>Ga0315298_1007664_pt1 | contig 14111 bp, 18 predicted proteins | sample WHS_1_MG_FD_203077 | JGI IMG/M metagenome (GOLD analysis project Ga0315298, IMG submission 203077) | Extremophilic microbial mat communities from Washburn Hot Springs, YNP, Wyoming, USA - WHS_1_MG | ecosystem: Environmental > Aquatic > Thermal springs > Hot (42-90C) | place: USA: Wyoming...
TTAAAGAGTATTATGAAGACATAAGACAACTCATAGCCAAATTGAAGGAACTGATCGGGTAGCGCACACGGTGAAAGTAAGGTCGGAGGCTTCGGTGGATAAAAAATATCGGGCGCGCGCGTTAAGGTATAGCATCAGGGTGAAAAGGTCTTTCCAAGCATAATATCTCTAAATTGTTCATTGTCGCCCTTTCTAATAAGAAATGCCTCATCCACGTCTTTTCTACTTAGATACTATGTCCTAACCTGAAAGAGAAATAATTTGACTTTCCGAAGCTAAAAGCTAATATGTTACAACATTGAGGAGTGTTATTTGATTGAATGGAGAAAAATATGAAAAGAATTCACGCATTAACCGGCCGTATTAGACGGTTTCTAACTATTTTATAAATTCCACATTCTCTAAATCTTTGAACTTTTCATCTCCAGTTAAAAGTTTAACGTCTAAAAGCTTGGCTAAAACATAGTTGATACAATCCGTCATAGACAGGTTCCTGTCTTTAAATCTTAGTTTCATCATTGCGGACTCTAAAATTATTGGCTCATCAAATTCTTTAACAAACTGTTTGTAAGTAGTCAAATATTTTTCTGCCGTGAACTTTTTAAAATTTTTTAACAGGTAGTAAACTAGTTCAAACAAAGTTAGTTCCGTGATAATCATCCTGCTTCCCACATACTTCCTGTAGTTAGCGTTACCTCTAATTATTTCTATGATTGCATAGGTATCGAAAACAAAGGTCTTATGAGCCATAGAGTTCACGGTCAATTTCATCCATTATTCTCTGCGTTGGTTCCTTTATTTTATCCTTCATCGTGCCAAACGTCTTCTTTAGAGCACTACTATTCTTGATAAGCAGAATCGATACTTCTTGCCTAGGTTTGATTTTTTCTTTTTTAACGACCTCTTTAGGTATGATTATGCCTATCGAATTACCCCATTTTCTCGTCTTAACCTTTATCTCCACCATAAGTTATACATCGTCTAACTATTATTTAAAGATATTTGCTTGATGATCGATTCATCATGTTACGCGCACGAAGCATGAGCTTTGAGGAGTTCGAGAGATAAGAAGACAGTGAACGCTGTGGTAAGAGGCATTGAAGTTATAGGAGGTGCAACAAAGAATGTTTCCAAGGAAATTAAAAGATAAACGCAAGGAAATTCCATGGAAGAAAATGACGCGCGCTAAGTACTCAGCAAGCATTTCTCCCAAACAAAACTGGAGCTCCCTGCCAAGAATGCTTGAAACCAAGTTTTGATCAACTTTTCTGTAAGCTGCTTCAGTAACACCTAGTCTTTGATCGATATAGTAGACTATTGACAACAAAGGAGACCTGTGCTTAAAGTAATGCCTTGAACCCTTGGTTCTCCATAACGCGATTTTTTCTAAAATCCCCATTCTAACTAGCCTCTCAAGCAATCCAGTTACGGTAGGGAGGGCCCCCTGAAATTAAGTTGTTAGAAGTTAAAACTCCTAGCGCGCGCTTATCACTTCCTCTTCCCTTCTACTTACTATAATTCCCTCGCCAAATCCATTTGTATTCTCCACAGAATATTCCACACAGAATATTCTTACAAGTCTTTTACTTCCTCTGAAGGTAAAAAAATAAGCGCGTGTGCTCTTAACAATGGTAAAACCTAATTATTACTTTTGTCTTACCAAGTATGTATGAGCGAAGTAAAGCTATCTACGAAGGGACAAATAGTTATTCCGAAAGATATTAGGAAGAAAATGGGCTTGAAGCCAGGTGATAAAGTTAAAATTGAGCTCTTAGAGGGAAAGAAGGCGATTATACAATCGCTGGTGAATCCTCCGGAAGAGATTTTCGTGAGAGCCGCTGATAAAATTGTTGAAAATACGTTAAGAGAAGCAGACGAGCAGGGTGATGCGAAGATCAGAAGGCTTTTGAGGGATCTTGGAGTTCGAGATTGAACCGCGTTTCCCTTGACACCGGCGTGCTAATAGAGTACATCAACCTATCGGGTTCTCTTCACAAAGAAGCTAAAGCAGTCATTCAAAAGTGTTCTTGAATCGTAGCGCGCAATACACAAAGCCAAGTTCAGATTTTCAGAAGCGCGCTAGAGAAATCCTCATCAGTCCTTATTTTATCCATTAACTCATTGATCATCTCCAGTTTTATGAATAGCGCGCGCTGCTCCTACCGCTTTGTGTACAGTCAACCACTTCCATAATGGGATGAACCTTATCTTCCTCTCATCCACAGTTTGTTCATCTTCGTAATCCCAGGTTATCACAAGCAAGTCCTTACATTTGAGTTCTTCACTCGCCTTTATCAAGCCCTTGATTTCCCTCCTCTCTATTTCATCCCTTCCGGACGAGTACGTCACCTGAATCAACTTTTTCATGTCTAAACCTTCTTTTACTACGAAATCCACTTCATTTTGCTGATAATCCTTCCAATAAAAGATCTCGATCAGAGGGTTCTCACTGGCCATGTTCTTCAATTGCGTGAAAACGCAGTTTTCCATGAGCCTTCCGAAGTTTTCCGAGAACTTCGTTGAGAACCTTCTTATGAAGAAGTTGTCTACGAGCATGACTTTTCTTTCAGCCTTCAGCGAGTATTTTATCTTCGGTGATATTACTTCAACAAAGTTGACAAACATAGAGTTTTCAAGATAGTAGAAGTAGTTTGCAATGGTTTCCTTTCCAACCTTATGTCCGATCGATTTCAAGCTATTAAACATTTTTGATATCGTGGTGTACGTGGAATTAAGTAAAATTCTTATCAGCTCCCTTAACAGCTCCTTGTTTCTTATCCCGTATCTTTCAAAAATATCTCTAACTAGAAAGGTCCTGAAGTATTCATCGATTAGCAGATATTTTCTTTCCTCTTCAGATAGGACAATCTCAGGCAAACCGCCGAACGTCACGTACTCCCTTAGTAAATTTAGTTTCAGCGAATCCGTCAGCTCCTCTAGCCTCTCGTTCTTAAACCTTAGAAACTCGGAGAGGGAAAGAGGGTAAAGCTCTTGACAAATACATCTTCCCCTTAACTCGGTTGGTATCTCCTTGCTCGAAAGCCTCGATGAAGAACCGGTTAGGATTATTTGATAGTTGAAAGAGTCCAGCATCCTCCTTACCCATCTACTCCAATTCGGAATGTTTTGGATCTCATCCAGTAGCAGTACGATTTTTTTCCTACCGTAGACTTCTTTTATGGCATCCGAGAGCTTTGTCAAAGTCTCGGTCTTCCTGGGGATCCTTTCGTCTTCAAAATCTATGTAAAGCGTATTTTCTTTCCCAAGCTTTTTTACCGTATTGAAGAGCAAAAAGGTTTTTCCCGTCCTTCTAAAGCCGACTATTGGGATCGCTTTAAATATCCTCCAATCTATGAGATTTGTTGGATCCTTCTCTCTTTCTATCGCAGTTGGTAGTTTCCTCCCCTCCCACTCCCTGATAATGTCCCTTAACGTCATTTCTAAAGTCATTAGAGTACAATACTTTAGAATTTTGTACTATTTAAGGTTTATTAGGGAACGACTAAAAAATCATGAGCGTTGTAGTCTAAGCGCGCGCTAACCCCTGAAGTACTCTATCCAGGCGTATGCACCGATCACGTAACCATAACTCATGGAATTCGGCCTCCTCTCTTTCGGTAAAAGAGGACAGCTTGGGATTGGAGCCAAACATCGAAGTAGGGATTTTCAGTTTTTCAATCATAAGCTTCTGTATGACCTCATCATAGCTTTTCGCAGAAAGCCTTCTTTTCAAAGCATCTAAGAGTTGCTTCGTCTTCCTGCTAACTTGAATAGTTGTAGCCACAATTGTGACTATGGTTATAGTTTAATAGCCTTTCTCCAGGAACATTATTCGTAGCACGTGAAAAAAGAATACAAAAAAATAAACTTTAAATATACTTTAGGATACTAAACTTGAAATGTATGATGAATTCTCACGCAGAGTACTGCTCCTCTTAAGGAATAGGAAAACTACAAGGTTCAAGGATCTTAAGTCCGTCGTCAACAATCCTAGGACGCTCACGATAAAGCTGAGGAAGCTTAAGCATCTGGAGCTTGTAGAGGCTAAAAACGGGATGTATGAGCTGACCCCTAAAGGCCTTGAGGCAAGCAGGGTTCTTGAAGATTTACATAGAATCCTTTATTCTTCTGAACCAGGGATCGTGAACGTGGAGAGAATACCTCATCATTACTATGCTCCTGTGATAAGAAAGTACTGTGAACTATTGCGGGATCTGTTGGGGGAAAGGTTGCTGAGCATAATGCTTTTCGGCTCTGTCGCCAGAGGAGATTGGGACAGGGATAGTGATATAGATATTCTTATAGTGGCTGAGGGCTGGGATGATAAGCCTGCCTGGGTTAGGATTAAAGAGCTCAGGAGGGCTAAGGAAGCCTTGGAGGAAAGCCTGGAGTATTCGGAGGCTTTAAGAGCCGGCTACTTTCCGATTGTTCAAAACTACACGCTGAGCGTTGAGGAGGCCAAAGGGTTTAACAGGGTGTACTTGGATGCGGTGTTCGACGGTATAATCCTTTACGATAGGGACGGCTTTCTAACAGGAGTGCTTCAATCTTTAAGGAAAAGACTTGGGGAGATGGGCTCCGTGAGGGTTACGCTTCCAGACAGAAGGTTCTACTGGGTTCTGAAGTATGTGAAGGCTGGGGAGGTAATAACGCTTGGGTAGCACCACGAACGTAGACCTTGCCACGTCAGCCCTAAGGAGGAGTGCGAGATGACTGAGGAGTGCCTCAAGGGCTCTGGAGGATGAGAGGTGGGATGACGTTGTCTACTCTTCGCAGATGGCTGTTGAACAGGTTTCTAAAGCCGTCTTGATAGCGCTTGGAATAGAATATCCTAGGGAGCATGATGTTAGCGCCGTCTTCAAGTTGGTCTCGAGGATAGAGAATGTTCCAGAATGGTTCGCATCCATTGTTCCCGAGCTTGCCAACAATATTTCTGAGCTGGCTGAGCTGAGAGGGCTAGCTGGCTACGGTTATGAGAAGGGCTTGGACGCGGATTACTTTAAAGACTATGCGCCAAAAGCATATGAAATGGCTAGGAAGCATTATGAGGCCTGCGCCAAATTCCTATCTGAGCTTTACGATGTGGATGCGAAAATGATTAAGTGATCTTCCCGCTAGCGCATACTAAGCCTCTGATTGCTTTAAGAAGCAACAAACGATTCTCAATACCTCTTACTCGGCTCGTGCTATTACCTTGAATGTAACAACCTTATTCCGATTGCGAGAGCAGCCACTACCACCACGACTATGGAAAGCAAAATTGTATTACAGCTACTAAAACTAACACGCGTATTCTAATCGCCTCTTTAGGCTTTCTTCTAGCGCGCGCTTTTTCTGGCCTGTGCAAAAGAAACGAAAAACTTAATAATTTGTTAATCTTAACTAATTGTTAAGAAGTTGTGGATACCTACTTGGCTTGGGGAGACCTACTCGAAGCTTTTCCTGAGGTTTGAGAACGAAATATTCACGTTCAAGGAAGCCCAGGAATTTCTACAGGTTGACGGAAACAGGCTTTCAGTAGCGTTCAGCAAGCTCCACAAACACAGGATCTTGCTCGTTTTCAGCGATAAGAGGCCTAGGCTCTACAGGCTTCTTGATCCTAGGGGCTTCCTCCTACTGGCATCTGGACTCGTTAGGAACTTGGACATGGTTGCTCAGGAAAGGTATGTTAAGGTGCTGTGTGACGCCTTGTATCTCCTCTCACGCTCGTTAACGATAACGTCCCTAGCCCTCTATGGTACCGTTGCCCGGGGTACGGCGAGGGAAAACAGCGACATAGACGTGCTCATCGTCTCCAACGATTTCTCTGGAAGCATCGGGAGAAGGATAGACATGCTCTTCCAGGTGGAGAAGAAGCTTGAAGACGAGCTGGGATGGCTTAGGAGGCATGGTATCTACACTGGTTTCAGCTTCTATCCCTTGACGGAAGAGGAAGCGTCTAGGAAACCTCTGCTCTTCCTCGATATGACTGAGGATGCTATAATCCTCTACGACAGGGATAGGTTCCTAGAGAAAGTTTTGACGGAGTTTAAAGCTGAACTTCTCAGGGTCGGCGCAAGGAGGGTTTTCGTCGAGGAGGAGAACTGGTATTGGGATCTGAAGCCCGGCTATAGGTTTGGGGAGGAAATAACCCCTTGAGGCTCGTCAGGATTGCCCGCTCGTACATAAAACAGGCTGGGGCTAGGCTTGATGATGCTCGCGACGCTTACAAAGAGGGGAACTACCCCTACGCTGTGAGGCTGAGCCAAGAGTGTGTGGAGCTCTGCCTGAAAGCAGCACTTAAGGTGGTTGGCATAGAGTACCCAAAGGTGCACGATGTTTCAGATGTCTTCCCAAGCTTTAAACAGAGATTTCCGAGGTGGTTTCAGGAGGAGCTGGACTACCTCTCCGAATCCTCTAAGATATTGGTCAGGAAGAGGGAGCCAAGCTTCTACGGTGGTGAGGAAGCTTTTCTGTCGCCTGATGAAGTAATAGACGAGGCGGATGCAAAGGATGCTGTCGAGAGGGCCGAAAAGGCCCATAACCTTTGCAGAAAGCTGATAGAAGAACTCGAGGGTTCTTGAGGGCTTGCAGATGTATACCCAATTTCTCATTTCGTACACAAAGATTTTTATAAATTTTTAGCACTTTGTTGGTTTGTAAAAAAGATCAACAATTACCCTTTTAGCGCGCGCTAGGTAGGGGTCGCACCACCTGTGGAGTGAGAGAGGGTAATTCCTTCGTAAATCTGGATGAGGAGAACGCGCTTGAATCTAGCTTTCGCTTGTGCCAGCCTCCCTCTTGTACACCATTTCGATGAACGAATCCCTCACGGGCCTGTAGACCTGGTTGAAAAACTTCTGCTGGTCTAACAGCACCTCCCGAGGGAACCTCTTCAGATACTCCAGAGACCGCCTCCAGGCCTCCTCATAGGGAACTACTCCGTCTATCCTCCTCGCTATCTGGTTATCGTAGTCCTGCGGAGTCTGCTTAGTGTCGCCTATCGTAAGCCATCCGTCGTCGGATAAATAGGCAGCCTCGTTACCTAGGTAGAACACCTTTTTCTCTTCCGCGACTGTCCTCTCGCTAATTTTAACGGCCTCCCTCCTGCTGGGAGGTCTCTTCACCTCCACCCCTCTGCGTTTGGCCCAGGCGTAGAATATCGCTCTGTTTAACCCGAAGGATTTGGACTTCTCAATGTCCATCGTCAGAAGAAAGCATCGCGCGGCCTGCAGTAGAGCCATGACCTGGAACCTCCCGAGCTCAGGGACTTCCTCCTTCTCTTTCTTTGCGCTGGGGGGCATTGGGGTTGCTCGTTTGAAATATCCTCCCACAGCAGATAAAGCTTTTTCGGCGAGCTCGTCGGCCTCCCCGACTTCAAAATCGCCGTAAGCCGGCTTATGTCTGAAGCTCTTCGGATCCGCCCACGAAAGGTCGAAGCTCTCGAGCTCATCGGGCTTGAAGCAGATGCAGGAGTAATCCAGCGTCCTGTGGAGCGAGAGCGGCAAGGTGAAAACCCTTTTCAAATCGATCTTGTTCTCGATCTTGGCACTTGTGTCAAGGCCTGCAAACCTAGGCCTAACCCTCCCGATGATGTATTCGACTGTTGCGAAAGCCACATCCAAGGGGTGGTGCTTTCTGAGGAGCTCTTTGGAGAACGCCTCCTCGGAGATGTGTATGTGGCACCCCCTTCCGCTCCACTTCAGGTATACTGATTTCACCACCCCCTCCCTATCGAGCTCATCTACTATCAGCCTGCAGACGTTGATGGTCTCGCGCCATTTCTCGACCTCGTTGTCCACGTCCCAAGTGGGGGTTGAACACAGGATGTTGAAAGGGTCCTCCAGATCCTCGTTTTCAGAAAGCCTGCTGTATTTGTTGACCGAGCCATAGAAGGACCTGGGGTTGATAAACCAGAAGGCTCTGAACAACCTGCCGATGTCGCTCTGGTCCGCAAATCTAAGTGGCGTCCTGTCCCTGTTGTATCTTACGAAGAGCCTTTTCTCCTCCGAGCTGCCCTCTATTGCTATCCACCTGTCCTTACCGCAATTGAAGAGCTCCTCCGCAACACTAGGGTTCGAATAATACTCCAGAACCCATGATTGACCGCCGTCCGAACGCTTGGGTTTAGTCAATGTTTACTTATGACTACCGATTTTAAAGATAAATATTTTTAACATTCACCATGTATTTTGTAAACGTGAATCCACCCGAGAGTGTACGTATAGGAGTAGTGGGCGGAGGCTTCGGGTCTGTTTTCGAGTGGCACAGTCATCCGAATTGCATCGTTGAAGCAGTATGCGACCCTGTTCCTGAAAAACGTAGGCGTTTAATGCAGGTTTATGAATGTGAAAAGTCCTATGAGAATCTTGAGGAGCTTTTGCAGGACCGGAGGGTTGAAGCGGTTGCCCTTTTCACACCCGCGCCCCTTCACGCTAAGCACGCAGTCGAGTGCTTGAAAGCTGGTAAACATGTCTTATGCGCGGTTCCAGCCTGCATGACGCTGGAGGAGGCGAGTATGCTTCTCGAGAGTGTTAGGGAGACAGGGTTGAACTATATGATGGCTGAGACCAGCTGGTATCATCAGGCGGTGATCTCGGCGAGAAAATGGTTTAAGGAGGGTAGGTTCGGCAGGATATTCTACACGGAGGCTGAATACTATCATCCAGGGTTGGCTTCGCTATTCTTCGACAACAATGGCAATAAGACTTGGCGCTACGGGTTCCCCCCTATGCACTACCCTACGCACTGCACCGCATACTTAGTCGGAGTTACTGGAGAGAGGATGGTTAGAGTTTCCTGCGTAGGGTGGGGAGATGAGTCTCCAATTCTTAAGGATAATGCTTACAACAATCCTTTCTGGAACGAGACCGCCTTTTTCGTAACGGATAAGGGTAATTCTTTCAGGGTGGCCGTCTACTGGAACGCGCCCGTCGGCCCATGCGAGAGGGGGCAATGGTTTGGAGAGAAAATGAGTTTCTTTGAGCCGCACCCAAACGGCACTAAGCATATCATCTGGAAGGCTGGTAATGGTCTTTTAGACCTGCCGCAGGTAGAAAGCTACCAGCAGACAGAGTGGTGGAGGACAGATATGCTCCCGGAGCCGCTGCGACATCCGAGTGGACACGATGGTTCTCATACTTTCCTAGTGCACGAGTTCATCCAGTCCATTGTCGAGAAGCGTTCTCCAGCTATCGGGATCTACGAGGCTCTGGCCATGACCATCCCAGGGATAATCGCTCACCAATCTGCCTTGAGAGGAGGAGAACAGATGGAGATTCCGAAATTTGACCCAGAGAGCTGATAGAATCGTAGCCTTATTGTCGAAAGGGGCTTAGTTTCAAATCGATCACATAAAGGGGAAGAAATAATATTTAAATAGACAATACATATTCATTAAATTGAAGATGGGCACAATTACGATCTCTCTTAGTGACGATGTCGAGAAGAGGCTCAGGAATATTGTTAGACATTTGTACGGTTCGAGCAAGGGTGGGATGTCAAAGGTGATTGAAAACGCTTTGACGAATTACTTCGCGGTTCTGGATAAATCTGTGGGCGATGATAAAATGGCGTTCAAAGCTATGAAGGATGGGGATGTGGTTGCAGAGGCCAACACTCTGGAGGAACTAGCATCTGTTTTGAAAAGTAAAGGTATTGAGCCGAGGGGTTTGAGGATAGTCTCCACGAAGCCGGTTAAACCCGTGGTCCGTGGCGGGTATAGGATGAGGCCCAACCCTTAGCCACGCGTAGCTAGGAAGATGAGCTCCTACTTTTTGGACGGCACGCCGGTGATGGAAATAATAATCAAGAACCCCATCATGGGCAAGATTTTTCCAAGTGAGGGCACTGCCATAGCCATTTTGGATACAGGGTTTGAGGGCTTCCTACTCTTACCAGAGGCTATTTTCAAAGAGCTTTCTTTCGATCAGTTTTCTACGGAGCAGAGACAGCTCGTCCTTGCTGACGCTTTGCCTGTCCGGTCTACCGGTACATTCGGCGATGTGATTGTTCCAAGTTTTAAAAATCGGTTCAGTGGTTTCGTAGAGACCATTAAGGGTGTCGAAGAAATAGTAATAGGAACGGAGTTAATGAGAAATCTGAGGCTTATTTTGGACTACTGCACGAGGCGAACAGAGATAACTGGTTGTAAAGATTTTTGAGCTAAGGGATAAACAATAACCCGTGAAGAGCTCATATCTGAAGGAGGCAATAGGCACCGTGAAGGCCAGACTGGCGAACACTCAGGTGAACAGGCGAGAGCTGACCTTTGCAAGCATCGCCTTCCTTTTAGCGCTGGCAGTCAGGCTGATCTTAGCTCCATATACGGGACATAGCTACGACATCAATGTCCATATAATTTGGCTCGGCGCCATGGAGAATGTAGGGCCATTCCTTTATATTTCCCCGGAGGGCATGGGCCTGATGGGGCCCGGGTGGGGACATAATCCGAGGTTCTGTGAGCTTCCGCCAATGTTCCCGTTGTTCCTCTATCTTTCCGGGATTACGTTTGGCTTTCCGGCACGTCAACCTAACCCCTACATGCTCGTGCTCACAACAAAGCTTCCCCAGATCGTGGCCGAGTCGATGTTAGCCACTTCCATCCTCCTTGTTGCTCGTCGCCTCGGGAGAGGTGTTGCGACTTGGGTTACATACCTCGTCTTCGCCTTGAACCCGGCTGCCCTATTTCTGACGTCGATCTGGGGGATACCTGATGCAATTCTAGGTCTTTTTCTGTTTCTGTCTGTATATGCGGCCTACAATCGAAAGATAGAATTGTCTGCTTACCTTATGAGCGCCGCGCTCGCAACCAAGCCTTATCCCATCATACTTTTGTTGCCCCTCTCGCTCTACGTCAAATCGATGGGCTATAAAGTGGTAGATTATTGGAAGAACATCATCTTCTCGGGGATCGTGGTGGTATCTCCTTGGATAATATTTCAGACATATGTTTTCATAGAGGCGATGGTGATGGGCGCGATGCATAACCTTGGGATAAGGGTTTTACAGGGCGTGGTGTGGGCATACCCGAGCTTCTGGGCCTTGGTCGGTGGGCTGGTTTCGGAATCTACCTACGCATCCCTTGCGGTCTGCCAGTTCCCTCTCTTCCTGATAGGCCTCTCCGTGTTCACGCTCCTTCTGTGGAAGCGCGGCTTGCTCTCAAAGAGCCAAGAGGTCTTCTTCGTGTGCGCCATATACATCCTATTCTTCATGATGTTCATGCCGGCTGCTCACGAGAAGTGGGAGTATGCAGCCCTTCCTCTCTTGGCTATTGCGCCGCTCGCTTCGAGTGATAGGCACCTGAAAACTTCTGCCGTAGTCGCCTACATCGTCTTCTCCTTTACGATTCTTGCAAGCCAGTTGATTAACGTTGACTATTATTACCAAATGCCAGACGTACTTCCGACTCAAAGAGAGTTCCCGCTCTGGGGATGGATAGCCAGCTCCATGTTCTACTCGACGTGGTACCTAGCAAGTCAGCTCTTCGGCGGTAAATGGTGGCTCTTCTGGCAAACAGCCTTGGACAACACTCTCTGTTTCATCTTAGTTTTTTACATGATTTTGCAAATAAAGCCTAATAAGCCTAATAACTGACGTCCTCCCACCCCTGAAGGGTGTGAGGTTCCCAATTCGTAGGCGCGCGCTACTTTTTCATATATAAGCTTTCGTAGCAGGAATAGGTCTAAAAAGCAAAGTTTATATATAAATTATACACATAATACTTGTATGACAATAATTACGATAAGAGTAGACGAAGAAACCAAGAAGATGATGAAAGAGATTAAAGTTAATTGGAGTGATTTCATCAGAAATGCAATAAGAATGAAGGTGGAAGAGGAAAAAAGAAAAAACTTGGCGAAAGCAGTTCTAATAAACGAAAAAATAAGAAAGAAAAGCAGAGGTGAGGCTAGGGCTGAAGAGATCATACGGAAGTTCAGGGAAGAACGGCATGACGGTAGCAGTAGTTGATGCAAGCGTAGTGGTAAAGTGGTTCGTTGAAGAAGAGAATTCTGAAAAAGCCATGACGATTAGGGATAAATATATAGAAGGAGAATTAAAACTTATAGCTCCTGAAATCATTAACTTTGAAGTTTTAAATGCGTTGTATTATAAAAAACTCTTTTCAGAAAGCGAGATAAAAGAAGTTTCAGAAGCCTTAGGCGCATACTTTTTAGATTTGTATCCCCTCAGAGGCAAATATGCCGAAAAAACTATAGAGGTTGCGTTCAAAAACAATATAACAATTTATGACGCTTCCTATATTTCCCTAGCGATCATGAAAAATAGTTACATGTATACAGCAGACGAGAAACTCGTAGAAAGATTGAAAGAAGACTACTTAAAGCACATTAGAAGAATAAAAGATATCTAACGCGGAGAAATAAGTAAAGAAGTAACGTAAAATTTGCATAGCGCGACCCCCGCCGTCTTTATGTCGTTGAAAAGGGGTCTTATGCCCTCGTGCATTATTGTCGAGTCATGGACGTTATACCTGTCTAAAGCGTCTATGACATCCGCAGTCCGGACCGCCATTAGGCGCCCGATGACCTCCCTATCCCACTCGGAAACGAGTTGCGCATCCTCATCAGCCACCACGACCTCCAGCGAATTTCGTAAGCTAATAAGCGTTCCGATGCAGGCCGAAGACGCATCGCGTTCAATAACCCTTATGAAGAGGCACGCAGCATACCGGTGAACGTGGACAGGCTTTACTTGCAAGATCCGGTTTCGGCCGGTGTGATCCTTTCATACAAATGCAGTAGCACCTGCGACCACTGCATGTACGCATGCGCCCCATCTTGGAGGGCTGACTGGTTTTCAGAGGAGGGGTTGGAACTGGTGCTTAGAAAACTGGCACCGAAAATCCAGGCGAGCCCCTACGGCCCTGACAGCGTGAGCATAAACCACGGGTTGCATTTCACCGGCGGGGAACCCTTTCTGAACTTCGAACTGCTGGTTAGCGCTGTCAAGCTCGCTCGCGGGCTCGGCATACCATCGATCTTCGTCGAGACGAACTGCTTCTGGTGCGTTGAAGACAGCGATGCGGCCAAAAAACTCATGACGTTGAAGGATGCCGGGTTAAAGGGGATATTGATCAGCGTGAATCCGTTCATACTGGAGCAGGTCCCGTTCGAGAGGACGGAGAGGGCGGTTAGGGTGAGCAGGGACATCTTCGGCGAGAATGCGATGATCTACCAGGAGTTGTACTACCGACAGTTCAGAGGCCTCGGCATAAGGGGCACGCTCACCCTCGACCAGTACCTGGAGAGGGGTGGGTCGGCGCTGCGCTATGCAGAACTTCTTCCGATGGGTAGGGCGTGTTACAGGCTTGAGCACCTTTTCGCGAAACACCCTGCGGAAGACTTCTTCGGGGAGTCCTGCGTCTCAGAGTTAACAAGAAACTGGCACGTCCACGTGGACAACTACTTCAACTACGTGACGGGCTATTGCGGCGGGATATCCATGTGCGACGCCAGGGACTTGGACGCGTTGCACCAGGGAGTGGACTTGGATGAAAGGCCCATAGTGCGCGCGCTCGTGAAAGATATCGAAGACCTCTACGCGTTGGCTGTGAGGGAATTCGACTACAGGGAAAGGGAAAGGGGATACATTTCCAAATGCCACCTCTGCATAGACATAAGGAGGCACATCGCCCAGCGTACGGATAGGTTTAAGGAGCTACAGCCCAGAGAGCTTTACTATCACTTGGAGTAAGAGCTGAGCGCATCTGCGGACCGGCGAATTGATTTGGAGCAGAATCGCTAGGGTCTGAGTTTTCAACGTTTAATAATATAATCAAGGTAATGCGGACGGAGAAGGCATGCTCGAATGGCTCGTCTTTGCGTTGTTATCGGCTATAACTGCAGCTCTCGTGGCCATACTGGGCAAGGTCGGCCTTGAGGGCGTGGATTCGATCACGGCAAGCGGTGTGCGCGCCGGCGTAATGTTCGTAGCCATACTTGTCCTCATGTTGCTCACTGGAAAGATCAGGGAAGTCGCCACCATAAACAGAAAGTCATTCCTCTATGTCTTTCTCGGAGGGCTAGCGGGCGCAGCGTCATGGATATTCTACTTCCTAGCGCTTCGTTACGGTAAGGCGTCACAAGTCGCGCCAATAGACAGGCTCAGCG
>Ga0315298_1007667_pt1 | contig 14109 bp, 24 predicted proteins | sample WHS_1_MG_FD_203077 | JGI IMG/M metagenome (GOLD analysis project Ga0315298, IMG submission 203077) | Extremophilic microbial mat communities from Washburn Hot Springs, YNP, Wyoming, USA - WHS_1_MG | ecosystem: Environmental > Aquatic > Thermal springs > Hot (42-90C) | place: USA: Wyoming...
GTTTGACGCCACAACGATCAGGCGTCCTTCCGGATACCGGAGAGTAGGGGCTTCCCAGTATTCCTTGACCACGGCGTAGTTTTCCCGGCTCTTGATGGTTGTCCGGTAGCCGCCCTTGCCGTAGCCCAGGCCGCCAAGTCCTAAAACCGTTGCCTCCAGCTCCCAGGAATCAACCGGTTCGGGATCAACCAAAACGCCATACATTTCGTAAATCTGCTCCACGGGGTAGGCCCGGGCGTGGATGATGCTCCTGCATTTGTCTACCGTGGGGTGCCAGCTTGAGTCCGGATATACCTCGTAGGATGGGACGACTACGGCCCCCACGTCGCCTTCGTGAACCGGGACGATGGTGGCGGCGACGACCTGATCCCCCGCCTGTTCCGCCGCAACCCCTTCACTCTGCTGCCCACTGACGGATTTCTCCAGCTCCATGCTCACATCTCGGCCCAAGGTCTGGGTGCCTTCGTGTTTTACCTGCTCTTCGACGGATTTTTCCGGCTGGAGGTTTTCTTTCAACGCCCCCTTGACCGCCGCCCGCCCTATTATCCGCCCGCCCGTCGGGTCCCAGACGTTTTTCAAGAAGGCCGTCCCGGTGACTTCCAGCCACGTCAGCAGCTCCTGCCGGTGTTCCCTGTCCAGCTGCTCGTTCAAGACCTGTTGCATCAGGCGAGTGCAGATTTTGGCCGAAGCGAGGTCGCTCGCCTCTTCCGTGGCCGGCCTGGCTTTGAGGGTCGGCTGCGCCCTCATTAGCCGGGCAATGCGGGTCTCCACAATGGGGGCGATGTGGTTGAAAACTTCCCGCTCCTGCCAGATGGATATTTTCGGTATCTGCACAAGCTCCCCGCTGTAGGGGTCAAGGTCAACGTAATGGTTCCCGTCCACAAAGGCCAGATTCAGCCTCCACTGCAGCTCAAACGGCCTGCGCTCGCTCTGGCGTCTGGAAAATTCGTCGTTGACGAGCTGCACCAGATCGTCGGCGTAGCCGAAATCGCGGGGCTTTATCCTGGCAACGATCCGGCCTATCCCGCTCTTTATTGCCTGTTTTGCCGATTCGATGACAGCCATCACTCTTCACCTTCTTGTTCTTCAACGGTCGGCAGTCTAATGAAGCTCCTACCCTTTGGGGGCTTTTGTTGGCCGTGAAGCGCCGTAAACTCCGACAGATCCCTCGCCATTAAGCGGGAGTAAAGCTCCCTGCGCTCAACGGTATGGCAGTGCTCCCGCCAGCAGAGATAAGCAAGCAGAAAAACAAAAGCGCCGGTCTGCACCAGCGCCGTCCACGCCGCGTTAAACATGATGCTTATACCTCACATGGTTGGCGAGCTTCTGACTGCTTTCGAATTTTTGCCCGCACTCCGAACAGATGTAGTCTTTTTCGCTCACTGCGTTTCCGCCCGCATTTCCAAATACCGGGTCTTCAGGCGGCGGCTCCGGTTCCTCGTCCGGATCGGGAACGAAAGACTTGACTACCGCCTGCATGCAGTCTTCGCACAGTTTGGCAACAACGAAATGGTTCCGCTCTTCCCCGATGAACCAAGCGGCCCGCTTGCTGCAGGCGTACCCGTCGCAAGGAAGGTCGAAACCGCAGGGGAACACTCTGGTCAAAACGAAACACCTCCTAAATTTTCGGCAGCTTCACCGCCGGGAGGCCCACCTTTGCCCTTTTCACGCGCGGCGGCTTCGGCGATTTCGCCTTAGGCAGCTTCGGCATCTTAACTTTTTTGGGCTTCGGAATTCTCAGCTTCGCCATATCGGCACCTCCTTACGCGGTCAGGCAGCGTCTGATAAAGTCGTTGGTTTTTCTAGACAGGCGTTCTTTGTCCTGCTGAATCCACGTCTTCGGCTTCGGCGGCTCTTTGGATTGCTCGGGGTGGTAGGCGCATATTCCATAACTAAAACTGTCCCAGTAATGATCTATCCCGCACTTGGCAACCGTCTCCGGGTCGTTTTTGTCCGCCGTCAGTATGGGCAGCGTCTCGATCAGCTTCGCGCAGGTGTCGAATATGCGCAGGCGGGCTACTGTTCGTCCGCTGTTCTCGTCGCGCCGCCAGGCGAGATATTCGTGAGTTACCGCCGTCCTGATCCGCCTGCTCCCCGGCCCGTGTACCGGCTCCAGGATACCCCAGGGGATGCCGCCCTCCCGGTAGTAGTCCACGATGGACTTCCCCGTCTCCGGGTGGCGGTTGAAGGCGTCCATGCCGGAAACAACAAAGTCTATGCGCTCGTCTCCAGTCAGCTCAACGACGACTTCCGCCTGCCGGGAGTACGGTATCCGCTCCCCGTCGGCATTGGTATATTCCCGGTAAACGTAGACGTTTCCGTCTTCGTCCGCTGCCAACCAGTACCAGGCGAAGTGATCAGCGTAACCGGGGTCGTTCGCGATCCAACGCCGCCACCAGGCGGGTATCTTGAACGGCTTCACGACGTGGATCTCCCGGCGGAACTCCTCGAAGACCTGGCCGCTGAACACGTCCCAGTCGCCGTGCCGGTACATGCGGCGGAGATCCTCCGGCATGGCCGCGAGGCGGCGTTCATAAGACGTTTTATCCAGATAAGGGTTGTCGTCCAAAGTAGCCGGAATAAAGCGCCGCGTAAGACCCGTCGCCGGATCGACATACGTTTTGTTCCTCGCCACGTCAACAAAGCGCTGTTTTAAAAATAAATGCCCTTTTCCGCCCGGGTTGCTGGCGAGCCTTATGAAGCATTTCACTCCCGGTTTGGTCGTGCGGAGTCTCGACATAAGAAAAGTGTATTCGTTTTCGCCGATAAACTCAGAGGCTTCGTCTATGCAGATGTCCTCGAACTCAGCCGAATTATAGCGGTACAGGTCGTCAAACCTTTCAACGTAGCCAAACTGCAGTATGCTGCCGTTGGGAAATTCCCAGCGCTTATGCTGTTCGCTGTACTTCGCCCCAGTGCCGGCCAGAAGTTGTTTCGACGTCCGAATGTGGCTCATTTCCAATTCCGGGTAAGAACGCCGCAGAATGAGGCCGTGAGAGTACGGTATTTTCTGCCGTCGAAGCAGCGAAAACATAAGAAGGCCGAAGCTTTTTCCAGGGCCAACCGCTCCTCCGTAAAAAACTTCATCTTCAATCGCGTTGATAAACATTTCCTGTTTAGGTGTCAGAATTACTTCCACTGCCGAAAACCTCCGGGTTTAACCCTGAAACGATCACTTTCAACGGCCCGCCGTCTGCGCCGCCCAATTCGTGCTTCTGCGGCGGATCGGGGATGGACTTGTCGATCAGGTAAATATAAATTTCCTTCAGCAGCCTTTCCGCCCAGGCCGTACCGGGGTGGCGTTCCAAAAACTCTTCCAGCCTGGCGCGCTGCTCCTGAAGTTTGCGCCTTGCTTCGGCCGCGTCAGCGTCAATGGCTTTGCGCAGATTGGTGGTCTGTAAGCGCCTGATCTCTTCCACCCACCTGATATGATCCTGCACTTCGGGATCTTTCAGCAGCGTATGGTAAAGATAAGCGCTGACTTTATACCCGACGGCCCGCGCGGCGGCGGCCACGTCGTAGCCCCGCAAAACGTACTCCTCGGCGAACATTATTTTTTTAGTGCGCTTTTTTCTGGTCTCCATAGAGATCACCGTCAAAAAGAGAGAGGGAGACGTATTTGTCTCCCTCTTTGTTTTTCTTTTTCTTGCTCCGTTTTTCTGCTTTCGCCTGCAATGCTGTTTTTAGCATTTCATTCTCTTTTTTCGCCTGCGACAACTCGCCTTCCAATTGACTTAATTTATCTTTTAATTGTTCGACTTGTTGCCTTAACTGATCAATATTGTTAAACTGATCTAGCGGCATGTTTGCTAAATCAGTAGGATCGTTGCTGTATCGCCCCTCAGCCTGCTTCCAATATGGAGGGTCGAGATAAACGAGCTTGACGTCTTTCCACCGGGGAACAGGCGGTAATCCTTCTGTAATATCCCACTTGCGAATTTCTTTCTCCCGCTCGACAATCGGCAGCCTATCGCTTACCCAATACCGCCGGAATCTCTTTTTACAAACGTCTATCGTCGAACCGCCACCGGCAAAAGGATCTACAACCACGTCAAAAGGCTTGGTGTAGAGGTACAGAAGATTGTCGAGCCACCGCACCTCACTATTTCCGAAATGGTTAACGGCATTAGTCTTCTCCTTCTGCCTCCAGATATTGTAGATAGGCGGCTCGAAGTCCACCAGGTGGTTGGCGGCGGCTTTCTCTAATTCCGGCAAGTTTGCCGTTTTTAGAGAAATTACATTAGCTACCGTTTGGTCTGTTACTCCCACCGCCTCCGCTATTTCTTCTTGGGTGTAGCAGGCGAGCCACATTTCAAAAATGCGCTTGTTTCTGGCTTCCTTTGCGTCTTTGTCTATGTGAGAAACCCAGTTTCTTATCGTTCGTTCGCTTACAGAGAGGATCTTGGCAAGCTGCTTCTTTTTCCCGTCCCGTTCCTTTTCCGGCGTAACAAGATAAATCCGCCGCGCCATTTCCCTCTTATCTTCCTGGGAAAGCTGCAAACCGTGCGCAGCGTTTCTCTCAATCGCAAGCTCAAGCAGGTGTGCGTCGCTTTTGGTCGGCGTTACAAAAAACTCTATTTCTTGAGCGCCAACCTTTTTATATGCCGTCCACCTGTGCCAGCCGTCAATTAACTCATTATGTTGGTTTAATTCAATTGGCGGCAAAACTTCAATGTCTTCCGCGTATTTTTGCACCGTAACAGGATCAGTTTTAATGCGAGGATATAGATCTTCTCTAAAAACTACTTCCGAAACCTTAATCTTCACTTTTCGCGCCCTCCTTCGCAAAATTTTCCCTCCAGGTTAAATTTAGCGGCGCCGGCAGGCAGCGGAGGGTACTGCTTTTCGGGGGATCCGTCCCTAGCCGGCGCCGTTTGAAACGGGTTGTGATTGTGCGATAACCAAAGTTGTGTTAATGAAAACGTCTGGCTTTTGCCGGACGCGGTATTTTTACTTTGTTTATTTTAAGAGCGTGGAGCCCTTTCCTCGATTACATTCACGGCATACAGTTACTAAATTATCTTTTGCATACCGCCCGCCTTCTACAGCAGGTATAATGTGATCTACTTCCAACTTTACGCCGTCTTCACTTGGTGTTCTGCCGCAGTAAACACATCTAAAATTATCTCGTTTTAAAACTTCAAAGCGGATTCTTTCAGAAACAGTTCCGACAGCCCTATGGGTCGGCTTCTTTCTCTCACGGATTCTTTTTCTTCTGTATCTCTTTTTCTCCAACATTTCCTCTTTAAATATCGCCCTTATATCTTGTCCCCCAGGCCAAAATTCTGAACCACAGCTAACACACTCCCAAAAATCATGAGGGTATCGGTAAATCATTTGGGCCGAGCAAAAGGGACAAGTTATTTTCAGCGGCTGGACTTTTTCGATTATTTTTGGCCTGCTCATGTTTACCCCCTAAAGGGAAACAGAAACGCAATTCTACTACAAAGTTAGCAAAAAGTCCAATGTTTGTCAAGCCTTGTTATCATGCTGCAACCAAAGTGGCTGTAGGCGTGAGACTATTTTTTAAGTTAAGTTTTCTGAAAACTATTGGCCCTTCGCCTCAGGAGCTTAGGTTTCTGCCCAGGCCCCCGGTTCCCCAGGTACGGGGTTGTTTTTTTTACGCCTGCTTCTCCGGACAACAAAACAATCCGTATTCGCTTACCAGGCAATCTTCACCAAACCACCGCACGCATTTTTCGGGATATATACAGCGGTAATACGCAAGGCAGCAGTGCAGACACTTTTCGCACTCTTCCCGGAGCGCTATTTTCCGCCCATTCAGCCAACAAAGCGTTCCCCACGGCACTATATGCCCACCACCTTGCACCGATGATCAGGTCAGTTAATTGTTCAGTCATCGTCATCTTTTTTCTTTTCCGCCAACTCCCTCAGTTGCTTTTCCACTTTCTCCGGGCCGCAAACGGGAAAACAGGTCTTCTCCCACAAGACGAATTCGCAGAATTCATTGTCTGCATCCGGGAAGTATTTTCTAACCAGATCGTACCAGGTCATGTTATCACTCCTCTCAAAGTCCTGGCCGGGGGCTTCGCACTGTTCGATGAGGTGCAGGTATCAGCCCCCGCCCTCCGGGGCGGGGGCACGGTCGCTCATAGATGGATTTGGCCGGAGGTGGCTTTAGCACGGGGCATCACCCCCCCTTTAATAGTCTTCAAAATACCCGTTATCGGCAGGCGATTATGCTTTGCGCTTTCGCATATTATTGTTCCGTTTTTATGCGCCCAGGGCATGGTTGGCCTCCCTTCAGTCCGGGTAGCCGTCGTCCTCTTCCACAATGACGGTTTGCGACTTTTTCTCTTCGCCGTCCAAGGCGGTATTTATCTCGTCAAGCGCCAATTTTGTGTACTTATCAGCATGTTCCAATATAGGTGGCTCAGCAAGACCGTTGCGGGCAATCGCTATGCTTGTACCGACAGAAATCAACACGGCCCGCAGTTTGCGGTTTTCTTCCTCCAACCCCCTCGCCCGCAAGAGCCAATAATTAGCCAACTCCTGCATCCGCTCAGTTATACATACGTCCGGGCTGTTTACCCAATCGTAATCGGTCTGCCAGTCACGCTCGGGCATTTTGCTTCGCCTCCTCCTCTCATCTCATGTACCACGGCACCCATTTCTCCCCCGGCTTCTTCGGTTTGAACCGCCTCCTTCTGCTCCCCCTGCCGCGCTTTTTGGGGACAATAGAGTACATTGCTTTGTGAATGGCTTTCTCGGGCCTCTCGTCGTAAGTCCAAAGTTCGGCCTTGCAGACGGGGCACTCCCAAAACTCGTTGCCGCAAAGTTTTTTGTGGGTCATAATTGAACCGCAGAGGGAGCATTTAATCTCCACAAGATCGCCTCCGCAATAAAGTATTTGCCTCGCCTTGCCTCGCCAAGCCAGGCCGGGCCCTGCCCCGCCCTGCTGCGCCTCGCCTCGCCTTGCCATGCCACGAAAAATTAAACTGCAACTCTTCTTTTCACGGCTGGCTCTCCTTCGTTTTTTATTGCCGCGCCTTGCCGTGCCGTGCCGCGCCCTGCCAAGCCGTGTCCGGCCCCGCCATGCCCTGCCCGGCCGTGCCCCGCCGGGCCCCGCCTTGCCTTGCCCTGCCCGGCCGCGAAAATTTAACTCACAACCCGAAAAGTGCCGAACCACCCGCCGCGCTCCAGGCGGTAATCGCCTACGCCGACGGTGCGGCCTGCTTCGTCCAGTACGGACTTCAATATATCGCTGATATTTTCAGGAACTATATCAGTTTCGACGATCAATCCTATCTCAGCGCCCCATTTTTCCAGCTTCGGGCGTGCGCGAACGATGCCCTGCTTCTGCACCACGGCCCGCCTCATGTCTATTGCGTATTCGCGCAAAGGCTCTCCCGTCTCCGGATCGATCAGCGAAACGTACTCTTCGCTGGTCTGAATATGCGCCAGTACGCTCCGCAACGTTTTCTTCCCGACCTTCATTCCGCTGGCCGCCCTCAAAAGCGCGTTTCTAAACGCAATCGCGGGAAACACCAGGTTGCCGTCGCTGTCGCGGTAGCAACCTTTTTCCGCTTCTTCCTCCGGCGACGGAACGTTATTTGTCCGCGTCGGCCCCTTCCCCACGGCCATAGACACCGGGTTGTGCATTAACAGCGGAGACGTTCCCTCAACCGTAAGCCTGATCTCTTTTTTCACGGTAAAAACCTCCTTTAGTTTTTTAGCAACCTTGCCTTGCCCTGCCCGGCCGTGCCCCGCCGGGCCTAGCCTAGCCGTGCCGCGCCGCGCCAGGCCTCGCCACGAAAACTCAAAACTTCTTCAAGCGGCGCCTGCGCCGCGTTTTGTCAGCCAGAGGTTTGTTAACACGTCAAGTTTTTCCGCCAATTCGTCCGGAACCGGCACGTCCGCTTCCAGATAAGCGATCAGTTGGTTGGCGTAAAAAGCGGCGTTCATTCCACCCCAGCGCTTATTTAACTCGACCTGCTTCTTCGTCAATTCCCGCCCGGCCAGGGGCTTTATCAGCCCGCGCTTGACGGGCACTTCCCGCCCCGCGTAGCTCGCCCGCTGAACGGCCCACTCGTCGATCTTCTCGCGGGTGACGTGCAGCACTTCAGCAATTTTTTCCCGGCTCAACCCCAACTCTTCCGCCCGCAGAACAAACCGCCGACAGTCCTGCGTCGAAAACGGCCTGCCGTGCGAAGCGTTCAGCCGTCCGGCGTCTTCGTATAACGCCGCTTCGTCCAGATAATCCTTCAGCAAAACACTTACCTTATCGACGCCTAGTTTCCTGTAGGCGTAGTAGCGGTGAAAACCGTCGACTACGCGCAGAGATGCCGAATCCGCAAGAATGGGGCTTATTTCGACGCCGGACTTGATCGCCTCGCAAATTCTCGTGACGTGCTCTTCGCTGACCTGCGTCCTGGGGTACATCGTCCAATCCAGAACCAGCTCGCTCAGTTTAACTTCCGTCAGTTTATTTTCCATACCCTTACCTCCGTTCTTTGCGGCTCCCCATCCAGGATGTAGAAGTGTCCTTCCACCACCTGCCGGTCATCTTCGTAAATCACCTTGTTAAGACCGTCGAGAACAGCCTTCTGCAAATTATCGCCATCCCCCCTTACTCTGTTCACCTTCAGGTAAAAGCGCAATTCCACGCCTACCGGCCCCTGCCACGGCTCCCCTTTGAACGCTTTCCGCGCCTCCCAGCCTACCTGCTCCTTAAACGCCAGATACTTCTGCGCCTGCTTCTTTACCCACTTCCCCCGCCTGGTCATTCTGGCCGCCGGGATGGGGCGGCCGGGGATGGTGAAGCTGACTTCGTTCATTTTCGGCACCTATCCTTAAATCTGTAAAAATCAGCCGTAAAGCTGATGATGCTGTGCGTCTTCGCCGCTTCAGCGCCCGGCTTTACCGCGGCGATAAGCCTCCCGGTTGTAAAGACCTGGTTGGTTGTCTCATGAAACAATTCCCGGATCAGCTTGTCTACCGCCGCCTGCGACTCAATATCTGCAAGCCGAAAGCTGTCGTCCTCCGGCTTAAACCTGGCCGGCAGATAGATAAGCAGGTCGTACTTGCAGCTGGCGTACCTAACCGCCCAATCGCGGCGCGTCTGCCACCTAAAGCCGTTCAAGCCGTAGTAGAAAGAGTAAGCAACCACGTCCAGGATAGAACGGTCGGATATAAACTCTTCACGATGGCCGCGCCGGAAAAGACCAGCGCCTGGCTGTCTTTTGCGCTGCTCTGCGAAAGCAGAAAGCCTTTTTCTTCTTCTTTCGCTTTGCGCACGGCGAAGTATTTTTTGTTGAAGCCGAACACGACTTTATCGCCCCTTTTTAGACCGGCCTGACGGACTGCGGCGGCAGAAATGTAAATTTGTCTGCCAAATCTGATGTAGGGCAGACAGTTTTTAGGCGCTTCGTTGCGCCCGATCCACTCAAACGCCGACGGGTCGAAGTATGTCTTTACCTCGCTTTTTACTCTCGCGGCCTCCTCGCGCTCTCTGATAAGCGCCGGATTGGGAATTTTGTTCATAAACAGCACCTCCAGTATTTAATTACATAAAACTCTCCTAAGTCTTATAATCCGAGACTTTGCGCTTCTCTGGGCTGGTAGCACTTCTTCCGTCCATTTCTGCACTGCAGAACAAGTCCTTTGTAAACCAGCACCTCCAGTATTCTCGCCGCCGCCCTTCTGGTGACCCCTTCGGCTTCAGCAAGCTCTTCGGAAGTAACCGGACGGCCGAAATCGCGGCAGAGTTTATACAGAGTCGCATAGTATTCATTTTGTCGGTCGGTCGCTTCACGCACTGCCTCCTATACCCCCCAGGGGTATCTGTTGATACGGGACATATCACTTTCAAGTTTCTGCAATCGCGCGGATAAGCAGGCAGCAAGCTTTTTTAATTCAGCGTTTTCAAAGGTCAGCTCCAGGTTCTTTTCGCGAAGAAAAGCGTTTTCCGATGACAGCGCTTTAGCCCTGCCTAGCGCGCAGCCAAGTGAAAACAAAAGTACGCCGGCTAAGGTGTAAACTCCCCACATAAAACTACCTCACCGCCAATCTCTCAAGATGCTTGTACACCTGCTTCGTAAGCTTATCCAGCGCGCCGGAAGCTATCTGTTCTCGGGTTAGCCTGGTCATTAGCCAGCCTTCAACCCGGTTTCTGCTTAGGACCGGCTTAATCTCTTTCCTCGCTGCCGCGGTGAAGTAGCCGAAGGCAAAGCAGAGGGAGTAGATGTCGCCGTATTGTTTTTGTTTTTCGCGCATGAAAATGGCCTCCTTTTTTTGATAATTTATCTAATATATGGCAACTTTCAAATTTGGCCCTTTTTTAAGGCCAGTGTTCTTTGAAAGCCTTGTGAATTAAGCAATTGTCAAAAACTGCTAAATCGTGTTTTTTGTGGGGTAATGGTTTTATATTTACCCCTCGAATTTTAAACGTTATCGTTTAAATTTAATGCCTTAAAATGCGTCTGAGAGGCATTAAAAATTTTTTAGCCGCCTACATTAACCTCCGCTCATTAGCCTATCGCGTTCAAGTTCTTTCTTCTCCTGTCTCCTGGTCTGCTCCCGTTCTCTGGCCGCCCATTTCCGGCACTTCGCGCAATACTTCTGCCGGTTGTTGACCGCTGGAAATTCTTCCTTACAGCGTTCGCATTTTACTGTAATCTTCCCAGCAGACGCGTCTTCAACGATAATGCGCTTTTGTTGCTCAGTTAACTCATAACCCTGCGCCCGGGCCTTGCGGTCGGCGTAGTAAAGCTGCTCAAGTCGCTTATCCAGAGGCAAAACGGCTTCTTCGAAATATTTGCAGCGCGGGTATTTCTCAAAGAAGAATACGCATTTACAGTCTTCTTTGGCCAGACAAACGTTAATAAAACCGTTGAATTTTCGTTCGTGGTTTGCGCACTCATTGGTTATAAGCCGCTTAATAGCCAGTTCAAGGTTCATTAAACCCTCACTCCTTTAAACTTCAAATTTCGGCCTTTAAATGCGTCAAAATTTGTGGATAACTGCTTTTGGCCCTACGGCAACAAGACATTCAGATATATCAAAAAACAACTGCCTGTGGAAAAGCGTCTTCAGCCTTTGCGCCACAAGGCTTTAAACCTGTGGATAATTTCAGCACGTTTTTCCGTACATATCGTAAGTCTCACCTCTTCGTTTTTCTTCGTTTTCGTTTAAAATAACCCCCTTTCTGCGCGTCTGAGGGGTATTCAGGACGGAGTGATATCTTCCGGTAGCCAAAGCTAAATTTTTCGACCAACCGATCCACCTCCTCCGCGCGGTCCCTCCGGCAGCACCAAATTCGCCTCCGGCCTGCCCTCCAGCCGCCGGAAATAGCGCCAGCACTCCACCCAGGCGTACCCGCCGCGCACGCGCTTCAGCGCCAGCAGAAGGAGCCGCAGCCGGGGCCGCAGGTGATCCGGCAGGCGCTCGCCGCAGGATTTAAAGCCGCCGCTTTTACGCGGAAAATTCGCCGGCAGGCCCAGCCTCCGGCGGTGGTAGCCCACGTTGCGGTCGTCGCAGACCAGTTCCTGCGCAATTTTGCGGTCCGACAAACCGGCGGCGTGTAGTTCGCGCAGCCGGCCGAGGTCGACGGTGGCGGGTTTCACTGCGATTTGAATTTTCGTCCCAGGACCGCGCGGTTTCTTTTCGCCGTTGGCACCAGATCAATACCCACCGCCAGGGGAATTGCTGTTCCCGGGTGGTTTCTCCCCGCCTGACAAATGCACCGGTAACCGAACGTGTAAACCTGCTCATCTATTTGCTGTTGAACCTCGACAATGCCGGTGTTCCAGCAATAAGGGCACATCTCTCCTTCCTCGTCCTGCCGGATAAATTTCCTGGCCAGGCGGTATTTATGGGAAAGCCTGATTTCGTTCCCGCAGCTCGGGCAGCGCAGGGTAAACTGTTTTTCCGGTTCGGTTACCTGCACCCTGGCGCCACAATAACGGCAGGGGACGGTATTTTCGTCGTGTTGGATCTGTCCCATACCCGCTAAAATATCAGCCAGATCAGCCAGGCTTTCCATGCCCGTCACCTCCAAAGAGTATTTTCATCACTTCAACCGCCACATCCGGACCGTAGCCCTCCGCAATTCTGCGGGCTTTTTCCCGGTCGGGCTTCTCTCCCACAGTGGACCGGATATACTGGACGGCCGCCTGAACCCATTGCCGGCGCTCTGTTTCGGGATCGGCACGGGGCCGGGGATCTGCCGTTGTTCCGCCATTCTGGCCTGCGGCCTGACTTTCCCGGTCCAGCGGGTCTTTTTCCGCCACCTCGCACATGGTCCGCAGGTTCTGCTTCTGCCAGCCCAGGAGAATCCGGTCAATGTAGCGGAAATTGAGTTTCCCCCGCAGGACAGCCCGGCGTAGGGCTTCGCGGGTAAGTTCCGGGCCGCAGTTTTTCAGCCAGTTGTTTATCTGGTCAACTTCCATCGGCGATAACGGTCTGCCGATTTCTTTTTCGAAGAGCAAAAATAATTCGGCGTCGGCGGCGTCGTCAGAAAGAGTTTCCCCCAGACCCTCTTCAGAAAGATCTATTTCCGACGACGACCCCGACTGATCGTTTATAGATCTCTGTTCTGATCTGTTCTGTTCTGATCTGTTCTGTTCTGTTAGGGGTCGTGACATGCTCGTGACTTCTTCGTGACATGCTCGTGACATGCTCGTGACTTCCTTTTTTAACTGCCGTGATACCGCCTTCCTTGCTCTGGTCGCTTCTGGCCTATCCGAAGGATGGTCGTATTGACGCTTTTCGTAATTAAGCAAAACAATTGTTCCATCTTCGTCTATGTCAATCATCCGCAAGCGCTGAAATTTTTCCAGCGCCGGACCAACCAGTGTTACATCCTCCGGCCGCAAACCCAACGCTGCAGCCAATGATTCTGGCGTATATGGAACACCCTCGCACACCCGCAGCCGACCATCCTGCCCACTGGACGCGCCGGCCAGCAGGAGTAGAAGGGACCAAATGCCCTGCTCTGCAACTGTCAGGACTGTCCGTTTTGGATCATGCAGAAATTCAACGTACCACCGGACCCATTGTTTCGCCAAAGTAAGTCCCACCCACTTCAATAAGCCCGGCCCGGATGAGCCGGGCTTTTCATGCGGTTTATGCATGCCAAGTGCATAAATATACAATCCTCACTGGTACCGCCGGAACCCCTCAAGTAGCCCATCCATTTTACCCACCAGGTAAAACAAAAGCGCCAGTCTGTCTTTCTTATACCGAAATAAGGTCTTCCGGGCCTCTTTTTCCGCTTCACTCGTTACGGCAAGAATCACGTCCCGGGCATCGTCGATGTCTTGATAGGTATACCCGGCGTTCAAAATTTCTCCTTCGACCTTCTCTCTGAGCAAGTCATAATCGTCTATATTCATACCTTTTCACTCCTACGCTACCGCCGGCACTCTACTTAGCACCCTACTTACCTGGCCGTCGTTTACGTACCACACCGCCACCCCCGGAATCCCCGGATCCCTGGGCGCAACCTCACCCAGTGCCGAAAACACCATCACTGTGTCGTAATCTTCCCGGACCTTTAACAACATCCTCATCAGCGCGTTTTTGTTTTGCTGGTCGAAATGATTGGCGTCATCTACCACCAGCACCCTTAGCCCGGCCAGCCCGGCCAGGACGTCCTGCATCACCACGCCAAGGAGCAGCCTTTCGCCGGTAGAAAGCTTCCTGACCGGCACACCGTCCTTTTCCACCACGGGCGCAAATTCCGGCATGGCAAATTTAACCCGGTACTTGCCGCCGGTAAGCAGCTGCATTCTCTCATCCGCCCGGGCCTGCAATTTTTCGATAACTTCATCAAGGAGTTTCGCCCGGATCCCTTTCGGCCCGAAGGCCTCCACCAGGACCTCCAGGGCCTCCACTTCCGCCCGGGCCCTGACCAGCCTTTCCTGCAGCTCCTGCTGCCTGGCTAGCCGGTCCTCGTATATAGCAATCTTTTTGACCAGCTCCTCGCCGTTTGCGATTCTCACCCCGAGCTGATCAATTTCCTCCTGTAGTTCCGCCGGCGGCCGGATATCCTCCTTGTCTTCAAGCTGCCGCCGGAAATATTCCAGCCGTTGTTCCACATCGGCCAACCTTTTCCGGTCCAGGTCCAACTGTGCGAATTTCTCCCGG
>Ga0315298_1007668_pt1 | contig 14107 bp, 12 predicted proteins | sample WHS_1_MG_FD_203077 | JGI IMG/M metagenome (GOLD analysis project Ga0315298, IMG submission 203077) | Extremophilic microbial mat communities from Washburn Hot Springs, YNP, Wyoming, USA - WHS_1_MG | ecosystem: Environmental > Aquatic > Thermal springs > Hot (42-90C) | place: USA: Wyoming...
TAAGCAACAGCAGGACTATCTCGGCCACGTCAACGGCCACATCGAAGAGATGTACGGGGGCCATGTGGTCGTGCGCGCGTTCAACGGCGAAGCCAAGAGCGTGGCCCAGTTCGACGAATACAACGACACCCTGTACAGCTCGGCCTGGAAGTCGCAGTTCCTTTCCGGCATGATGTTCCCCGTCATGGCCTTCGTCGGGAACCTGAGCTACGTGGTGGTCTGCATCCTGGGCGGCTACCTGGCCACGCGAAATGCTATCACCGTCGGCGACATCCAGGCGTTCATCCAATACGTGCGCTCGCTGAACCAGCCCATTGGCCAGTTCGCCAACATCTCCAACATCCTGCAGCAAACCGCTGCAGCCGCCGAGCGCGTGTTCACCTTCTTGGCAGAGGCCGAGGAGACTCCCGAGGTGGCCAAGCCGGTACACCTCGACGGGGTCAAAGGCAACGTCGAGTTCCGGCACGTACGTTTTGGCTACACCCCCGACAAAATCGTCATCCGCGACTTTTCGGCAGTCGTCAAACCCGGACAAAAGATCGCCATCGTTGGCCCAACCGGCGCTGGCAAGACCACGATGGTCAAGCTGCTCATGCGCTTCTACGATGTCAACAGCGGCGCCATCCTGCTGGAAGGGCACGACATCCGCGAGCTCTTGCGGAAGGAGCTGCGCAGCCAATTCGGCATGGTGCTGCAAGATACCTGGCTCTTCAACGGGACCATCATGGAGAACATCCGCTACGGCCGCCCCGACGCAACCGACGAGGAGGTGATCGCCGCTGCCAAAGCGGCGCGCGTGGACCACTTTGTGCGCACGCTGCCCGACGGCTACAATATGGTGCTCAACGAGGAGAGTTCCAACATCTCGCAGGGACAGATGCAACTGCTCACCATCGCCCGCGCCATCCTTGCCAACCCACGCATTCTCATCCTCGACGAAGCCACCAGCTCGGTGGATACGCACACCGAACTCCTGATCCAACAAGCGATGGACAACCTGATGAAGGGGCGCACCAGCTTCATCATCGCCCACCGCCTATCGACCATCCGCAATGCGGACCTCATCCTCGTCATGAACAATGGCGACATCGTGGAGCAAGGCACGCACCGAGAGCTGCTGGCCCGCAATGGCTTCTATGCCGAGCTGTACAATAGCCAGTTCAACGGCGGCAAGGCAGCGTAGGCCTGCCACCCGAGCCCGGCCTGCAGCGCTTCCCGAGCTCTGCGCCTGCAGGCCGGGCGCACAAGGCCCACTAGCCCCAATGCCGTTCGAATAAGCCAGGGGTGGCTACCCACAACCGGGCTCCGGGAGACGCAGAGAGCGCGGAGAAGCAGAGACCCGCAGAGTGGCCAGCAGATGCCGCTCTCTGCGTTCCTCGGAGCCCCGCCATTCGAACGGCATTGCCTCTGGCCCGGCTTTCTGGGCAGCAGGCCGGCTTTCCTGCTGCACCGCAGCGAGGCCCCGGCTCCGATGCCAGCGGGCATCGGCGGAAGCAGCAGCCCTGGTTGCCCGCCGCCGCGCCGTGCGCTTGGGGCGGCTTACCGGAGAGCCGCCTATGCGGCTCCATGCCCCCCATTGCCCCTCTTGATTGCGCAAACCGGGCGCCTGCGCTATACTTGGCGCCGCCGCCACTCTTCGTTGCGAGCAGCGTGCCAGCCTTCCAGAGGAGGTGCCGGATGGAGATACAGCGCAAAGCCCGTTTCACCATGACTGCCGGGCCCGTGGAGGCGACCGACCGTACCTTGCGTGCCCTCTCGCGCCCCATCTTCTACCACTATGACCCGCAGTTCGCCGAGGTTTTCGACGACACCGTCGCCAAGCTCAAGGCCGTCTTCCAGACCCGTCAGGATGTGATCATCATGCAGGGCGAGGCGGTGCTGGGCCTCGAGGCAGCAGCGGCCTGCTGCTTCGAGGAGGGCGACACGGTGCTCAACCTCGTCTCGGGTGTCTACGGCGCTGCCTATCAGTACTACATCGACATGTACGGCGCCAAATCGGTCGAGGTGCGCGTGCCCTACAACGCGGCCATCGACCCCGCCGACGTCGAGCTGGCGCTGAGGGCACACCCAGAGGTCAAGTTCCTCACCGTCGTCCATTGCGAGACCCCTTCGGGCACCCTCAACCCCGTGCGCGAGATCTGCACCATCGCCAAGGCCCACGGCGTGCTCACCATCGTCGACGCAGTGTCGTCGATGGGCACGCTCGACATCCGACCCGACGAGTGGGGCTTTGACATCTGCATCGTCGGCCCGCAGAAAGCCTTCGCAGCGCCACCAGGCCTGGCCCTCATCTCGGTGAGCGACGCCGCCTGGGAGGTGATGCGGCGCCGTAAAAAGCCGGTACGCTTCTCATACCTGAGCATGCTCGACTGGAAGGAACAGTGGCTCGAGAAGCGGCGCTTCCCCTACACCGTGTTCACCCACGACATCGTGGCACTCAACGAGGCTCTGTCGCAAATCCTGGAGGAGGGCTTGCCGCACGTGTTCGCCCGACACGGCCGTGCTGCCCGCGCCTGCCGCGAGGGTGTTAAGGCGTTGGGCCTCAAGCTCTGGCCGGCTTCCGAGGCCATCGCCTCGCCCTGCTGCACAGCCTTCGTGCCCCCCGCCGGGGTCGACGAGAAGGCGCTGCGCATGCGCATGTACGAGGGGTACGGCGTGCTGATCTCCGGAGGCGTGGGGGATACGGCGGGCAAGTTGGTGCGCATCGGCCACATGGGCAAGACGGCCGACCCGATGTACGTGGCGGTGGCCCTCGCGGCCCTCGAGCGGGCCCTCCACGACCTGGGCCACCCCGTCGCCTTTGGGAGCGGCGTGGGGGCCGCGCTCGCAGCGCTCTAGCCACGATGTGGCACGAATGCAGCACGTATGCGGCCGCCCCAGGGCAGCCATGCCGCGGATCCGGCGCCAACCGTCCTCATCCGTGGCTCCGCAGGTAGCGCAGGCCTGGCGGCCGCCGAATGCCGGCAGGCGCAGCGGCTCGCACCCCCCCTGACCCCGCCCCTGGGCGCACGAAAACTCTTCGCCCTGGCGAAATGTGTCCCCGCCTCCAGCATGGGGCGGGGACCCCGTCACTCCAGGTTCCCCTTTTCCGCGCGGCGGGAAGGGGGCCTAGGGGGATGGGCGATGCCTTGGCAACCCTGCTCTCGCTGTGAGTTGACGGGCCACATCCTGCGTGATACAATATACCCAGTGCGTTCAACCTTCGCCATTTCTGAAACTCCGACATCGGCCGAGGGCAACGAGCGGGCCCTCGTGTTCGTCTTGGCGCTCGGTTCGCGATAGCTATCGTTCGGGTTGGCTGCCTGCTCTCCGGTTCGTGTCAGGAGCGGCCGATGTCGCAAGTGCCCGACGGCAACCTCCAGCACCTCCTCGCCGAGCTGGCGCGCATCGACGCGCGCATCCGCCGCCAGGTGGGCCTGTGGCAGCGCGCTGGCCAGGAGGCGGGTGACGCGTTCCGCGGCCTCTACGTCTCCGACGCCCAGGCCGACGCCCTGCTCGCCCGCCCGCTGGCAGCCCACTGGGGGGATCTGACCACGCCTGACCCGGCGGAGGCCCAGGCCTGGGCACTCGCGGAAAGCGAGTTGGCTGCCCAGGCCGCAGCCCTGGCCGAAGCTGCCCGCAATCGGGGGCAAGCGTCCCGCCTGGAACTCCTGGCCCAGGCGTTTGGCCTCAGCCGCTTCGAAGTCGACGCTCTCCTGATCTGCCTGGCTCCCGCCCTCGATCTGCGCTACGAGCGAATCTATGGATACCTGCAGGACGACGTCACGCGCAAGCGCCCGTCGGTCAGCCTGATCCTCGATCTGCTCACCCCGCCGGGCCCAGAGCGACTATTGGCCCAGGCCCACTTTGACCCGGCTTCGCCGCTTCTCCACTACCACTTGCTCGAGCTTGCAGGCGATGCCGGCCAGGTCGGCCTCCTGAGCCAAACCCTCCGCATCGACGAGACCGTCGCGGCCTGGCTCCTCGGCCGCTACGCGCCACGGCCAGAGCTGGCGGGCGCTGAGCTCTTCACCCCCACGGAACCGCCGGCCGGGTGTCTGCTGCCGCCAGAGGTGCAGACCCTCCTGAGCAGGGAGACAGACGAGCATTCGGTCCTGATCTTCCAAGGCCCGGACTACGCAGCTCAGACCGCGGCGGCTCGGGCCCTCGCTGCGCACTGGCGCCGCCCGTTGCTCACCATCGACCTGAGCCTCGCGAGCACGGAGATGTCGCAGGCTGCCGTGTGCCTCGCCCTCCGCGATGCCCGGCTCACCGGCGCCGTGGCTTGCCTCACCGGGTGGGACGCCTGTCTGCAGCACGGCACCGCCCCTCCTGCGCTTCTGACTGAGGTCTCGAGCCATCCCGGCCCGGTCATCCTGTCTGGCCAGGCTCCATGGCAGCCGGCGGGCGCTGAGCGCGGTCGGCCGTTCCTGCGCATCGACTTCCCCGTTCCGGGGTATGCCCGCCGGCGCCAACTCTGGCAGCGCTTTCTGGGCGAGAAGTTGGCCCCATCCGACCTCGACGCGCTGGCCGGGCACTTTCGCTTCACCGCCGGCCAGATTCGCGACGCCGTAGCCACGGCGCGCGACCGGGCCAGGCAGCGCGGTGAGCCCATCGGCGCCACCGACCTCTTTGCAGCCGCCCGCGCCCACTGTGGTTCGGGCCTGGCCTCGCTGGCCCGCAAGATCACACCTCACTATGGCTGGGGCGACATCATCCTCCCCGCCGACCAGATTGCTCTGCTGCGCGAGATCATCGCCGCCGTGCGCAGCCGGCCGCGCGTCCTCGACGAGTGGGGTCTGGGCACCAAACTCGTCCCCAGCGGCGGCGTGACCATGCTCTTCGCTGGGCCTCCCGGCACCGGCAAAACCATGGCCGCAGAGATCATCGCCGCTGAGTTGGGGCTCGACCTCTACAAGATCGACCTATCCGCCGTCGTCAGCAAGTACATCGGCGAGACGGAAAAGAACCTGGAGCGCATCTTTGCCGAGGCCGCTTCGTCGAACGCCATCCTCTTCTTCGACGAGGCCGACGCGCTCTTCGGCAAGCGCTCCGAAGTGCGCGACTCACACGACCGCTACGCCAACATCGAGATCAGCTACCTGCTGCAGCGTATGGAGGCGTACGAGGGAGTCACGATTCTGGCCACCAACCTGCGCGCCAACCTGGATGAGGCGTTCACCCGGCGCCTGCAGTTCGTCGTCGATTTCCCCTTCCCCGAGGAAGCCGACCGGCTGCGCATCTGGCAGGCGCTCTTCCCGCCCCAGGTGCCGCGGGCGCCGGGCCTCGACCTGACCCTCCTGGCCCGCCGCTTCAAGCTGGCCGGAGGGAACATCCGCAACGTCATCGTCAGCGCCGCCTACCTGGCCGCGGCCGATGGCCAGGCGGTGACGATGGAACACCTGCTCCATGCCACGCGGCGCGAGCTGCAGAAGATGGGGCGGCTGGTGGGCGAGGAGGATTGGGCCAATCCATAGGGTCTTCAGGAGGAAGACTGGGTATGCCGCGGCGTGAGCATGCGAGGGCAGGCCAACCTGAGAGCAACCGGCAGCACCCCGAGCCGGCGGGCCGGAGCCAGCCCTCTGGGCTGGCGGCGGAGCCAGGCCAACTGGCGCCAGCGTTGGCCGCCATCGGCGGCGAGGCACTGGCCAACGCCGCGCCCCGCCTGGGTGATAGCCGGCTGCCGGCCTCCCTCCGCCAGAGCCTGGCCATCTGCCTGGGCCGCGTGCAGGGCAACCGACGCCTGCAGCGTGCCCTCGCCGGGTTGCATTCTCCCAGCCCTGGCCAGGTGCAACGACAGACCGACGGGTTCCACCCCAGGATCTTTGGCGTGGTGCTCCCGGGCGGCCCGGTCAAGCTGGGCGACGACCACTGGGAGAGCTATGAGGTCAGCAACATCGCCGAAGCACCCCCCGGCACGCTGTTGACGTGGGCCAGCACGTACGGCGAGATCCTGGACCACGTCGGCCCCGCTCAGCAACCGCGGCGGGGCACCTACGAGCTGCGCCTGCGGGCGATGGCGCCGGGGACGACCACGGTGGGGGTATCCTTTGGCTATACGCTGCCGGGCGGCGAGTCCGACAGTGTGGATCTGCCCGACGAATCGGTCACTGTGCCGCGGCCTGAGGTTGAGATGGCCACCATCACCCGCGAGGACGCGGGCGGCCAGGTGCTCCCCAACACCGAGCGCATGCGCGTGGGCGAGCGGTTGCGGGTCACCCTCTACCTGGCCAATGTCTCCGACACGCGCAGCGACTATGGGGTTCGGGCGCAGGTCGCCGGCGCTGGCGTGCTGGCCATCGAGCAGGCCCGTGTGATCGGCCCAGGCCACGTCGAGCTCCTGTTCCGGGCGACGCACGTGGGCACCTCCCACCTGCAGATCCGAGTGCTCCCCGGGCGCACCCCGCCGGAGAACGCATCGCCCACCGAGCTCGAGACCCATGTAGAGATGGCCAAGGACGAGTTCCTGAGCCTCGCCAACCAGGCGAACACCGCCATCGACCTGGCAGACCGCTCGGCACGTGCCTACCTGGCCAGCCTCTCGCTGGCCTACGGCAAGGCCTATAAGACCCACACCGATCTCCTCAAGGATCAAGCCGAGAGCGAAAAACTGGCCATGGAGCTGGTGTTGGGCGCCGTGCTGGCCTTCGTGCCAGGTGGCATTGGTGGGGTCATCGGACACTCGATGAAGGCCGCCGGCAGCGACGATTTCATCATCGATGGCATCAACGACCTGGCCAAGTGGGGCATGCAGACCGGCACCAGCCTGGCCGTTCAACCAGCGCTGGGCGGCAGCGGGTTGAACGCGTTCCCCACTGACCCGCTGGCGTGGAAGGGCCAGGAGGAGTTGCGGATCAGCAGCGAGCTGGCCGTAGCTACCAGGACACTCCTGCAGTGGCAGGACAAGGCCATTCGCGACGACCCGGATTTCTTCCTCGACTTTAACCCGGTCGAGGCGATGGCACAGTCGCTGACCGTTGCCGGGAAGAAGGCAGTTGAGCTCACCCCCGTGGATCAGGATGAGATGGCCAACGCTTTCGAGAAAGGCATGTGGGCCAAGTGGCTAGAGTTATATGGCTACAAGCTGGCCATGCGGACGATGGGCGGCATCGACCCTATGGTCCGCTACTATGCAAAGAGCAATGTCGGCAAGAAGATCAAGCGCCGCTGCGAGGCGCTGGGCCTGAACGTCGAGCAGTACGCACGAGTGGCCGCGGAGCGGGTGGGCGCCGAGGCCGAGCGGTACAATCGCATCTCTTGGTAGGTGCCAGCCGTTGCCCGTGGCGACACGGGCAGCGCGAGGGCGGAAGGCGGCCATGATCTCAACAAGCGAGCGGGTCAGCAGGCTCAAGGCAGCATCGGAGCCGCAAGGAGCGGCGGGCAACCTGGCCCACGCCGATCTGCGCGGAGCCGACCTGGCGCGTCTCTCCGTGGCGCACGTCTCGCTGAGCCACGCCAACCTCGATGGCGCCAACCTGGCAAGCGCACACCTGCGCTTCGTGGACCTGAGCCATGCCTCTCTGCGCGGGGCTTGCCTGGAGCGGGCCCATTTGGAATTCGTCGATGCCGCCGGTGCGGTGTTGGCCGGTGCCCAGGCAGCGAAGAGCCGTTGGGAGCTTGTCGACCTCAGCCTGGCCGACCTCACTGGGGCCAACCTGTCGCGGGCGCTCCTGCGCAGCTGCCAGTTGGAGCGTGCCCGGCTCGACGAGGCCGACCTCACTTTGGCCACCCTGTTCTACTGCCAATGCCAGGGGGCCAGCCTGCAGAGAGCGCTCCTCGACCGGGTGAACGCCGATGGCAGCAACCTGGCCGGTGCTGACCTCTCCGGCGCCCGGCGCTTCGCAACCTGCCGGCAGGCGGTCGTTGAAGTGCTCCGCCGTCACATCGGCGATGACTTGAGCCGGGCGAGGCTGGTAGGGGCTGTAGCCATGAACGAGAGGTGGTGCTACGCCGAGTGGGCACGCTTGCTCGAGTTTGAGCCCCACTACCGGGAACTGGCCTGTGAGCTGTTCAGAGACTATCCTGAGTCGGGCTTTGTCGAAGCGCTGCAGCAGGGCGCAGAGCCCTCGCCGTAAGAAGGGGGAAACGATGGGCAAGGACCTGTTGGCCCGCGAGGAGAGCGCCAGCAAGCGTCGCCCGCCGCTCTTCGGCGGCGCGCGGCGGGTGGCTAAAGAGCCGGCCATGGCCACCGGCCTGGCTGCCTTGCAGCAACAGCTCGGCAACCGCGCCGTGCAGCGCCTGCTCGCCCAGCGCCGCGCCAGCGAGCCCACCGAGCTCGACGACGAGACGACATCCCGCATCAACCGCGCGCGGGGCAGCGGCCAGCCGCTGGATGAGTCGGTCTCGGCGCAGGCCGGCGCCGCCCTGGGGCATGACTTTTCGGGCGTGCGCGTGCACACATCGCCAGAGGCCGACCGCTTGAGCCGCCAACTCGGCGCCCTCGCCTTCACGACGGGGCGCGACATCTTTTTCCGCGAGGGCGCCTACGCACCTCACTCGGCCAGCGGGCAGGAGCTCCTCGGCCACGAGCTGGCCCATGTGGTACAACAGAGCGGCGCCACTGGCAGCACCGATCGGCTGGCGGTGACCCCGCCAGGCGACGCCTTCGAGCAGGAAGCCGACCAGGTGGCCACGGCCCTCGTGGGCGGCGCCATGCCATCCGTCCAGCGCCAGATGCCCGAAGAGGAAGAAGAGGAAAACCTGCAGGCCCAGCTCGAAGAGGAGGAAGAGGAGCAGGTGCCATGAGCCGGCCGGCAGCGCGCCAGGGTGACCCGACGGTGCATGGCGGCGTCATCACCGCCGGTTGCCCCACGGTGCTCATCGGCGGCATGCCCGCCGCACGCCTGGGAGATATGCACACTTGCCCCATGGCCACGCCTGGCACACCACCAGTGCCACACGTGGGCGGGCCAATCGCCATGGGCTCGGCCACTGTCCTCATCGGCGGCCAGCCGGCCGCGCGCCAGGGTGATATGGCCACCTGCACCGGCCCGCCCGACAGCATCGCCGCCGGCTGCCCGACGGTGCTCATCGGGGGGTAATACGTAAAGCGTACTGCGTAATGCCTGGCGCCAGGATGCCACGCCCACCGTGCCCGTAACGCCACACGCAGTACCCTTGGGAGCCACGCGATGATCGACGAACTCGATCAAGTCCTCCGGCAACTCCTCATCCGCGAGCTGCCGGTCAGGAATGGGGAAGTGAATATCGAGTTCCACCAACCCAGCCGCGAGTGGTCCGCGCGACTCAGCCGGCCAACGTTGAATCTGTTCCTCTACCACCTGTGCGAGAACACGACACTCCGCCAGCCAGAATGGGAGGTGCAGCGCAACGGCGACGGCACGGCCACGCGGCGGCGCAAACCCGTGCGTGTGGACCTGCACTACATGGTCACCGCCTGGGCAGCCGAGCCGGAGGACGAGCACCGCTTGCTCGCACGCACCATCATGGCCCTGTGCCGCAACGTCACCCTGCCCGAGGAGCTCCTTCCAGAGAGCTTTCACGATCAGCCTGTGCCCATCCCGCTGAGGGTGGCCGACCCGGAGGCCCTGCGCAATCCCGCCGACCTGTGGAGCGCCCTCGACAACGAGCTGCGCCCATCGGTCTCGTGCATCGTCACCCTGGCGCTGAACCCCTACCAGGCATTCACCGGCCCGCTCGTGCGCACACGTGAGCTGCGCTTCGGCCAGGCCGCAAGGCTTCCGCTCTTCGAGCGCCTGCCCCAGCCCGTGGAGGCTTTGTGGGCCGTCGGCGGCGCGCTGCGCGGGCCGGGCCCCTTCGAGGGGCTGCGCGTCACCCTGATCGAGCGCGGCCTGACCGTGCCCGTCGGCGCCGACGGTCGCTTCGTCATCGGCAATCTGGAAGAGGGCGAGTACACCTTGGAGTTGATCGCCGAGGGGCGCAAGCCCCAACAACGCCGCATCACCGTCCCCTCGCCCAGCTACGACATCGAGGTCTGACTTGGCCCGTTGAGAAAGGAGGCGATCGCCAGCCAACGCATGGAACGCGTTGCGTATTCCGTGTTGCGTATTGCGTGCGCCACGACGGCAGCACCCGGCACGCAGCACGCGACACGCAACACGCCGCACGCACCACCCCGGACGCTGTACGCGACACGCAATACGCAGCACGAAGTACGGAATGCGCATCACGTCTTACGTTTCACGTTTCGTGCCATAGGAGGAGTCACTCATGGCCACAAGCTACCAATCGCCCGGGGTCTACGTCGAAGAGGTGGACCGCGGCACGAAGCCCATCGAGGGTGTCGGCACCTCGGTAGCGGCCTTTGTCGGCTTTACCGAGCGCGCCGAGGAGCCGGGGCGCAACGGAGCAGCGCCCACTTCGCTCCTCAACAGGGCCACCCTGGTCACCAACTGGGCCCAGTATATGGCCAAGTTCGGCGGCTTTGTCGAGGGGGCCTTCCTGCCCCAGGCCGTCTACGGCTACTTTGCCAACGGCGGCGGCCGCTGCTACGTCGTCAGCGTCAAGACTCTGGGCGCTGGCGGCGGCAAGCCGGCCGTGGCCGCACTGCCTGCAGCCGACGCCAAAGGCGAGAGCCTGAGCATCCGTGCCCGCGAAGGCGGGCTGGCCGGCAACGAAATCGGCGTCACCATCACCCACGAAGCTGCTCCCACCGAAGGCGGCGAGGCTAAGGAGGGCGAGACCTTCACCCTCGTCGTCAAGCGCGGCGATTCCCCAATGGAGCGCTACGGGGGGCTGACCATGGCCAGCGTCGAGGCCACGGTCAACACCGCCTCCAAGCTGATCCAGGTTGAGGTCGTGCGCAAGGGCGCCAAGCTGCCAACACGGCCGGCTGAGGGCGCCTACACCCTGGCTGGCGGCGAGGTGACGGCCCTAGAGGTCACGCCACCCCAGTTCCAGGGCGACGCCGCGCGTCGCGAGGGCATCGGCGCCCTGGAAGCGCTCGACGACGTGACGATGGTCTGCGTGCCCGACCTGATGAGCGCTTACCTCGCCAAGGCCATCGACCTGAACGGTGTCAAGTCGGTGCAGACCGCGGTGCTCGCCCACTGCGAGCGTATGCGCTACCGCTTCGCCATCCTCGATGCCCCGCCGGGCATGAGCCCTCAGGAGGTCGCCGACTGGCGCATGAACCAGGCCGGCTACGACTCAAAGTACGGCGCCCTCTACTATCCCTGGATCGCGATGCCCAGCACGAGCGGCCGGACTATGCTAGTGCCCCCATCGGGCCACGTGGCCGGCATCTACGCTCGAGTGGACGGTGAACGCGGCGTGCACAAGGCGCCGGCCAACGAAGTGGTGCTCGGCGCCATTGGCCTCGAGGTCAATGTGACCAAGGGCGAGCAGGACCTGCTCAACCCCATGGGCGTCAATTGCATCCGCAGCTTTCCCGGGCGCGGCATCCGCGTCTGGGGCGCCCGCACCCTCTCCAGCGACCCTTCGTGGCGCTACATCAACGTGCGGCGTCTCTTCAATTATGTCGAGGCGTCCATCGAGCGCGGCACCCAGTGGGTAGTTTTTGAGCCCAACGACTCCGACCTGTGGGCGCGCGTGCGCCGCGACATCTCGGCCTTCCTGCGCATGGTATGGCGCTCGGGTGCGCTCTTTGGCGCCACCCCCGAGGAGGCTTTTTTCGTGAAATGCGATGAAGAACTGAACCCGCTCGAAGTGCGCGATGCCGGCCAGCTCATCATCGAGATCGGCATGGCCCCCGTCAAGCCAGCCGAGTTCGTCATCGTCCGCATCAGCCAATGGGCAGGACCGAATGCAGAGGCGTAGGGCGTGACGCGTAAGGAGCCGAGCGACCACGCATCGCGCATCACGCGTCACGGCTTCCGCAGTACGCAGTACGCAAAGGAGAGCACCCCATGGGACTGCAGCGCAAGGACCCACTTGTCTCCTTCCAATACGCGGTGGAGATCCAGGGCAAAGTGAGCGGTTACTTTACCGAGTGCACCGGCCTTGGCTCGGAGAACGAGGTCATCGAGCACAAGGTCGTCGACAAGCGCGGTAAGGAGATCATCCAGAAGGTGCCTGGCCGCCTGAAGTGGGAGAATATCGTCCTCAAGCGCGGCATCACCGACTCGATGGACATCTGGGATTGGCGCAAGAAGGTGGAGGAAGGGAAGGTCGACGAGGCCCGCGCCAATGGCTCTATCGTCATGATGGACCAGCACCTCAACCCGGTGGCGCGATGGAACTTTGAAAACGCCTGGCCGGTCAAGGTCTCGGGCCCTTCGATGAAGTCCGACTCCAACGAGATTGGCATCGAGGAGCTGACCATCGCCCACGAAGGCCTGTGGCGCGTGCGGCCGTAGCATTACGCATCAGAAAGGAATGCCGTGCTCCAGACCGAGTTCGAATTCACCCTGCCGGTAGGCTATGTCGACGAGGAGGGCAACCTCCACCGTGATGGCGTCATGCGCCTGGCCACCGCGATGGATGAGATTGCCCCCATGCGCGATCCGCGGGTGCGGGCCAACGAGGCGTATCTCACCATCATCCTGCTCTCGCGGGTCATCACCCGCCTGGGCACCCTGCGCCAGGTCAACACTGGGGTCATCGAGCACCTCTTCTCGGCCGACCTGGCCTACCTGCAGGACCTGTACCGGCGCATCAACCAGGCTGGCACGCGGGAGGTCGAAGTCGTCTGCCCCGCCTGCCAGCATCGTTTCAGAGTGGAGCCTGAAGACCTGGGGGGGTGATTGTCTACCCGCTCGATCGCCTCTACGAGGAGGTCGCGTACCTGGCCTACCACCTGCATTGGTCCTACGAAGAGCTGTTGCAGATGGAGCATCCCGAGCGCCAGCGCTGGCTCGAACAGGTCGCGGCGATCAACCAGCGGCTGAACGACATAGCCGGCCAGGAGTGAGGGCGAGGCCCGCTGAGGCGAACGAACGGGAGGGGCCAAGGAGCCACATATGCCCGTCCGTATGAACGAGATCACACCCGAGCCCGGTGACCTGGCGCGCGCTGCCACGGCGGCAGGGCAGGCCATCGCCGCCCCGGTGGGTGCGGCGGATTCGACCAAGACTCCAACTGGGCAGCGGGTTGAGGTCTACGACGCCTTTCGCTTCGTCGTCGACATCCAGGAGGGCGAGATGTTCTTCACCGAATGCACGCTGCCCACCCTCGAAGTCGACGTGATCGAACAGAAGGAGGGCGGCTACAACACGGGGGTGCACCTGTTGCCAGGGCCAGTGAAAGCGGGACGCCTGACGCTGAAACGTGGCATCACCAAGTCGAGCGCGCTCTTGGTCTGGTACGCTCAGGTCGCCAGCGGCGAGGTCAAGGCGGCGACGCGCAACGTGACCCTGACCATGCTCAGCTCCCAGGGGCAGCCGGTGATGCGCATGGACCTGATCCGCGCCTACCCGGTGAAGTGGAGCGGGCCTTCGTTCAAAGCTGGCGATAGCACTATCGCCATCGAAACCCTGGAGCTGGCTTTCGCAGAGGTGCAGGTGCAGGGCACAGGCGGGGGCGGCAGCCAGGCCCGATAGGGCCGGCCATGCACCTGCAGCTTCTCGTCGCTCCATCATGTCGGATCCTCCACACGGGCTTTGCAGTCGGCGCTTCAGGGGCCCAACGCCCGCAGGGGCGAGGGCAAGGCGCCTTTCGAGGGATCGAGCGATGGGCATAGCGAGTCGGTTCGTCTCCCCGCTGGGCCCTGCCCAGCGCGCGCTTGGGCAGCAGGTGGCTCGGCGGCTCTTGAGGCCACGGCGCCTGCTACAGGCCAGCCCTTCCGCCTGGCAGCCACCCACCTTGCGCACCATCGCGCGTGTGCGGCCATGGGGTGTGCCAACACTGCCCTTGGCCCTGCGGGCGCCCGAGTTGGGCTACGACGAGGCCGCGCCACCCATCGTGTGGCGGGCCGTGCCCCTGCCTGCATGGCTGCCAGCGGCCGCGGCTGGCGAGGACATCGGGCAGCCGGCCCTGCCCGCTGCAGGCCGGGCGCCTGCCTCGGCCAGCCACCTGGCGGCGGCTGGACTCGGCGAGCCCCAGGCAGAAGGCGCCGGCGAACAGCCGCTCGCCGGCATGCAGGATGCGTTGCCGCTGTCGATCGCGCTGCCTGCGCAGGCCGCTGCGCCTGGGCAGCGGCCAGGCCCGCCCCAGCGCGCCCCCGGCGGCCCTCCCGTCCCGTCTGAGC
>Ga0315298_1007670_pt1 | contig 14097 bp, 7 predicted proteins | sample WHS_1_MG_FD_203077 | JGI IMG/M metagenome (GOLD analysis project Ga0315298, IMG submission 203077) | Extremophilic microbial mat communities from Washburn Hot Springs, YNP, Wyoming, USA - WHS_1_MG | ecosystem: Environmental > Aquatic > Thermal springs > Hot (42-90C) | place: USA: Wyoming...
AGGAGCATGCGTTTCTGACGGCGCTCGCCAACATGCCCCCCACACAACAAGGCAGCATGGCCGACCGCTTCGCGCAGTTGGGGAATCTGTCGGAGCGCGAGAGGGAGGTGGCGGCCTTGCTCCTACAAGGCAAGACCTGCAGAAGGGTTGCCGGCGAGCTGTGCGTCAGTGAGAACACGGTCAAGACGCACATCAAGAGTATCTACTCCAAGTTCGGCATACAAAGCCGGGCCGAGCTATTCGACCTGGCCCTGGAGAAGGAGGATCTCGGCCCACACTAGCCCGGGCACATCCCAGAAGCGTCGGCGTACACTGGCGATCTTGGGATGTGCCTGTCTGCCCCTCACTTCTTTGAAGTGGGGGGCTTTTTGCGTGGAATCACCCGAAACGGGTGATGACTTGGCGACCGGAATCCGCTATGATTTCTGATGGGGCGAGGGATATCGGGCCGTGGTGGATGGAGGGCATGATGACGTCGCCTATGAAAAGACCCGTTGGTTGGTTGAAGTGGCTCCTCATTCTGGGCCTGCTGGCGGGCTGCACCGGAGGGCCAAAAACCGCAACAAGTGCAAACACCAGCTCACGGAGTAGCTCAGCCGAGGCGGCAAACCCGCCAGGTAGCGGGGCCAAGGGCAACACCCCACAGGCCATTGCCTCAACGCCCACGGCGAGCTCCTCTCAGGCAGGCAAACCCATACAGACACCCGAAACGGCAGGTTGGCGCCTGGTTGAGACCAAGTACTATGTCCCTGATGTCGATCTTGATGTGAATGGCGGGCCGGTCAAGAGCAAGCAATCAGGGACGGGAGCCGTACTTCTCGATTCCTATCAGGACTCCGGGGAACCCGGCAATATCACTCTGGCCCACAAGAGGACAGACGAGGGCGGGAAGGTATTCGCCAGCGTCAAGTGGCAGACCCTCTGGAGCGTACCTCCGCTCACTTTGGCCGTTGGCCAGTCTGTATCCATCGATGTGGAGCACCGGGTCCTTGAAGCGGTCACCTGGAACCCACCGCCATTGAAGGCCACTCTCGACATGCCAGACATGAAACCCGGGTACGCGTCATCTTCCCCAAACGTATTCCATCAGCCGCAGGGTAGCCAGGGTCCGTACAGGGACACGCGGGAAGAAGTCTACAATACGAAAGCTACCATGACGACCGAGAAACCGGTTGCCAAAGGCAAGGCTGGAGACAGGGTGGCCATCTATATCAACTTGGGGGAAGGTTATGGCATGCGTTACACGTATGAATGGCGCTGAGCATCGCTGATCGGTGGGCCCGGCCGTCCTGGCCGTAGTCTTGCCAAGAAGCATCCTTTATGCTATTCTCATCATGGGTGCGAATGCACCGGGCGGACCTGGCTCTGACAGCATGCCGGGAGTTGCAGCATGCAGAACACATCCAGATTCTGTGAGAGCTGTGGCGCGCCGCTCAAGCCGGGCGCACGTTTCTGTGAACACTGCGGCTGCCAGGTCGGCGGGCCGACTGCACCCGCGTATGTGCCGCCCCCACCGGCGTATGGCCCGCCGCCGCCTGCCTACGCTCCACCACCGCCCGCGTACAAGCCGCCCATTCAGGGCTACAGGCCGGCCCCGCCCCCGCCGCGCAAGAAGGGTCTGGGCTGTGGCGGCTGCCTAGCCATTGTCGCGGCGGTGGTGGTCCTCGTCGTCGGCGCCCTCGTGGCCGCGGTGCTCCTCTACCGGCCTGTGAGCCACAACATCACCCTCGGTGCGCGCCAGGGAGCAGGGTCGGGCAGCGTGCCTGCGACGGGCGGCCGGTTCACTGTGACCGACCCCGGCAGCCCGGTGCACGGCCTGACCATCGAGGTGCCGGCGGGTGCCTACCCCAAGGGCACGAGATTCAATGTCTCGACGCAGCCGATTATCACTCACAAGCTGGGGTCGCTCTTTCACCCCATCACGCCACTGATCACCATCGACAACGGCCACGCCTTCGCCGCCGAGCCGCTGGCCGTCACCATCCCCATCCACCTGGCCGACGACGAGTTCGCCCTGGCCTTCTACTATGACCGCTACGCGGGCACGCTCGAGGGCATCCCGCTGGCGGCGTTGAGCAACGACGCGATTACCGTCGTCACCTCGCACTTTTCCGATGTGGTCGTTTCCAAGGTAAAGAAGGCTGAGCTGGCCAAGGGCTCGATCGATACGGGCTTTGCTCCCGGCGTCGACGATTGGCAGTTTACCAACAATGGCACCTACATTGCTCCAGGCGGCCAGTGCGCCGGCCAGTCGATCACGGCCATGTGGTACTACTGTGAGAAGCGGCTGCGGGGCAAGGAACGCCCTCTCTACGGCCGCTTCGACAACAACAACTATGGCTATGGCACCATCGATTTCGAAGAGGATGATTCCTGGGGCTACCGCTTCGCCTCAGTGGTGCAGAACAGCATCGACTGGGATGCGCGCTCGAAGCGCCTGGCAAGCCTGGCGGGCGGCCTCAGCGACACTTTCACCTGGAACGCCTTTGCCTATGCCATGGCCCTGACGAAGGAGCCGCAGTACGTCGCCATCGGGCGTTACTACACCGACGCCCAGGGCAGGCAGCGTCGCAGCGGCCACGCCATCGTGGCCTACAAGATCGAGGGCGATCGCCTCTACGTGGCCGACCCCAACTATCCCGGTGTGAAGGGCCGCTACATCCAGTTCGACGGAACGACGCTCCAGCCCTACGCCTCGGGCGCCAACGCGCGCGACATCAACGCCGACGGTGTGCGCGTCTACACCGAGATCCGCTGGGCGGCCAAGTCGGGTTTGGTCGACTGGGACCAGATCGGCAAGTTCTACGAGCAGATGCTCAAAGGCGAGGTAGGTAAAGGCGACTATCCTACCTACACGATCAAGTACGCCGCGGGCATCAACGAGGTGACCGGCCAGTTCGACTGGCGGCCGCTGCCCGACGTCCTGCAACTGAGTGAAGAAGACACGGCCTTCTCCGAGGCCTACCGCGGCAAGTTGATCGTCGGCGCCGACAAGCCGAACAACGTCAGCGTCAGCATCTTCCAGGGCACCGAGCCGCTTGGCAATGTCCCTGCGGCCAGCGCCATCGGCTCTGTGGTGCCGCTCAAGAAGGGCGTCAACGACTTTGGCTTCTACGTCCACGGCACGGTCGACGGCGAGGACAGCGCCATCGATTTCAAGCGCGTCAAGGTCATCTACGGCAACGAGGATTGGAGCGGCACTTGGGCGGGCACGATAGACATCCCAGACATCAGCGGCGCGCGCCAGGCCATCGAAGACATGCTGACCCGGCTGCTCGTGACGTTCGGCGTGGACGAGCAGGAGGCGCGTGACGCGGCCCGCTCGGCCATCGTCGAGAACCCCAACCGCACGGGCGCGCTGACCCTGGTCTTGCAGGCCGACCCTCAGGGCAAGGGGGCGCGCTACAACGCCCGGATCACCATCACCAACGCCGAGGGCGAGTCCAGTCGGTATCAGACCACCGCCATCGTCAAGGAGGCGCGGATCACTTTCCGTTTCCCTGACCCGACCTCTGGCAGCAATCTGCGCTTCCAGGGGCAACTGGTCGACGGCAAACGCATCGTCGGCACCTTCTCGGGCGACCTGTGGCTGGTGGTGAGGAACGCTGTCAGCGGGCCGTGGCAGGTCACGCGCCAGGGGCCATAGCTCGCGACCGGAGCTGAGCCTTGTGGGGGGGGCAGGGCCGGGCAAGCACGGAGCAGGCTTGCCGGCCGCGGGGTGCGGGTTGGGCCAAGTGCGGTTGCAGAACTCAGCGCCGGCCATGAGCCCGAGGGGGCCCCCCCGTGAGGTTTGCCCGAGAGGCAAGTTGCGCCCCGAAAGGAGGTCCGAGATGGGCAAGTTGCTAGTGGTGGTTATCATCGTCCTGCTGATCATCGGCGTGGTCGTGCTGGGCCTGGGCTACGTGGGCCTGGTGCCCAGCGTGGCGCGCCTCCTGGGGTCCGACAGGCCGCGCGACCTGGGAGTCCGGTATACGGCGGCCGACCTGGCCAGCGGCAATGCCAAGAGTGGCACCAAGACCACTGCCTTGCCGGCCGGCGCGGCGCCACGGGATAGCTACAAGACCAGTGGCTCCGTCTCGGTGAAAGCGGCGTTCACCGACGAAGAGCTGACGGCGATCATCGCCGAGCGCGAGAAGCAATGGGCCTACTTCCCGGTCTCGAATGCGCAGATCAAGATCCACGGCGACGGCACCGTGGAGGCGTCGGGCGTGCTCAGGGTGGACCGCGTCTATGGATGTGCGGATGCGTTGGGCTTCTCGGCCCAGGCTGTGGATGCTGCCCTGAGCGCACTCAAGATCATCGGCGGTAACCCGCCGGTGTACGTCCGGGGAACTGGTGCGGTGACGAATGGCCGGGTGACCATCGATGTGCAGCGCCTTGAGATTGGTCGGCTGCCCGTTCCCAGCGGGCTGATCGCCGGCAACCAGGAGCTGATCGTGTCGACCATCGAACAGGTCATCAGGGCCAGCGGGGTTGATGCCAGGTCGGTCACCTTTGCCGATGGCGAGCTGCGCTTCGACGGCAGCAAACCTGCCACGCGCGCCCTGAGCGCGGCCCAGTAGGGGTCGCTGCCTGCCCGCCTTGGTAGCGGCGGCTTTAGCTGCCGCTACCCGAAGCACAGGTGAACGGCTAAAGCCGTCACAACTGCCTGGCGCCGGCTGCTGCGGATCATCCCTTGCACCTGCGGGTTAGAGAAACCGAGCGCCGCTCAGTCCCACGGGCCACCTCCGCTCCCTTCCAGCGGCACCACCACCGCCATGCGGTCGAAAAGGTCCCAATTCTGGATCTCTGGGGTGATGAACGTGCCCGTGCGGCCGCTATCAGGCCGGGCGCCCCACGGGTCGTGGGCCACGAAGCGGCCATCGTTGGTGAGGCCAACCACCACCAGGACGTGCTCGCCATCGACCAGGCGGTAGCCATTGGCCTCGATGGCCCGGGGCTCGGGCTGGCGCGTCATCCAGACGATCACCGGCTGTCCATCCGCAATGGTAGCGCGCAGTTCGTTGTTGCTCATGCCGTAGACGATGCGCGCGGGCACGCCGAAGGATGCCAGCACGCGGGCCACCACTTCGGCGTAGGCGCCATAGTCCGCCAGCTCGGGGTCGTGCAGCGCGCCGTCGGGGTTGCCCCGGAAGCCCTTGTGGGGGTTCTCGTCGAAGCCCATACGTGCGAGGATCTCCTCTTCGCTTGCAGAGATCCAGCGGCCGGCCAGCACCATGCGGATGGCCGCAGCCTCGCAGCTCAGGTTGTGCCCCTGCGCCAAGGCGGGCACCCGGGAGAGGAGCACGCTGCACTGGCTGTGCAGGGCTGCTGCAAAGTCGAACGAGCCCCGCGGGAGGGCCGGTGCTGGCCAGAGCGGCGCCTCGGGGCCTGGCAGGACGCGCGGCGCGGCGGTGGGCTCGGCTGTGGGCAGGATGGACCGGGCCTCGTTGGTAGGCCTCTCCGGGGGTGGGGCGGGCATCTGCGGCGGGTGCTGCACAATGGGGCCGGGCGCCACAAGGGGAGCCAGGGCGGCCGCAGCCGTGGTATAGGCCAGGGCGGCGATGAGGAGCAGCGGGTGGACGCGGGCCATGCATGCCTCCGGGCAGTGTTCAGCCGGGCCGACCGTCGCAGGGCTACTATACCGAAAAGTGCTCCAGTGTGCAAGAGTGCGCAGCAGCACCATGGCATTTGACACGCACCGGGGCCGGGCGCATAATGAAAGCGCGGCGCGCCCACAGGGCCGCTCGCACGTACCTTCTTGCCTGAAGGGGAGTAGTTCCCGCGCTGGTGGTGGCGCCGTCAACACGGCTCTCTCTGGCCCGGCGCCACCAGCTGCCGCCTCCCCCATGAGGGGGGCCTGGGCAGTGAACGAGACCTTCGGCGTCCCGGGCGTTGCGCCCGGGGGCGCCGAAGGTCTTTTCTTTGGGATTCTCCGCCCCCGCCAGCGCGAGCACCAGGCACATCTTGCCAGAGCGAAGGGCCCTCGTACGCCCAAGGGGCGTGGCCATGGGCGGGGGCCGGATGGCGGCGCCGACTGGCATTCTTGTAAGGGACGATGGTCGGCAGAATGCGCAGGTTGCGCATCGGTCCGGCACCATGATCGTACATGGGAGTAGATGGGAGGAGACGGCGATGAGCGCTCAACCGGGCACCGCGCAGGCGCCTAGATGGCAGCAAATGCCGGTGGGCAGCGTCCTCGAGACGTTGGACACCCACGGCGAGCGGGGTCTCAGCAGCGATGAGGCAGCGAGGCGGCTGGCCCGCTACGGGCCCAACGCCCTGCGCGAGGCGCCTCCCCCTACGTTCCTGCAGTTGCTCTGGGGCCAGCTCAACAACTTTCTTGTCTGGATCCTGATCGCAGCCAGCGCCCTCTCGCTGGTGCTGGGCGACCGGCTCGAGGCCGCGGCTATCCTGGCCATCGTGCTGTTGAACGCGGCCATCGGCGTGGTGCAGGAGGGCCGGGCCGAAGGCGCACTGCGCGCCCTGCGCAAGCTCGCGGCTCCTCGGGCCGACGTCATCCGTGACGGGGCGGTGCAGTCGATCCCGGCCGAAGAGCTGGTGCCGGGCGATGTGGTGCTCCTGCAGGCCGGCAACCGCGTGCCCGCCGATGTGCGGCTCACCGAGAGCTACAACCTCCGCATCGACGAAGCATCGCTCACCGGCGAATCGCAGGTTGTGAGCAAGCGGGCCGAGGGCCTAGTGGATGGCGACGTGCCCCTGGGCGACCGTGTGAACCTGGCCTTCATGGGCACCACCGTCACCTATGGGCGCGGCAAGGGCGTGGTGGTGGCCACCGGCATGCATACCCAAATCGGCCTCATCGCCACCATGCTCGAATCCTACGCCAACGAGCCCACTCCTCTGCAGCGCCGGCTCGATGACTTGGGCCGCGTGCTGGGCTGGGTCGCCTTGGGCGTCTGTGGGCTGGTCTTTCTGACTGGCTGGTGGCATGGCCAGCCTCTCCTGGAGATGTTGATCACAGCCGTGAGCCTGGCCATTGCCGCCGTGCCTGAGGGCCTGGCTGCGGTGGTGACCATCTGCCTAGCCCTGGGTATGCAGCGCATGGTGCGCCGACACGCCCTGCTGCGCCGGCTGCCGGCTGTGGAGACCCTTGGCTCGGTCACGGTCATCTGCTCCGACAAGACGGGCACCCTCACCCAAAACGCGATGACGGTAACCTCCCTGTACGTCGACGGCCACGAGGTCCAGGTGACCGGCCGGGGCTACGAGCCGGTGGGCCAGTTCCTCTGCGATGGCGCTCCTCTGGCGCCCGGCCAGGCGCCTGATCTCTCTGCGCTCCTGCGCATCGGCAGCCTGTGCAACGATGCCCGCCTGATCAAGAGCGGTGAGGCCGATGGCCAGGTGTTGTGGGGCATCATCGGCGACCCCACCGAGGGCGCCCTATTGGTAGCCGCTGCCAAGGCCGGCCTCGATGTCGAGGCTCTGGCCCGCGAGTGCCCACGGCAGGCCGAAGTGCCCTTTACGGCCGAGCGCAAGCGTATGACTACCATCCACCGGCTGCCCGATGGCTCGCTCCGTGCCCAAGTCAAGGGGGCACCGGAAGGGGTGCTGGCCCTGTCGGACCGCCTGCTGGAAGGCGGCACCGTGCGACCACTGACACAGGCCGACCGCGAGCGCATCCTGGCCGTGAACCAGAAGATGGCCGGCCAGGCGCTGCGGGTGTTGGGCATGGCCTACCGTGACCTGGATGCGCTGCCACCTGAGGTGGATGAGACGGTGGAGCAGGGCCTGGTGTTCGTGGGCCTCCAGGGCATGATCGACCCGGCGCGGCCCGAAGTGATGCCGGCACTGGCACTGGCCAAACAAGCGGGCATCCGCACCGTGATGATTACCGGCGATTATGCACAGACGGCCCTAGCGGTGGGCCAACAGATCGGGCTGGCCAACGGCGAGCCTGTCGTCACTGGCCCCGAGCTCGACCGCATGGACGACGACGAGCTCCTGGCGGCAGCCCGCTGCACGGCTATCTACGCCCGCACGTCGCCCGAGCACAAGCTGCGCATCGTCGAGGCACTCAAGAGGCTTGGGCACATCGTTGCCATGACCGGCGACGGGGTCAATGATGCGCCTGCGCTCAAGCGGGCCGATATCGGTGTGGCCATGGGCATCACCGGCACCGACGTGGCCAAAGAGACTGCCGATATGATCCTGACCGACGACAACTATGCCTCCATCGTCGCTGCCGTGGAGGAAGGGCGAACGATCTACGCCAACATCCGCAAGTTCGTCTATTACCTCCTCTCGTGCAACGTGGGGGAGATCCTGGTCGTCTTCCTGGCCACGCTTCTTAGCTGGCCCCTGCCGCTGACGGCCATCCACCTGCTGGTGTTGAATCTGGTCACCGATGGGGCGCCGGCGCTGGCGCTGGGGTTGGAAGCGGCAGAGCCGGGCATCATGCAGCAGCCGCCGCGCCCGCCTCAAGAGCCAGTCATCGATCGCACCATGGCTCGCGGTATCCTGCTGCAGACCATCGCCATGACGACGGCCACCTTGGGCGCCTTCCGCCTGGGCCTGCAATGGTTCCCAGGCAGCCTGCACGCTGCGCAGACCATGGCTTTTGTCACCCTCTCGGCGTCGGAGCTGCTGCGCGCGTACACGGCTCGCTCCGAACGTCACCCTCTGATCAAGCTTGGCTTCTTCTCAAATCGCGCCATGCAATGGGCGGTGGCGAGCTCGCTGGCTGTCATCCTCGCCATCATCTACGTGCCGGCCCTCGACCCAGTCTTCAACACCGCCTTCCTGGGCCTGCGGGAGTGGGCAGCCATGGCACCCTTCATCCTCCTGCCCAGCGTCGTTGCCGAGCTCGCTAAGCTCTGGCCGCAGCGGAGGGCGGCGGCCAAGGCCGTGCGTAAGGCCGCCTAAGTGCGAAACACGCGAAAGGTCACGAAAGACGCGAAAGGAGAACGTCTCCCTTTCGCGTCTTTCGCGCTGTTTCGTGGCCTCCTGCGCCTCAGACCCTCGCTGCAGCCGGCACCGGCTCGAGGGCTGTGCTCTCGCGTTCGAGGGGGTCAATCGCCACGTCGACCACAACGGGCCGCCGGCTGGCCAGGGCCTGATGAAGGGCGCCTGCCAGCCGTCCGGGGTCCTCGACCCGCACTCCCTCGATGCCACACGCCTCAGCCACGCGTGCAAAGTTGGTAGGCGGCAACTCGGTGAAGAAGGGCGGCATGTGCAGCCGTTCCTCTTCGGAGTCGAGCATGCCCATGCGCGCATTGTTGAAACAGACCACCATGACGGGCAGGTTGTGGGCGGCGAGGGTGACGAGCTCGCCCAGTGAGGAGGCTAGCCCGCCATCGCCCACCACCGCGACGGCCGGCCGCTCGGGGAAGGCCAATGCCGCGGCGATAGCGCCTGGCAGGCCAAAGCCCGTGCTGCCCAGGTGGTACGACATGACGAATTCCTCGCCCTGCGCCTCGTACTGCTGGCACATGAAGAAGGCATGGTCGCCGGCGTCGAGCGAGATCACCGAGTCGGCGGGCAACGTCTCCTGCAGAGCACGCACGGCAAACTGGGGCTTGATGGGCCGCGTGGCCATCGTCGCCTTGCGGTCGATGAGCTGGCGCATCTCGAGCTTGCGGGCCTCCAGGTCGGCCCAGGCGGGGCGCGTCGGCGTCTGGGGCATGGCCGAGATCAGCTTGCGCAGGGTTGGTGCGGCGTGGCCCCACAGGCCCACCTCCACGGGGAAGATGTGGCCGATGCGGCCGGGGTCGATATCGATTTGGACGAGCTGTTGCTCGGGGCGGATCAACTGCCAGTCGCCGGTGGTCCGCTTCGAGAGCGAGCAGCCCACCACCAGGATCACATCGGCCTCGCGCAGCAAGCGGTCGGCCAATGGTGTGCCCAGACGGCCAGGCACCCCCATGCTCAACGGCTCATCGGCGGGCACGAGTCCTTTGCTCCGGCAGGTGGTGAGCACCGGCGCGCCCAGAGAATGGGCCAGCTCTAGGAGTGGCTCCTGAGCGCCCTTGGCCCCTGTACCGGCGAGGATCAGCGGCCGCGCAGCGCCATGCAACAGGCGTGCCGCCTGGCGCACGGCGTCGTCGCTGGGCACCGCCAGCGACCAGTTCAGGTGGCCCTGGGGGAGAATCGGCTCGACGTCGGCCTCCATCATCTGAATGTCGAGCGGCACCGCAAGGTGGGCCACGTCGCGCTGGCTGATGGCCGCCTGCAGGGCAGCGGCCAGCAAGGCAGGCACCTGGGTGGGCGTCTCGGCTTCGGCGTTGAAGACGCTCACCGTCTCGAAAAGGGCGTGATCGTCGGCCTCTTGCCAGCCATCGGTGTGCTGCCACGAGCGACGTTCCTGGCCTGTGATCGCCAGCAGCGGCACCCGGTCGCTGTGGGCGTCGTGGACGCCCGTGATCACGCTGGTGACACCTGGGCCGCTCATGGCGATGCAGGCGGCCGCACGGCCAGTCAGTTTGCCGTAGGCCGAGGCAGCCATGGCGGCGGCCTGCTCAGTCTGGGTGGCCACAAAGCGCACCCGCTCCTGGTGGCGCAGGGCGCTGAGGAGCCCGAGGATCGTCTCGCCCATCACCCCAAAGACTTGGCGCACCCCCCAGTCGGCCAATTGTTCCACAAAGACTTCGGAAACTTGGCGCGGCATCTTCGCCTCCTGCTAGGAACGACTTGTCGAGGCTTGCAGCAGGAAGCATGCCAATGGGACAATCTTGCATTGACACCGGCCTGGGGATGCCTATCCTATTGAGTACGTGTTGGCGGAGGTTGGGCGGAGGATGCCACGAGCGCAGGTGGGCGGCCCATCCCCTGGGAGAGGATATCGGTGGTTGGTGGTGCTTGGGATCGCCGCCGTGCTCCCCCTGGCGGCGCTGGCGGCCTATACTTCCTGGCGTGATCAGCAACTGGAGCGCCTGCACGCCCATACACAGGTGCACGCCCTCAGCCAGGTGACGGCCAAGAGTGCGGAGGGGTTTGTAGCCCGCACCCAGGCCCTGCTCGTGGCACTGGCCCGCGACCCCGCACTGGTGGCCCACGAGCCGGCCGCAGCTCGCCAGGCGCTGGCCGGTCGCCTGGCTGCCTTCCCCGAGTACACGGTCCTCTCGGCGGCCCGGGCCGATGGCCTGGTCTATGCCGATCCCCAGGCGCCCCCCGGGGCGCCTACCGCCAACATCGCTGGCGAGAGCTACTTTCAGGAGGCCATGCGCACTGGCCGCCTCAGCATCCACATCCTGACACGGGAGGGCGCGGAGGGGCACCGCATATGCCTGGTCTTCTGCCAGCCCGTCGTCGACCCCACTGGCCGGCCCACCGGCACGCTGCAGGCCTTCTGTGACCCGGCTGCGGTGCGGGCTCTGGTGTCGCCGGCTCCCCTACCAGGGGGCGCCAGCGTCGTTTTGATCGACGCCGATGGCACCGTCTTCCTCCACTCGGGCCAGCCGGCGCTCTGCGGCCGCAAAGTGGCCGCCCAGCAGGCGGCGCTCGGCGACGGCGAGGGTGGCGCCCAAGAGGAGCCGTTTCTTGGCCAGGTTGCAGTCGTGGGCACCAGCCCCGTGGCTGGAACGACATGGCGCGCGGCAGTGGTAATGCCCGCGCAGCAGGCCCTGGCGGGGTGGCAGACCGTCGTGTGGGGCCTGGGCGCCGCCTTTGCGCTGGCCCTGGGCGTGGGGCTCTTCCTGAGTGGGCGCGTTGCCTCGCTGGGCGAACAGGCCTGGCAGCAGCAGGCGTTCCTCGCCTCGCTGGTGGAGTCGGCCTCAGTGGGCGTGATAGTCGTCAGCGGACCCGACAACCGCCTCGAATTCGCCAACCCCATCTCTCGCCGCGTGATCGGGCGGCCGCTGGAGGAAGTGATCGGCCGGCCCTTGCGCGAGGTAATCCCGCCATCGCTCGCAGAGCTGGCCACAGGGTACATCGACGAGGTCCACCGCAGCGGGCGGGCCATGCGGGCGCGCGAAATCGCCGTGGAAAGCGGCGAACGCAGGCAGCTGAGCTATTGGGACTTGGACTTTCTCCCCTTGCCTCGCCCTGCCGGCCAGCCCTCTGCAGCGCTCATCCTGGCCGTGCCGGTCACCGAGCGGGTGCGGGCCCGCCAGCAGGCCGAAGAGCGGGCCGCGCAACTGCAGGCTGTGCTGGCTTCCATCCATGAGGCAGTGCTCGTGTTCGACCGTGAAGGGCACCTGGTGTATGCCAACCAGGCCACGGGCCGTTTGGTGGGCGCTGAGGTCACGCCCGAGTCGATGGGGCAGATCGAGGCCCTGATCAGGTCGGTCGAGCTCTACTGGCCCGATGGGCGGCCGACGGAGGCGACCGAGCGGCAGATGAAAAGAGCACTGGCGGGCCAGTCGGTCGCTGGGCAAGAGATGCAATACCGGCTGCCAGGCGAGAAGCGGTTGCGCTGGCTTCGCACATCAGCGGCGCCGGTGCGCGATAGCGAGGGGCGCATCAGCGGCGCTGTAGTCACCGCCACCGACATTACCGCCCAGAAGGAAGCCCAAGCCGAACGCGAGCGCCTGCTGAAAGAGATCCAGGCAGCCCACGAGAACCTGCGCACCATCCTCGATCGGCTGCCCGACGGGGTGCTCGTTGTCGATACCGCCCAGCGGGTGACCCTGTGCAACGAGACTGCCATCCACTTCACGGGGCACGACCTGACTGGCATGTCGCTCGCGGACCTCCGGCGCATGCATGGCTTCGTGCGGCCCGATGGCCAGCCTTTCCCGCCCGGCCAGACGCCGACCGAGCGGGCGCTGCGAGGAGAGACTGTGCCAGGCATCGAAGTCCACTTCCTGCACATCGACGGCACCCCTGTCGACGCGCTGGAGAATGCGGCCCCGCTCTACGACGCGGAGGGCCACATCGTTGCTGCAGTGACCGCGCTCACCAACATCAGCGCGCTCAAACGGGCCGAAGCCGAACGCGAACGGCTGCTGGAGGAAGTGCAGACCGCCCGCGAGGAACTGCTCGCCATCATCAATCGCCTGCCCGACGGGGTGCTGGTCATTGACCCGAGCCTGCACATCGTGTTGTGCAACGAGACGGTCCGCGCGTACGTCGGGCGCGATGTGACCGGCGAGGCTGCGCCAGCCTTGTGGCGGGAATTCCACTTTGCTGCTGCCGACCGCCGCCCCTTCCCCCAGGGCCAGACGCCCGTCGAGAGGGCCCTGCGAGGGGAGACGGTCGTGGGCGTGGAGGTGAGCCTTGACTTCCCCGATGGGCGACACGTCGACGCCCTCGACAGCGCCGCAGCCGTCTACAACCCCGATGGCACAGTGCGCGAGGTGGCGATGGTCTTTACCGACATCACAGCGCTGAAGGAACTCGACCGTGCGAAAGACGAGTTCATCTCCTTCGCAGCGCACGAGTTGCGTACGCCCCTGACTGCGCTCAAGGGCCACGCCCAGATCCTGCTGCGCCGTGCCGAACGAGCCGGATGGCCCGAGAGCGACCAGCGCAGCCTGCGCATCATCGACGGCCAGGTAGACCGGCTCAATGACTTGATCGGCCGACTGCTCGACGTGAGCCGCATCCGGCTGGGGCGCCTGCAGCTCAGCCGCCAGCCCACCGACCTGGTGGCCCTGGCTCGGGAGGTGGCCGAGGAACTACAGGTGACCACAACCGTACACACCATTCGCGTCCACGCCGAGGTCCCAGAACTGATCGGGAATTGGGACCCCTCGGCGCTGCGCCAGGTGCTGACGAACCTGATCGGCAACGCCATCCGCTATGCCGACCCTGGCCCCATCGACGTGCGCGTGAGCCGCGAGGCTGGCCAGGCGGTGGTGCGCGTCACCGACTATGGGCCGGGCATCCCACCCGAGCGGCAGACGCGCCTCTTTGAAGCTTTCCGCCCCGGCGCTGCTGCAGAGTACCGGCGTGCAGGAGGCTTGGGCCTGGGCCTCTACATCTCGCGGGGCATCGTCGAAGCCCACGGCGGGCGCATGTGGGTGCAAAGCCAGGTCGGAGTGGGCTCGACCTTTGGCTTCACCCTGCCGCTGAATGGGCAAGCCTAGCACGACAACCTCACTTGTCCATCGGGCGGGGGTTCCATCCGGGCATCACGCCTCGCACGTGACCGGAGCGCAACCTTTTGCAGGGTTTGGGCGGGTTGCCCGTAGCCGCCCGCGGGCGGCTACGGGCAAC
>Ga0315298_1007672_pt1 | contig 14092 bp, 18 predicted proteins | sample WHS_1_MG_FD_203077 | JGI IMG/M metagenome (GOLD analysis project Ga0315298, IMG submission 203077) | Extremophilic microbial mat communities from Washburn Hot Springs, YNP, Wyoming, USA - WHS_1_MG | ecosystem: Environmental > Aquatic > Thermal springs > Hot (42-90C) | place: USA: Wyoming...
TCTGGAACAACCACAACACCCCTACGCTTAAGCTCCTCAACCAACAAATCCCGCAAACTCATCTCAGTAGGCTTACCCAAACCCAAAGCCGCACAACCCACCCTAAATCATTTTGTAATTTCCACCTTAAACTCTTTCTTCACAGATTTTATGTGCTTGAAATGTTCGTCTGCCGTTACGAGTGTTAAGCCTCTCCTTGTGCACATGGCTGCTATTAGAATGTCTATGGCTGGCGCTGGCTTCCCCCTTTTCAGCAGTAAAGCCGAAATCTTTAGGGCTTCGTCGTAGTCTTCAACGTTTGGGTATATGACGCCTAAACCCCTAAATTCTAGGGCTTTTGGAAACTCGATAATGTTTAGGATTGTTGTGAAGCCCTTAACTTCGCGTTTTCCGCTTTTTAGAAGGTTTATGAGCGCGCTTGTGTCGTAAACTGAAGCCTCCTCCATTCAGCCTCCCTAACCCTCTCATAATGCTCCAAGGCTTTTTCTAGGCTTATACTGCCAATGTCAAGGCTTGACTCCTTCAAAATTTCGGCAAGCCTCTCAGATGGGACGACGCCCTTCTCCATAACCTCAAGACGCCAAACATAATCCGCCAAAGCCTTCCTAACAACCTCGCTCCATCGGACCTCAGAATACTTCTTCATCTTCCTGTAAAGCTCTTCCGGAATGGAAACGGTAATGTTGACCACATACATTTTTATGTGAAATCACAGATTTAAGGATTTCCACAGAAAAAACTTAACAAGCAAGCTCCAGCACAAAACCTTATGAAAGCCATATAAAAGCGAGGCAATCCAAAGCCTTGAGCCTACTAACGTGGTTTGACCCTTGGCGTTCACCGCTTTGCACTTGTCCGCCTAAATTGACTTTTAACCCATACACTGGATGCGACCACAAATGCGTCTACTGTTATGCCTCCAGCTATATACCGCGCTTTTACGAGTGCCGCCCCAAGAAGGATTTGGTGAAAAGACTGGAGCGGGAAGCCGCCAAACTTAGGGGCGAACTAATCTCCATAGCGAACTCTTCAGACCCCTATCCCACAATCGAGGCTGAAGAGGGCTTGACGAGGCGTTGCCTAGAAATCCTAACGCGCTATAACTGCAGAATCCAGCTTATTACAAAGTCGAATATTGTTTTGAGGGACATAGACCTTTTAAAACATGCGCCTTCCATGGTGGCTATAACGATAACGACTGATGATGAGGAAACAGCCAAAATTTTAGAACCAAACGCGCCGTCACCCGCCGAACGCCTAAAAGCTGCAGAGAGGCTTATTGCCAGCGGCGTGCCTGTTGCCATACGCATAGACCCCATAATCCCATACGTGAACGAGCACCCAGAAACCCTAGTAGAGGCCATAGCCCGAATAGGTGTTAGGCACATAACAGCCTCCACATACAAGGTTAAAGCCGACAACTGGCAAAGGCTAAACCTAGCCATGCCAAAAACAGCGGAAAAACTAAAACCCCTCTATTTCGAGAAGGGCGAGAAGATGGGAAGATACATTTACATGCCAAAAACTGTGCGTTTGAGGCTAATGGAGAACTTGGCGGGGCTAGCCAAAAAGTATGGCGTAAAGTTCGCCACATGCCGAGAAGGCCTAAAAGGCTTAAACACGGCAACATGCGACGGCTCGTGGCTAATAAAAGAAAAGCCTAAAGCCTAAACAGAGGCTGATGCTGCAAAAGCTACAACTGTTAGGGCTATTCCTGAAAAATGAGGATGACAGCCAAACCCAACACAAAAATTGTGAGGGAATTCGTTTCAAAAAAGTATGTTTGAAGCATAAGAAGCACACCAACTAAAACAAGAATAAGGGCGGCGAAAGGCATGCGCCAAGAAAACTCTTCTTTTGTGTTCAACCACACCGCCAGACTAATACAACGTCTATATCAACCAAAATTAACGATTATGAATTTCAAGTTCATCCGTTCGGCAAAACCTAAACTTTAGAGACGCTGACCATGGCAAGTCTTAAATTCCCATGCAAAAATAAAAAGAGATCGTGAAAGTTTATGTCCAAATCCAAAGCTAAAGACGAAGAAATATTGCAAGTTCTCAAGGAGATAAAAGCCCTATTAGAGCCTAAACCCGCACTACCAGCCCCATCGCCGAAAAAGGGCTTGTGGAATGAGTTCATAGACTTCATCTCCAAATACAAGGTGTTGGGGCTCGCCGTAGCCTTCATTATGGGCATGTATATCGGTCAAGTCGTCCAATCGCTTGCCAAGGACATTCTTATGCCGCTGATAGGTTTAGCAGTCCCCGGCCTAGAAAACTTATCAACATTTGTGCTATATGTTCCTCCGCCAACGGGATTTGATGCTCAAGGAAACCCGTTGCTGAATGGAGCGCCATGGAAAGGACAAATATTCGGCATAGGCAACTTCCTAGTGGCCATAATAACCTTCATAATAGTAGCCTTCGTCATATTCCTAATTGTGAAAATAACCAAAAAATGGGGAATTGAGTAGCAATAACAGCGCCTTTACAAATAAACGGGCGTGTGCAACAAGACTCCATGATGATCGGTAATGATGAAGGGGTTAGATGTTTTGCAGTTTAACCATAAAGTAATTCAGCGCCGTCTTAACCGCAGTCTTAATGAAGTGAAACTGTTTTTGCCTAATCCACCTAAACAAAATTTTGGGCCTCATGTAGAAGGCAGCATAAGCCTTTGTTAATAAAGATTTTAGTTGCTGCAGGGTCAGGTTTTTTATTTTCATCACGGGCTCGATGGCGTTGAATTTTGACCAGTCCTTCGTTATTAAGAGCCCATTTTTGTTTGCATACTCATATATTGGCGTGCCGGGATATGGTGTTAAAATTGAGAATTGGGCATAGTCTAAACCAAGTTTTTTTGCAAATGAGATCGTCTTCTCAGCGGTTTCTAAAGTTTCTTCCGGAAAACCTATTATAAATGACCCTAAAGTTTGAATTCCTGCATCCTTAAGCGCTTTCACTGCCCTGACGATCTGGTTTATTGTTATCCTCTTTCCTATGCTGTCTAGGATTTTTTGGGAGGCGGACTCTATGCCTAAATATATTATCCAACATCCAGCTCTTTTCATTTTTTGGGCTAAACCCCTATTTATGGTGTCAACCCTTGAGGATGCTCCCCATAAAATGTCAAGTTTCTCCCGCATTATCTCATCGCAGATCCTAACAACTCTTTTATTGTTTAGGGTGAAGGTGTCGTCTGCGAACTCAATGTTCCTTATCCTATACTTTTCGTACGCTAATCTAATTTCTTCAACAACTTTTTCAGGGTTTCTGCCACGCCAACATCCTCCAAAAAGTCTGGATGAAGCGCAAAACGAGCATTTGAAGGGGCAACCCCTACTACTTATTATTGGCAGATATTTTACTCCTTGAAGCTCATACCTTTCAACTGGGAGCAGGTCCAAACTTGGGAAAGGGAGCCTGTCTATATCCATTATAAATGCTCTTAAACCGGTGTCAACAATTTTGCCTCCTCTACGGAAGGTTATCCCCCTCACCTCATCTAAGGGTTCGCCCCGCTCAATTGTATCCACAAGTTCGCGAAATGTTTCTTCGCCCTCACCTTTCACAACAACATCTATGTCATTGCACTCTATCATGGTTTCTTCTGGGAGAAAGGTTGCATGGGGTCCTCCAATAACAACGGTGCAGTCTTCCCTCACTTCTTTTGCAATTTCTGCAACCCTATAAGCCTCGTAAATTGAGGGGGTTGTGGAAGTTATTCCAACAATGTCTGGATAGAAACTCTTCAACTCCCTTCTAACATCTTCTAGGCCATAGCCCAAAATGTTGGCGTCAACAATCTTAACATCATGCTTACTTCGAATCATGGAAGCCAAATATGCCAAGCCGATTGGCGGGGAGCTTGTTCCAATAACAGACTCCACAGCTGATGCATATGGAGGCGATATTAGGCAGATCCTCAAAATCAACCACCAAACGCAGCCAACATAAAGGGCTTACCTTCAACAAGATTAATATCTTTCTCCTAGACAGTGGCAGAAGCATAGATTACTCACCGTTAGGACGCTTAATGGTGTTCGCCAAGAATGAAGGAGCGTTCTATCCGATTTTTGTCGTTTGTTGCTTTCTTTTCAGCATCTCATTATAGAGATATTCAAACCATTGCAATGTTTCAGTTGTTTCTTCCTGTTCTCTTCTTCCCTTTACAAGGGGCTTGAACTTTTCCCACGTGTGTAAGATCATGGTGCCGAAGAGGTCATCAACTAAGTCCATGCTTATCAGCCTTCTCTTGACAAGCACTCCAATGCCCTCAAAAAAGGTTCCTACTGAAGTTACTGCACTTAAAATTTCAGCACGGTTGGTCGCATATCGTTTAAGAGCATCCGCATAGTTTACGCTCCGTTTCTTAATAGAAAATCTTATGGTAGCCCGGGGGAGATTCGAACTCCCGTCAGGGGCTCCAGAGGCCCCCATGCTTGACCGCTACACCACCGGGCTCCGCTGCTATGAGCATTAGCATGCTTGCTTAATAATAACTTTAACGTTTGCATTTCAGTACGAATACGCCTGTTGTGGCTTGGCATCCTGAACAAATGTAGAATAGTGTTTCGAAGCCTATTTTTGTGGCGATGACTGTGGCTAGTAGGGCTGCAACCGCCTCTGTAATGTCGTATACGGATTCAAACAGTCCAAGCACTGTTCCGCTTTTCTTCTTTTCGCCTAAATCCACCATTAAAGCTAATATTGATGGGCGTTGAAGCGCGTAAGAAATGCCAAATAGGAATTCAATTATGTATAGGCCTGTTATGTTTGGCACGTAAATATAGCTTAAAGAGCATAATGCTCCCATCATAACCCCTGCGAAGAAGACTCTTTCCTTTCCATAAGTGTCTGAAAGCTTTCCTGCAACAATTTTGAATATGGCGGCGACACCGCAGAAAAGTGCGTATAGGAGGCCTACATCCATTATTGTGGCTGAGAAGCGGTTAACAACGAAGATGGGGTATATGGGGCCTAGCAAGCCGACTCCTAAAGAGTATAGAGTACTTAGGGCTAGGGCGAGCATTAGCGAACGCGACGACCTCAGCCTCAGCATACATGCTTCCTCCTGCTGAAGCCACCGCGCCCACGTATTTATCGCACATTTTAGGCATGGACACGAGCATTTCGGAGTCAGCTTGCCTCCAAACCTTGAAGGGTGAAAAATTTCGATTAGGAGGGTAAAATAAACTTTTTGGCAGAAGCCCCAAACCCTAGAATGTTCCAAAATTCTGGTTAAACTGACTATGTAAAAGCGGAGAAAACTATTTTGTAACCAGTACGGGGCATGGAGCATTTCTTATGACGCCGTCGCTTACGCTTCCTAGGATAAGCTCTTTTATTTTGCTTATGCCCCTCGCGCCCATAACGATTAAGTCAAACTTTCCTTCTTCGGCAGCCCTAACAATCTCATGGACAACGTGGCCCTCCCTAAGCATGGTTTCAACCTCAACGCCTTTAGCTTTGGCCTTCTCCTCGCCCTGGGCCAGTATTCTGGCTCCAGCCTCCCTAACGGCTTCAGCCAGCCTCGAATACTCCGTAGGAGCCATTATTGGTATTCCAAGCGTCGGTGTTGAGGGTTCTGGAACAACTACGGGTCTTACGCTCACGGAATAAACATGGATTAGGGTGATTTTTCCATCAAACTTTTTGGCTATTTGTATGGCTATGTCCAGCGCCCTTAAGGAGTGCTCCGAGCCATCTAAGGGAACGAGAATTTTACTAAACAAGGATTTTCTCCAATTTCCTTAACGTTTTCTCTTCAAATATGCTTTTTGATTCTAAAAATGGAATGATAGTTGGCGTTTACAAAAGTGAAAAGTCTGTGAATTTTATTTTTCCCTTCGCATCGACGACAATCTCGAATTTTTCAGCCCACGGGTGTCCTTCCAAGTCTATGGGGCATGTGCCCTTAACAACCCAGCACCCGTCCCGCTGCTCAATGGAGGATACGTCTATCTTTTCAGTGTTCTTCCTCCTCTTTTTCAAATATTCTATGGCAATTTGCTGGGCATCCTTTTCCATGAGCACCTTCATTTTGGCGCATCCTCATTTTAGCCTTCTATAGTCGGAATCCGAGGCATTAAAAGTTATGAACCTCAAATCATTAGCAAAACTAAACGTAAGCGAAACGGGCGATAGGTTCAAATTTTATGAAAACTGTTTAACACTTGGAAAAGTTGGGTTTATGGCGGAGAAAAAGCGTATAATCCTCCATGTTGACATGGACCACTTCTTCACGGCCATAGAAGAGCGGATGCACCCAGAATACCGTGGAAAACCAGTCATCGTGGGCGCAGACCCCAAAGAAGGCAAAGGCCGAGGCGTTGTAAGCACATGCAACTATGAAGCCCGCAAATACGGCGTAAGGTCAGGGATGCCCATATCAAGGGCTTGGAAGCTCTGCCCAAACGCCATCTACTTGCCAGTGAACTATGAGCTTTACACAAAGGTTTCAGAGAGGATTATGGCTATTCTGCGGAAATACGCAGACAAGTTTGAAAGCTGGGGGATAGACGAAGCCTTCTTGGACGTGACTTCAAAAGTGCGGGACTATGCGGAGGCAGAAGCCTTAGCCCGCCAAATAAAAAAGGAGATTCTCGAAAAGGAAGGGCTTACATGCTCCATCGGCATTGGCCCCAACAAGCTCGTAGCCAAAATAGCCAGCGATTATCAGAAACCGGACGGTTTAACAGTTGTCACGGAAGAGGAGGCCGAAAGGTTTCTTGCTCCGCTTCCGGTTCGCAAGCTCCTATGGGTTGGGCGTAAAACAGAGCAGAAGCTTCGAGCCATGGGAATAAAAACCATTGGGGATTTAGCCCGCCACGACCCAACAGTGCTGGCGGAAACCTTCGGGGTTATCGGCACTCAGCTTTACTTGATGGCTCATGGAATAGATAAAAGCGAAGTGGAGGAACAACGCCAAATAAAGTCCATAAGCCGCGATATAACTTTCGAGGAGGATACATCAGACTTCAACCTCGTACTAAACACTTTGGAAAAACTTGCAGAAGAGGTCCACAACGACCTCATGAGACAGCAGTTATATTTCAAAACGGTTACTGTTCGGGTTCGCTACGAAAACTTCGAAACCCACACCCACAGCAGAACGCTGCCCTTTATGACAAATCGCCTCCAAGACCTAAAGAAAACAGCAAAAGAGCTTATACAGGATTATCTAAAACCAGAAAGGAAAATACGGCTTATTGGCGTGAGAGTCTCAAACTTCATATCAGCGGAAAAGCAGAAAACCCTTGACACTGCCAGTTAAGCCTTTAGGCTTTTCTTCATGTGTTTTGTGTTTTCTGTGGCAAACTCTTATATGGGGCTTCACCGCCTATAGTGTGCGTGCAAAACTGCTTTTCAACGGCGGCTTTTGCACAAAAATAAAGTTAGAAGGAGTTGAGTAGGCGATATGTCTGGTAAAGAGATGCACAAGGCAGTCTGTTCTGATTGCGGTCAAGAGTGCGAAGTTCCCTTCGTTCCAGACCCAAGCAGGCCAGTTTACTGTCGTGAGTGCTGGATGAAGAGAAGAAATCAAAGGCGAAGGTACTAGTTTACGTTTAACCCTTTTATTTTAAGCCTCTATTTTCCCTATTTTTAGTTTTTGTCTGATGTTTAAATATTAGAGGGATAATCATTTCCAAGGGTGGTTGTTGTGGGCGAAAACAAGACTTTGATAGTTTACGCCACAAGAGGAGGCGCCACCGAAGAGGTCGTCCTCAAAATTGCGGAGGTTTTAAGGCAAAAATATGGTTTTGATGTTGACGTTGTTAACTTGAGGAAGAATCCATCACCAGATATTTCCCCATATAGAAACGTTATTGTTGGAAGCGGTGTCAGAGCGCAACGAGTTTACAAAGAAGCTGTAAGTTTTCTTGAAAGGAACGATTTCGGAGGGAAAAATGTAGCCTTCTTCATTTTATGCATGGAGGCTGGAAATCCGAAAAGCTACAATGGCGCCGTGAAAAAGTACATTAAAAGATTGTTGGAGAAGTTCCCCCACGTGAAGCCTGTTGCAACTGAAGCCTTTGGTGGGCGAATAAAATTTTTAGGCTTCACAATAGCCGATGCATGTGACTTTGGCAAGGTCGAGGCATGGGCAGAAAGCCTAGGGGAAAAGCTTCGGGGCGAAAAGAAGCCTTAAAGTGGCAGCTTAAACTCCCATCGGCACCATAAATCTTTTGGATGGGGGTCTGGCGGGCAGACGAGGCAGTTAACCTCAACATTCGGGTTTAATGTTTTTGCAAAATTCTTTAAGTAGCCAAACCTTACAAGTTTGCATGGAAATTCGCCTAAACCCTTGCCAAGTCTAGCCTCTTGTGTTCTGCAACGGTTTATACTCAAAACAGCCCTAGCTTTGTCAGCGGAGACCTCAACGGTTTTGAAAGGTTGGTCTAAAGCCCAGCTTGTCAAACGCAGAAGCCCCATAATAGTTGGAATGTCTGGGTTATCGCCCACATTAAACATTCTTTTTAGGCTTTTTGCTTCAATTGCCGCCATAGCCTCCCAAACACCAGCATCAATCTCCGTCGCCGATTCTGTTCCAAACTTCTTCTCTATTCCTAGGAAGTATAAGCCGTCAACCCGCCACAAATTCCTAATCTGCAAAAAGAAGAAGTCCAGAAGCTTTTCCAGGGATATTTTAGCCAGCAACTCGCGGTCTTCACGGCTTCCAGACGGATACTCGCTCATGCTTTTCACCACTTTTCGCGGTTTCTTTAAGCTTAAGGCTGAATAATCTTTTAAGGTTAACCCGGAAAAGTAAGAGGCAAAGCCCGACACAAGCCGAAACAAGCTGGTGAAAAATCTTGGACATGCAGCTGTTAAGGGCGATTATTCTGGGCGTTATTCAGGGTTTGACAGAGTGGCTTCCCGTTTCCAGCACTGGACATTTGAGGCTTGCTGAGAGGTTTTTAGGCTTAACGGTTCCGTTGCTTTTTGATGTTACCCTCCACATTGGAACATTAGCCGTTGTTATCGCCTTCTTTAGAAGCGACGTACAGAAAATCCTAGCCGCCCTAAAACGCCTAGACTTCAAGTCTGAATATGGAAAGTTCATCCCGCTCATAATTGTTGGAACCATACCAACCATAATGATCGGATTTGCCTTCCACACGTTTTTGGAAAATGTTTTCCAAGAAATTTCTGTCCTTGCAGCAGCCTTCATCGCGTGTGGTGTGGTGCTCAGCCTCGCAAAAATTGGAAAGGAGAAGGCAGAGGATATTGGCTTTTCGCAAGCCTTTTTGATCGGCGTCGCCCAAGGCGTGGCAGTGGTTCCAGGACTCTCTAGGAGCGGCTTAACAATTACGGCGGCGCTTCTGCTTGGAGTTAAGAGGGAAAAGGCCTTCAAATTCTCCTTCTTGATGTCGATTCCAGCCATAATAGGCGCTTTGGCGTTAACCCTTTACGAGCAGTTTGACGCCTTGGCGGCTTCAGGCTTTGGTTTTGCCGAGACAGCCGTTGGCGTGGTTGTGGCTATGGTTGTTGGCTATTTTGCCCTAAAACTTCTCTGGAAAACTGTTGCAAGGGGGAAATTTCACTTTTTCGCTCTTTATTGTTGGGTGTTGGTCTTATCCTTAATTGCCGCTTTGGGATTGCATTTCCTCTAGCCACTTCGGCTTGCCAGACAAGAACTCTGTTAGAAACTTTGCAAACTCGCCGTCTTTCTCGTAGATTTCGGCTATTTCCTCGTTAACCAAAATTTTGAACCCCTTCTGCTGGAGCACTTGCGCGATTTCTTTGGCTATTCCAGCGTTTCTCCCGCCATCCTTTAGCCTTTCGTATAGGAGGGCTGCTGCGTCTGTGTGCTTTCGCCTTATCTGGACAACCCATCTTCCATCTTCAATGTAGGGACCGGCAACCGTTCCAGTGTCGCCAGCATACTTTGCCAGAAAGTTTTTGCATTCGCGTTCCTTCTCCATTGGCGGTCCAAGATGCTTTTTTACTGGTGGTAGGTAGCGGCTTTCAAGCTCGAATATGAAGGCGTTCAAGTCTTTCTCGTTGCTCCAAGCCGTGCACCGCAATAAGCCAAAATCGTTTAGCTCAAGAAGCTTTGCCAGTGAACGCTGGGACTTGTAAAGTTGCCCCCACAAAACATCTGGAACCGCCCTAACTTCTCCAAAAACCACGAAAAGCATTGCAGAGCCACGGGTGCTTATTTTTGCTTTAAGCTCCTTTATTGTTGGCGGTTTTGTTTCTGGCGGATAAAAGAACGTAAGGCTTGGCTTTTCGAGGAAGGCTCTGGCTGCCGCCACAAAAGTGTAAAGCCTTTGGGGTTGCACTGCTGAAGCCACGTTTCTTCCCTTGTCAACTGGGTCAACTATCACGAGGGGTTCGTTGAATAGTAGTGGAAGCTCGTCCTCTCTTCCCCTATAATGGTTTTCTATGTCTACAATTATGCGTCTTTTTTGCTGGGCAAAAGCCTTCAAAGTGTTTGCAAAATTTCCATAATGGATTATTAGGAGTTCGCATAGGTATCCGCTGAAGCCTCCAACCTTTATTTCAGCCCCATAAACGCCCACGCCTTTCATGAACCTTTTCAGTAGGCGAACTTCGCCTCGTGTTTGGCTGGTTAAACGCTTGTTCGCGTAGTCTGTGTGGTATGGAGTTCGGTCTGTTGCGCTCAGCCACTCTCCGGGCTTAACGTCATAGCATGGCACTATGTTAACCCGAACGTCGTCAAAGAAAGCCTCCAAGTAGGGGTGTTCGGCAAACCTTTCCACTTGCCGTGCGCCTTCTGTTGCCCGTCTCGCTATCTTCAGTGCAACATCGCCCAGAGACATGCGGGGTATGCTTGTCGGCAAGCGCATGAAAATGTCTATTTCGGGTTCTTCGCTCAGCCAAGTGTCCTTCGCCACAGAACCCTCCAAACGCACTGTTGCCTTGACGCCGAAATCAGCCGCTGCAGAAGCCACTTTTGCTTCTAGTTCCTTTGCCAAAGCCTCTATTTTCTCGCGTTCCTCTTTTTTGGGCGTAACCCTTTCAAGAACCATTTTGCAGACTTTTTCCAGCTCTGTGGACATAAAAAGGCCCCTTTTTCATCTGCTATTTTTTGGGCAGTACTCCCTAAGCGTGGAGTATATGGGGCCTTTAGGCGTTAAGTCGCTTCTCTTAAGCCTCAAACACTCAGCCCTCACAACGCCAAACTCGTAGTTTGCATTTTCCACCAAGAACTTTGCAAGGGCAACCTTATTTCGGCCACTCTTGACACGGGCGATGGTTAGGTGGGGGCTAAAACCTTTAGGGTCTGGGGCAAAACCCAAACCGCGCAAGTAAGGCTCAAGCTGGCTGAAGATGCCCCGCAACTGGTTCGCGCCTTCCCTTATGCCAGCCCAAACAACCCTTGGATAACGCAAGTCTGGAAAGGCACCAACTCCTTGAATTTTAACGTCGAAGGGTACAAATTGAACCTTCTGCATGCCCTCAAAGACGCGGTCAACCATGTTTGGGGTTATGTTCCCCAGAAAGCGCACTGTTATGTGAATGTTTTTTGGTTCAACAAACTTCAAATCGGCGCCAGTCCCGGCCAGCTTCTCCTGCATCTCCGTTATCCTTTCCAGAACGCTGGCGCTTTCAATGTCGAAGGCTATAAAACTCCTTATGGCTTCCGGCATGGCTTTCCATTCCTTTCGCATAAAATGATACGCTGCTCCATCATAAATGCTTTTAATATTCAGGAGAGTATCGTTAATAATGCATGCACAAGTTTGGTCGTAAGGAAGATTGTGGAATGGTTGTCAATAAGTTGGTTGTAGGCTTGGCTGGGATGCCGGGTGCCGGGAAGTCTGTTGTTGTTAATGTTGCAAGGGCTGGCGGCTACGGAGTTGTCGTCATGGGCGATGAAGTTCGAGATGAAGCTCGACGAAGGGGCTTGGAGCCAACACCTGAAAACCTTGGGCGAATAATGCTTGAGTTGAGGCGGCTGGAGGGGGAAACTGCCATAGCAAAGAGGTGTGTCCCAAAGATTTTGGCGAAGGCTGAAGGCAAAGTCATCGTTGACGGCATAAGAAGCCTTGCTGAAGTTGAGGAGTTTAGGAGGCATTTTCAAAAGTTCGCTTTGATTGCTGTTCACGCCTCGCCTGAAACGAGGTTTAGAAGACTTTTTCATAGGCATAGGAGCGATGACCCTAAGAGTTGGGAGATTTTTTATGAGCGGGACATGCGGGAACTAAGCGTCGGGTTGGGAAATGCCATAGCCATGGCTGAGCACATGATAGTTAATGAGGAAAGCCTAGAAACAGCAAAAAAGCAGGCGGCAAAAATTTTAAAGAGGATTGAGGAGAAATGGATGAAGTAGAAGTTCACGTGGAAGTGGAGATAAACCCAACGGAATCCGAAGAGAAAGTGCGGAGAGCCGTGGAAAACATTTTTGGTGGCATATCAACCCGAATAAGGCAGCTTAAAAAAGGAAGCTTGCTCACAGCAGACGCAAGGGGATTGGAATCCCTAACAAAGCTTTACAATTTATTGCGGAGAGAACGTATCCGAGACGCCGCCCGAGGAGCCCTATATGAGGGATTGGGCGAGAAAACTATAACCTTTTACCTAAATAAGCAAGTGGCTTTTGCTGGTCATGTCTCCTTTTCAAAGGCTGTTGCAGAGTCCCCCCTAGGACCGATAAAGGTTCAGATTAAATGCGATGACCCTAGAAAGTTGATTGACTGGCTTGCACCAAAAACGGCTTAAACTCATCAGCTGGTGCCCTATTTTGTCTGATAAAGCAAGTATAACCGAGCGTGGTGCCGTTCTCCTCGGCAAGAGTGTTGCATGCGATGCCTTTGATGATTCTAGACCTTTAAGGGTTGTTACGCATGCGCATGCGGACCACATGATTGGCTTGCAGCAAAGCCTAAGAACCTCCGAGAAAGTGTTCATGACAAAGGCCACAAAAGACCTTATCGATGTTATGAAAAGCCCGTTATTTCTTATGGGCGGCTATGTAGAAACTCTTGATTATGGAAAAACACTGAATTATGGCGAAGAGAGCATTACGCTTTTCCAGGCAGACCACATTCTAGGCGCTTGCCAAGTTCTTGTGGAGGATGCTGAAGGCACAAGAATCGTTTACACTGGAGATTTTAGGCTTGAGGGCACTCCAGTGTTGGAGGCTGATGTGCTTGTCATGGAAGCCACTTATGGAAGTCCCTCATGTAGGCGTCCCTTCAACAGCGAAGTTAGAGAACTGCTCATTTCAATTGTGAGGGAGGGGCTTAAACATGGCGTTGTCTATGTTTTCGGCTATCATGGCAAACTTCAAGAGGTTATGCAGATTCTCCACGACGCCGATGTAAGGGTTCCCTTCATTGTGCCTCAGAGGGTTTTTCAAGTTTCCAAAATTTGTGAGAGGCACGGCATGCGTATAGGCCGGTTGCTTAGGCTTGAGGAGAAGGAAGCCAAAGAATTGCTTGATAGGAACCAGCCTTGCTTGGCTTTTTATCATATGGGTTCTAGAGCCCGTGTTGGACGTGGCTGTTTCCGTATTTATGTGAGTGGTTGGGAGTTTGATGTTCCATGTCGCGAAATAGGCGATAAAGAGTATGTCGTGGCCCTAAGCGACCATTCAGATTTTGACGGCTTGATGGAGTATGTGAGGCGTTCGAAGCCCAAGCTTGTTATTACTGATAACTTCCGTATTGGTTATGCTGAAACTTTGGCTAGGCACATTCAGAGGCAGTTTAATGTTAGGGCGGTGGCTCTTCCTAGGCGTTAATTTGTGTTTTGCTACGATTGTGTGTGTAGTGAGTATTACTACATAAGATTTATCTTTTCCGCCGCTAAATTATACTCTTGACTTCGGATTCGAATTCCGAATTCATACATCCTAAATAGAGGAAAACAAAAACCTTCGGGCGAAAAGGCATGCCCTCCCCACTACAGCCAGAGTTCTTCTCATTGGTTGGCATAGACCTATTCCTAGCCATGAGCCTCCTAACATGCCTTTTGGATAGGCACTTCCCATCGCAACTACCATACATCTACCAGTTGGCGGCGCTGGCTGGCTTCGGCCACCTAATCGTAAGCCGAGAATTCATGCTAACGTTTGGCGAGTACATGCGCTTCTGGTACAGCCTCCTATACCT
>Ga0315298_1007676_pt1 | contig 14085 bp, 8 predicted proteins | sample WHS_1_MG_FD_203077 | JGI IMG/M metagenome (GOLD analysis project Ga0315298, IMG submission 203077) | Extremophilic microbial mat communities from Washburn Hot Springs, YNP, Wyoming, USA - WHS_1_MG | ecosystem: Environmental > Aquatic > Thermal springs > Hot (42-90C) | place: USA: Wyoming...
GATTCAACGCTAAGATGGCGCAAAATGAATTTGGTCAGCACGGGAGCCGCGCCGGTCATCATGGCTGCGATGACAACCGCCGTCACGGGTGCCTCAATTGCCCGCCACACCTCAGGCCGTTTTCTCATCGTCTTCACCGGCTGCTACACGGCGCAAAGCCGCGAGCATGCGCCGACTACGATGCACCACGTCGAAGCGGACTGAGGCGTAGCCGACGAGAGGAGAGAGCAGGAAGGTCATTATTCCGAGGCGCAGCAGTGCACCGGGCGACGAGTCAGCATGAAGGTGCGCCATCCCCTCACTCACGCGCTCAGCCACTTGCCAGGCAGCTATTGCCCAAGCGAGGGGCAGGTGCAGAAGGCCGAGGGTGAGCACGGCCTCAATAGCTGAGCCACTAAGCCGGGCCAGGGCGTTGATGCCGATGCATATCGTCATCACCCAGCAGCCCAGGGCCGCTCCGATGGCTGTAGCCGTCAGCTCGCCCCGGGAGGCAGGACCCCAGACGCACAGGACAATTCCGAGCGCGCCGGCCACTTGGCCCGCCACTGCCTCCCATTCGCGATCCAAGACAACCAGGCACATGCTCAACGCCAGTGGCAACGTCATCAGACATGCCGCAAACGATGCCAACTGGCCAGCCGGTACGCCGGCGTAGAACTTCGGCACGAGAGTGCGGGCCGCGGGGGGCAGCAAGACCGCAGTGACTGCCGCTAGAAGTGGAACGCCTATGGCCAAGGCTATCGTCGGTTCCATGGCCACCGCGCGCAGCCGTCTCAAGCAGCGGTGCTGAGCGTACTCCTCAAGCAAGCGCGGCATCAGCACGAAGCTGAGCGACCGAGCTAAGTTGAAAATGTACCGCCGCGCCTGTACCGCGATGGCGCTGTAAAGCCCGAAGACGGTTGCTCCTCGCCGCAACAAGACGGTGCTGTCAACTGTGAGGAGAAGAGTATCTGCGAAGGCCATGGCCGCCAGGGGCAGACCAGTAATAAGTAGGCTCCGCGCCGTTGGCCAATGAAGACTCACCCTGGGCTGCAGGCGGACGACAGCATGAAGCAAGTAAGCAGAGATAGAGCTTGCGACCAGCCATCCCATGGCGGCTCCCACCGGCCCGCCTGCCCATGCCCCGACGACCATCAGGACTGTCAGGGAGGATGTCCAGACCACCGAGCCTGCCACCAGCGGCCCGTATACTTGCCATGAGCGCCCTATGGTGCGGTACAGGTTATAGGCCTGGTCACAAAGGAAGATGGCTGCACCGAGGCCGAGCACAAGGCGAGTGGGCTGCCCTAGGCCGGGCCACAGCAACGCTGCTGCTAACACGCCAGCGGAACCAACCGTTGTGGTGGCCATCACCCAGGTCGAGCCGGTATCCTCGATTCGCTGCGCCTGGGCCTCGTCGTTTACCGCGATGGCCGTTGGGAGCGATTTGCTAATGCCGTGGAGTATGCCAAGGTGGATGTTGCCCAGGTACCGCTCGATGAGGAGGATTATGCCTACCAGGCCGACGCCCGTGGGGCCCAAAAGCCGCATGACAAGAATCGAGCGGACAAGGCCAGTGAGTAACTCAAAATAGCCGCTGCCGGCCACCATCAAAAAGCTTGCAAGAAGGCCCGTCCGGGCATGCTGTTGGCGGTCACGAAGCGTTGCTCCCTCGTCGGGCATGAGCGCTACCTGAGACAGATTACTGGCGAGTATCGTTGAGGGCCTGCTGTAGGCGCTTCAGTCCCGTCGGTACCTGGCTGCGAGCGCCTTGTATTCATCGGTGGTGGCCCACCACCGGATGGCGCGGATGCGGTAGACGGCGTAGCCTTCATTGTACCTTGGGTCTTGCTTGGTCGGAATCGCAGCCAACTGAGCTGGGTCCCTGTCTTTGTATTTCTCTAGGAGGCTGCGCCACGTCACCCCTGCAGCCTGCTGCACGGTGTGCTGCGACATCTTGGCGATGGCCTCGCAGGCTGCCTCCACATTGCCGCAGGCGAGTAGTCCGGCCCGGTCTGCCGAGAGTTCGCAGCGCAGTTGCCAGGCATGGGCCAAGCCAGCCACTCGCTCCCGCTCGGCCTTCGGGTGGCTTTCGAACCAACCGCCGGCGAGGTCCCACAAGTACTCCTTTGCCGCCGCCTCGCAAAGGCCCATCACCGTCGAGGGACGGTCCGTTACCATGACCGTGGCGTGCAGGAGAGCGACGCTTCCACTAAGGAAGTACGAATAGCATCGTCCTACGGCGAAAGTGAGCTGCGCTCCTTGCAGGGTGCGCAACAGGCCTGTACTGGCGGCGATTTCCAATTCCGGCGCACGGAGGGGAATGACGTGTGGAATGCTTTCCGGAGCAATTAGCAAGACCGGTGGCGGACCGCCAAGCACGTTCACTGCATCCTCCGCCGCTGCAAAAAGCACGCCGTGGGAGTGCTTGGAGGCGTGGGCGCAGTCGGCTAGGACAGGTTGCCACTGGTCGGGGTTCTGCCACGACTCTTCTATCCGCCTGACAATCTCGCTAAGAATTGGGTTCTCGAGGCACTTTTCGCGGTATGGACGGTCTTGCTCATATTCCCAGGGCTGAGGCCCGCCGATGGCGGCTGGGGCTCCCGCCGGTTCCCCTGGGGCCTCCTCTGGCTCTTGCTCGAGCATCTCCATGCCGGTGGCAGAGGGCGCTGTCGGCTCGGCTGGAGCCACTTCTGCCGCTATCTGGTCCTCGTCTGCCAGCAAGGCCATGGCTTCTTCTTTTGTGGTGGCTGGATGGGTGGCAAAGTCCTCGTAGGCCTCAATCACATCCTCCCCGCCTTCTTCCTCTACGCCGTGGACGTCTTCGAGCAGGTCTGCGAGGTGAGAAGCTGCGGCTTGTCTTGCTGCCACAAAGGGGTCCGGGCCGAGTTCTGCCACTCGTCTGAGGCGTGCTGCAGCATTTGGGTCCACTCGCTCGAGGTCCTGCCAGGCCTTCTCGTCGTCCTTGTTGGCGTGGATGATGGCTTGCAGGTGCCGCGAGGCCTGGCGGCGGTCATCGAGCTGTTCGTAGGTCTCGGCCAGCCAACGGCGTGCCTCCAGGAAGCTCTCGTCGTACTCCACCGCCTCTTCGGCTAGCTCAACGGCCCTGTCCAAATGGCCTCGCTGGGCTTGCTCAAGGGCACGGGCGAAGGTAGCCTGCGCCTGCTGGCGATTGGGGGGCAAGTCCTGGCTCCCCATGGCGTTCACCCCCTGCATACGTCTCCCCTGGCCATGACTCCTCGCCGGCCAGGCCAACCGCTTGGGCCTACCATAAATCTCTTCGCGCCAGCTCGAGCATTCCCTGCCGGAAACTTTCGCTGAACCGTGCCTGGACTGGCTATCCTCCAGGTGGCGGCGGTGGTTGCTGCGTGTCTGCGGGTGGTGCCGCCGGCGGGGTCTTTACGGTCTCTTCTGGAGCGGGTTGCTGGCCTGCGGTCGCCTCCGGCTGGCCCGTTTCCTCGCTTTTCTTTTTCTTGCGGATTGCTACTCCAGAAATCTTTTCGGCCCGCAGCCACTCTTCATCAACGGACACAACGGCGGCCGGGCAGGTAAACTCGTCGCCCTCATCGGTCTTCACGCGTACGTTACCGAGGAGCTTGAGGACGCCCTCTTCGTCATCGTACTCTGCCTGGTCGGCCCAGGCTTGGCGGCCCTTCTGTTCGGCGCGAATCGGGCCGCTTATCCAGGCATAGCGCTGGCCCTCGGTATAACGGTACCGGACGCGCGGGCAGTAGATGGTGGTCTTGCGCTCTCGTGCCTCGCGGATACTTTTGGGGCGGCCTTCTTCTTCGGCTTCTGCTCCGGCCGGCTGGGTCTTTGTTGTTTGTTGTTTCACGCCGCCGCTGTCGCCGTGGCCGCCGCCGGTTGCCTCTCCGCCTGCGGTGGGGCCAGCCGCCTCGGCGCCGGACTTCGCCTGCGCCTCTTCGCCGCTCGCCGCGGCTTCTTGCTCTCCCTTCTTTCTCTTCTGGGTGACGATGACCACATTGCCCTCTACGAGGGCGATTTCATCCGTGAAGTCCACCCGCACTACGTCGCCAGTGATTGAGGATTCGGGATCCCTCAATAGCAGGTGTCCTCTTGCCTCCGCCTCATCCCGCTCCTCCCAGTATTCGGCATAGTCGCACGTAAGCACGACGTCCTTGTGCTTCATGCGAACATTGCCCTCGAGCACGTAAACCTTACGCTGGCCGTCATAGCGCAGCCGGTCCGCGTTCTCGACGATTACCTTGTCTTTCTCCTCTTGTTGCTCGGGTTTCGGTTTTGCGCCGGCGGGGGACGTCGCGGTCTTTACAGTGGGCTGTGGGGAGTGGGGCTTGCCTACGCTTGGCGGCTGGGGGCTAGCGATTGCAATGCATACCACCATCAGCAGGCCAAACAACATGCCCGCAATGCTTCCAGCGCCCCCATACGGTCCTCTATCGCCGGAGTTCTTCAAGAGCCTGCCGCGCCTCCTCCGCGTGGAGCACCATCCGCACGCGCTCCAACTGAAAGCTTTCCGTGGCTATATTGTAGGTGAGCTTTTGTCCCACTACAAGATTTCGGCCAACGTAAAGCCTGACTTGCCCAGGCACCACTACTTCGTCGCGTTGCACCAAGTAGTCAGCTTCTGGAGCCTGCATGAGGGCATTGCGGAAGCGCGCAGTGACAGGCCCCGTGCAGTGAAGTCGCTGCTGGGCGTCGTGCCAGTCTACCTGGGAGGCCTGCAGGATGGCCCCGCGCTCAGCTACTGCGTGCACAGGTCCCTGGACCGTGAAGTCGCGTCGGTTGGCCTGCCCTCTAATCCCTGCGGCAGTGACGCGGACAACCGGCGCGCCTTGAGGGCCGTAAATGAGCGCTTCTTCCAGGGGGCCGGCCGAGAGGGCCTGACCACCTCCGCGGACCTCCAGTCGCCGCAGCTTGGCCCGCCATGCCGCCTTGGCGCCGCGCGTGTAGCTGACAAGAGGGCGGGCGGCGGTGATAGCGGGGGTCTCTGGGGCCACGGTTTCCGGCGCCGCCGTTGAGGGGACTGGCGGTTCGCCGGTTTTCCCCACGTAAAGGCCCACCATCGCCGCCGCAGCGACCATAGCACCGGCCAAGCAGTACCTTACCAAGGCCGCGATGGTCAACTTAGTCTCCGGCTCTCTTCACGCCGCTCACAAAGCGAAGTCTATGCCCGTCAGGATGCGGCCACCGCCCGGCACCGTCACGTTCCGCACCAATTCCTGTCCCTGGTAAGAGACCCGTATCTCATAGTTGCCAGGCAGGACGTATAAATAGTAGCTGCCATCTGGGCCGGTTGTGTACTCCGCCATGACTAGGCCCAGGTCGAGGTTGTAGGCCGAGACGAGGACGCCTGAATTGTCGTCTGGGTGGCTTACAATGGTGACGGTGCCAGTGACGTTGTGGGGAGGTGGAGGGGGTGTGGGAGAGGCCTCGGTCATCTCGATGCGTAAGGCACGCATGCCAGGCATGACGTTTATGGTTTGGCGGTAGACGTCGTAGCCCGGCGCCTCGACGACTAGCTCCGCCGGGCCTACCGGCACATCTTCCAGCACAAAGCTCCCATTGGCCCCCGTTGTGGTACTTAGCCCCGCTAGTGTCACAGTGGCACCGGCAATGGGCGAGCCGCTCACCACGTCCACTACAGTTCCCGACACTCGTACCTTGGCGGCACCGGGCATGAGCAGCACGGCGAGGGGAGGTGTCTGTCCGGCTGAGTCTTGGACTACACCGGTCTGTGAGCGGTATTCTAGGTAGCCCGTTGCCACCACCGTCACGTCGCAGATGCCGACCGGTACGCCACCGATGATGAAGGCACCAGACGAGTCGGTGAACCCATCTACTTCTGTGACCTGGCTGCCGATTTGCTGCGAAAAGCTAACGTGGGCGTTGACGATGGGTTGGTTGCTGATCGCGTCTTTGACGCTGCCTTGGACCGTACCCGTCTGAGAGAGGTCCACAGGGGTCAAGGCGACGTCCACGTAGGTGGCCGCCGTCACGTTGAGCTGAATCCATTCGGCATGGGTGCGGTATCCCCTAGCGGTGACCGTCAAGGGTTGGCGCGGTGGGGTCTCGGTGCCAAAGGGAACGTTTTTGAGGACGACCCAGGGTTCATTTGGGTTATAGGTCGCCCGCACGCCCCCGCAGATGACAATCGCCTCAACATTGAGCGGCTCTTGCGAACCTTCGGGGCCAATGGTTACTACCACCGTCGCTGCTTGCGGAATCTCCGAGCTGCCCGACGGCAAGCCACCACATCCGCTTAGTGTGTGCACGCCGAGCACAAGAAGCCCCACCAGCGTGGCGAAACGCCTATCTATCGGGGCAAAAGCAGGGATTGGACAGTGCTTAGTGGTCATGGGCGTTTGGCCGGTCTACGGCTGTCTCTGCTCGGAGGCCTACTGGGCGCGCCTCTGGCGGTGGTTGGGCTGGCTTTCGGGCTAGAGGCCTCCGTGGTTACTGAAGCGCCGCCCACTCCGCCGGGGAAGACCAGCCGCGCCTCACTCGGGAGCAGACACCGCACCCAGTACCCCTGGAAAGGTTCGAGGACGGTGGCCGCTTCGTAGCCGTGGGCCATGGAGTAGCCGTAGATGGTTCCCTGCACCCACTGGCGTGTTACAGCCTCAGCGAAGCTCACCGAAGGGTCAAGCCCCACTTGGACACGAAGGTCGGCTACGTTTACCGGACTCGTCCGCGGCACGCCGACCATGTTCCAACCGTACTGCAGCGGGACGCTGAAGTCCAAATTGGGGTCTGGCAGGATACCCTCTACCTGGAGATTGAGGTCCGCCAGCAGTTTGATGAAGAAAGCCTTGCCCGGTGCGAAGCCTTCGCAGTCTGGCCAGAGGCGGTAGCGGCCGGATCCCCCCAGCCTGGGGTCCCAGCGGGCCAGGAGGAGGCGATTTGCGGGCAGGCCAAGGACATCGGGCGCAGAGGGTGTGAGGGGGTAGACGGGGAGGGAGATCATGTAGACGCCCGCCGGCAGGCTACAGGAAACCGTGGTGTGTCCGCCGCCGCGCAGGAGAACCATGTACGAATCCCAGCCCACGTTGACGGTCCGGGACGTTCGGTCACCACTGGGCGCCACGTAAGTTATGGTGAGCTGCGCTGGCCGCAGGCTACCGCCCATTATCTCGTTGCCCCACACGCCCCTGGCCGCCTGGATGCCCGTTGCGCTTGCCGCCCCGCTAATTTCTATCTGGCCTTGGATGGCGTCCAGCAGTGCTCCATAGATGTTGTACTCACCTGGGTCGTATCCGCGCGTGTCGTAGGGGAACGGGTAGTAGCCGCGCAAGTTGTTGAGGTCTACCTGTACGGTGATACGCTGCGGCCCGCCGATGTTGTAAAAGGTGGGCAGCAACCATCCCTCGCCAGCGTTGTCGCCGGTGTCAGCCACTGGGATCACGTTGCCTTCTTCGGCGTATAGCGACACGCTGAAATCGTAGCTCCAGTAGATGGTGAAGGCTTGTCCGCCGCGAGGTGTCTCATTGCCCGTCGAATCGGTTACATAGTGCTCGACCAAAAGCGCCACGGAGTCGCGAAGAGGGATGTTCCACACAAACAGCTTTGGGCCGGTGCGGACGCTCGTATCCAGCACCCACTGGTTGTTGTACCATTCGTAGAAGCTCATCCCTTCCACCGTGGGCAGCACAAGAGCGCCGATGTCTTTTAGGCTGAGCGTGTCACCGGCGAGGGACGGTGAGTATCGGCGATAGTACTCCTCATTGAACCGGGCGAAGAAATCGGGGCTTTCGATGTAGCACTTCAGCCAGGCTGCCCTTGCCATGGCGATGCGCCACACCAGCATCCCGCCGAAACCTGAGGCCGGATAAAAGGTACTGTTGCCGAGGGGAGGCTGGTTTTCACATTCGTAGACCGACAAGGCATAGAAGGGGCCAGGATCGTAGGGATTGTACCCTGGCGAAACCCCTGGTGTGGTTTGGATTGCTGTAGCGGCCGCGCCGGCAAACCCGTCTTCCCAGGCGTCGAAAAACATGAAGGCGTCGTCGTGAAAGGCATGAAGCAGCAGCTTGAGTAATACGAAGGTATCTTCCTCGAAGTTTCCGGTGGGCGGAGCCATATGCACTTCGTTAGTGGTAACGTCGTAATAGCCGCCCTGAATGTTGCTGACGTTCGGGTCATTGATGACGGTCACGTCCAAATCGAAAGCGGGCGGGCCATAGAGACTCCTCGCGACAGGCAAGGCGGTCTGCAGGTATCTCTCGAAGGCCGACTGCACGCCGGCGTCAAAGCCTTGGAAGGTCACGCGGATTTGGTTGGACGGGTCGCCGATGCCTTGGCCTGTCTGCATCGTGCTGGCCAGGTTTGGCAGGACGAGCTGGCCTGTGGGCGTCACGTGCACGGCAATGCGCGGGAACCGTGGGTCCACGCGGCCACGCAGAATGCCGTGGCTGGCCAGCACTCGCAGCGGCCGAGCTGCCCGCTCCAGCCGGGCGATGGGGTGCTCCGCCTGCAGCGCCGAAGCGCGTGCTGCTGCGGAGCTGGAGGCTGCGGCTGCACCAGCGCCAGCCTGGCCATCCTCAATGACGATGGCCCCAAGCGGGCCGTTGCAACGCGCTCCGAAGGGCTGGTTCACTACCAGCTGAAAACGAGGCCTTGCGTGCGCTTGCAGGGCAAAGCCCAAAGCAGCGACGAGAGCACCAAGCCGCAGGCCCCGCCTTGCAGCTACTATTATTGTTTGCGAGACGCTTTTGCGATTGAGCATGTTCGTTTTCACTTGTACTGCCGTCGGGTGGCTTCGGCTCTGTTTCTGCTGCTGTCCTTGTGGCAGTCAAGCGTCAGTACAGCGAGACAGCGTCGCCAGCAAGGTCCCACGGGTCAGGCCGCACCGCGCCGGCCCCTTCGCTTCCGGTAGGCGAGAAGGGCGCTTGGGGGCCACGGTCGGTCCAGCTAGGGGCCGGCCCTGGGCCGAAGGCCCCACCGCTGCCGTAGCCGCCATAAGTGCCCACCCCGCCGAAGCCCCCCATGGTGCCTGTGCCCGCTGTGCCGAAGCCGTAATCGCCAAAGATTTCGCCCAATCCGCTGCCGGCCCACCCGCTATATCCACCCCCACGAAATCCCATTTGCTGGCCGAAGGTGTCGCTGCGATAGCCCCCGAAGGTAGTCAGGTTGCCGGCGCCGAAGCCGCCGTACCGTCCGGTGCCATAGTAGCCCGTGCCGGCGGTGGGCGCCCGAAAGCCTCCCCGCCCGCTCAGGCCGCTGGTAAAGTTGATGTTCACCGACAGGAGTACCGTACTCGCAATGTAGTCCTGAGATTGCTGACTGACGCTCATGTAGGCCGGTAGCAAGGCGCTTTCGTCGGTGAGGTTGCGGATCCAACGGTAGCCAAAGGTCATCCTAGCATTGTCCGAGAGGGCGCGTTCGAAGCCCAGCTCGACGGTTTGCTTATCAAAGGCTGCGTAACCGCCAGAGAAGCTTGCGGTACCTAGCTGGAGGTACAGGTTAGAGGAGCCGCCCAGGCGGTAGTAGAGGCGGCCGCTGAGGTCAGTGAGTTCGGTTGGGACGACGAGCTGGCGCTGACCCCGACCGAAACCGACATAGGTCGGACTCGACCCCGTTTGCCTCGTCAGCATCAAGGCGGCCCCAAGCCTCGATTCCGGTGGGCGGAAGCTTAGTCCCAGGTTGAGCATCTTGTTGCTGACCCGACCGCCGTCTTCGCTCAGGAACACCATGTCGTCGGTGCCGTAGGCTGCCTGGAGGGATAAGGCGCTGCTGAGCTGCCACATCAGCGATACGCTCCGGAAATCCTGGTCACTGTCGGCCAGGTAACCAGTGTTGCCGGCGCGGTAAGTGCGCTTGCCGGCGGAAAAATCCAGCGACAAGCGTGGCGAGGGCTGGTAGGAAAGATTGACCGTGGTATTCTTATCGGCATAGTGTATGGGTTGGGTCGTTTCGTCGCCTCCGCTATCGCTCTGAGCCGGCGCAATGAATGGGGGCCACAGCCCTGGCAGGGCAGCCGCGTAAGCCCCGCCGAGAACGCCGTAGGTACCCGTATAGCTGCCCCAATTACCTCCTGGATTCCATAGATAGCCGCCGGTGCCGCCGCCTCCTCCGTAATAGATACTTCTGCCAGTGCTGGTGGCCGATGAGTGAGTGAGGTTGAGGCTGAGCTTCTCTGACGGCATCCATCGGGCGGCGAGCTGCTGAGTGCGTGAGCTAGAGCGGGAGGCTTCGCCAGCGTCCGTGGCAACAGTACCCAGGTTCCAGTTGAAGGACAGCCGCTGGGAGGGCGTGTAGGTCACCGCGGCTTGAAATTGGCGCGTGCTGCTGGCGAGAGTGGCTGAGGCGCTGCCGGTCTGCGTGCCGCCGGGTTGGAAGGAGGATTGCTCGTTGTCGGACCAGGAGAGGCTGACGGAATAGGGAGCGCCGGTGGGGAAGTACTGGAGGCGCAGTTGTCGGGCATCGTAGGAGCTGCGGCTGCCGGAGGCGCTAAGGTTTTCCATTTTCTGCACGTCGAATTCAATGCCTGGCCAGCGAGGCCTGGCAAAGCGAATGCCGTAATTTGTTCGCCTGGCGGTGACGTCCAGGGCAGCTGTCGCGGTGCTCTGAAGCGGCCCTGCCGCCGAGGCATAGGTGCCATAGCCATAGTAGCCGTAGCTCCCTGGCGACCCATACGGGCCGTAGGCCCCGAACCCTTCCCCGCCCAGGTAGCCGCTGTAGCCGAAGGAATAGCCTGTGGAGGTCTTGAGGTCGGAGGACTCCCAGTATAATGTCGTGGCCTGGGCCAGTTCATATTCGGCCCGATAGCTGAGACCACGCTCATGACGGTAGAAGCCAACGCTGTCCAGGAAGCTAAAGGAGGGGTCAATGTCACGCCATTCGCCCAGGAGCCGCAGAGAGCCGCGGCGGTACGAAGCGAAAAGCTTTTGAGCAGAGCCGCTGGTGGCTCCTGGTGCTCCAGGCTGGCTGGAAGCGTAGTCGTACTTAAGCTGAAGGTCCGGTGTGACTGCCCAGGCCAGGTCCATTGCCCACAGGTCTCCGCCGAAGTCCGCGCTACTGGACAGGCTCGCCGTCAGGTCATAGTAATAGCGCACGATGACCAGCGAGGTCGGCGGGACAGCTCGGCGGAAAACTATTCGGCCCAAATACCGGTTCACGTCATAGTCCACGGTCTCCTTCTGTTCCACATTGTCCACCAAGACGACAAGAGCTTGCTCGATGGTTTGCGTACGGCCCTTGTAGGTGACCCGCGCTCCGTTGGCGATGATGGGCCTGAAGCTCGTGTCGAAAGGGCCGGTGGTGCCGCTGCCCTGGTAGATGTCCTCGTGGTAGCCCACTGTGTCCCCGCCGACCCCGGCCCGCCGTTCCGATAGTCGCGTGAAGCCCAGTAGTATCCGCTTGCCCTTTAGCGGCATCTCCACCCTCAGCCCGCTAAGGGTACCAGGCGCGCCGCCGTAACCGTACGACTGGTAGCTCACCGAAACCGTCGCCGTGCTCGGGATGATTTTGGGCGGTCCATCCACTGGCTCGAACCGCAGCTCTCCCGTCTCGTAGTCCAGCCGATAGTCCTTCCCGAAGCGCTGCAACTCCTCGTTGACCTTCACTACCTCGCTGCCCTCGATAATTGGGGTATAGGTAAGGAAGAATGGGCCGGCAGTGTCGTTGCCCGGAAACGTCTGTCGGCGCACCAGGCCCTTCTCGTCGGATTCGAAGTACCGCAGCAGGCCACCTTTGGGAAGGGCTTGGTCAATCTGCCAGCCCCTCAGCGTCTTGCGGAAGGCCGCGAACTCGTTGCTGCCCAGGTCAATGTTCAAATCGCCATAGTACACCGCTGTGTCATGCCCCACGTACCCAAGAAGCCAACGAGAATAGCTTGGGCCGTAGCCGGAGGACGAGAAGTCCGCCTGGAACCCGAACTCCTTGTAGATGGAACCTTCGGCGTGCAGGCTGGTCTGGGCTACGATGGTCCCCGTGTCCCATCGCTGGCCCAGGTAAGTGCTCAGCGACCCTTCGACCGAGCTGTTTTGCAGAGTGAGGGTATTGGTGCCCGACAGTTGTAGGTCCTGGAATAACCCCCACCGCTCCAGGAGACGAGTAAGTGGGTCGTCGGCGTGGGCAGCACAAAAACTACCCACCATTGCCACAAGTAACCCAACCAGTCCTGTCCAGCGGCAGGCCCGTCGCATCACATATACTAACCTCAGCAACTTCGACTCCATGGACCATTCGGGTGTTCCCGCCCTGGCAGTCTTGCTGCCGCGCGGTTGTCATGGCTGTACGGGCCGCCTGACAGACGGGGACATTCCCTCCACCAACGGGTGCAAGTCCATACGAACGACGATCCGCTGGCTCAGGAACGGGTGCCGACATTCAAAGACGATCGTTCCCATAGAGCTGCCTGGCGCCGGCCGGTGATAGTCGTAGGCTTTCTCAGGCCGGTCGGGACAGCGAAACACCGACCGGTGGGGCAAGATGGGGAAAAGCTCGTTTACCCAGTTGTCCTGTGGCGGCCAGGTCTTATGGGTTCGCAGGTATTCGCGAGTGGCGGCGGCAATGGCCTTGAGGTTGCCCTGGCAGTCTCGCAGGCTGCGGGTGGCTCCGCCGACGCTCCCTGCAGCGAGGCCCACGACCCCCGCCGGCACACCGGCGAGCAGCGCCAAGGCCAAGGCGTGGCGCATAGATATGTTCCCTGGCCGTACGTAGCGGAGGAACAATGCTGCCCCTGCCACCCATGGCACCAGCGCGAGCAGAGCTGCAGGCGCGCGCTCGAGATCGGCCCGCGCTATCGCCATGGATGCCGGCAGGCCAGTGGCAAGCGCGTAGGAAGTGCCTGCCGCAGCCAGCGCCCATGCCAAGCCCCAGGTGATGCACTCTCTGACAGCGAGCCATCGAGCGAGGGCGACAAACCCCGCAGCCGAGACGATGAATGCGCAGACGGCAAGCTTGACAACGAGAGCGGCTGTCATCCTTCCCCCTCCCACCCCGTGCCGATGGGATAGCGCCCGTATTCGCGACAGGCTTGGTAGAAGGCCAATATGTTCTCCACGGGGGTGGCGGGCACGATTTCGGAGGAGGACCCAATGAAGTGGCCGCCGCCGGCAGCGGCGGCCAGGAGGCACTCGCGCACAGCCCGGCGCACATCCTCTACCGTGCCCAGCGGCAGCGTCTGGGAGCAGTCAACGTTGCCCACCAGGATTAGGCGGTCCCCATACCGCCGCTTGAGTTCCCCGATGTCGTTGCCGGCAAGCGGCTCAATGGGATTCAGGCCGTCAATGCCTGCTGCCACCAGGTCGGCAACGATGTCCATTACGTAGCCGTCAGTGTGGAATATGACCTTGATGCCCGCTGGTCTGAGGATGCCGCACAAACGCTCGAGGTACGGATAGAAAAGGGTGTGCATAATTTTCGGGGAGAACATCGCACGGCCCTTGAAGGCGATGTCGTCGCCCAGGAAATATAAGGGGCCTGGCCGCGCTTCGGCAAAGGCCTGAGCTCGCATCACGGCGTTGTCATTCCAGGCCTCCACGATGCGGCGGATGTCCTCGAAGCTCTCATAAAGGGCGTAGCTGAACTGCTCGATTCCCATGAGACCATAAGTCGCATGGAAGCCGACGCCGTCGCAGGGTACCAAAAGTGTATTCGGAGCGAAGATGTCGCGCTGGCGGCAGTACTCCACCACCCACTCCCATGCCTGTTGCTCTGTGATGCGAGGCACCTCATACGCTCGCAACTCCTCGGCGGAGCGTATGCACCACTGAGCCCATCGGGTGCAGCCGTGGAACTGCTGCGAAGCAGGCCCTTCTTCTTCCTCGGGCGAAACAGGTAGATACACTGAGCGGCAGAGGTCTATTCCGAGACCGTGAAACACCTTGGCCGTCGCCGTTACGGGGTCAGTATCGCCCGGTGCAAAAATTTGATAGATGGGCCACGAATCTACAAAGTCCCAGATGGGTACTCGGTCTGGCTCTTCGAAATTCGCCGCCTTGAGTATCCGGTGCAGAGCTTCTTGGTCCATCGTTTTCTCCGCTGGGCCAGCGGCCGCCACAGCTTGCTTGACGGCTGATAGTGTCTCGTTCATTGTTGCCCTCCCTTGCTCGGTGGGCGAAGTCTTCCCTTCTCGGCGGTCGCGGGATAGTATAGACAGAGGAGAGAGGAATATGCACGGGC
>Ga0315298_1007679_pt1 | contig 14083 bp, 13 predicted proteins | sample WHS_1_MG_FD_203077 | JGI IMG/M metagenome (GOLD analysis project Ga0315298, IMG submission 203077) | Extremophilic microbial mat communities from Washburn Hot Springs, YNP, Wyoming, USA - WHS_1_MG | ecosystem: Environmental > Aquatic > Thermal springs > Hot (42-90C) | place: USA: Wyoming...
GCCCACACGGCGCCCGGGCCGTTTTTCATTTGAAGGGTTCTCTTATGGGATTTCTCTCCGGTAAGCGTGCGCTCATCGTCGGTGTCGCTTCGGACCGCTCCATCGCCTGGGGCATCGCACAGGCGATGCACCGCGAGGGGGCCGAACTCGCGTTCACTTACGTCAACGAGAAGATGCGCGAGCGCGTGGAAACGCTGGCCGCCTCGATCGGCTCGACGCTCACTGTGCCGCTCGACGTCACCGACGATGCGCAGATCGATGCGGCCTTCGCGCATCTGCAGCGCGACTGGGGCCATCTGGACATCCTGGTGCACGCCGTCGCCTTCGCACCGCGCGAGGGGGTCTCGGGCAGCTTCGTGGAGAACACCAGCCGCGAGGTGTTCCGCATCGCCCATGACGTGTCGAGCTACAGCCTCACCGCACTCGCCCGCGCCGCCGCGCCCCTCATGGCCGGGCGCAACGGGGCGCTGCTGACGCTGTCGTACCTCGGCGCGGTGCGCTCCATTCCGAGCTACAACGTGATGGGCCTCGCCAAGGCCAGTCTCGAGGCCAACGTGCGCTTTCTCGCCGCCGACTTGGGTCCGCGCGGCATCCGGGTCAACGGCATCTCGGCCGGCCCCATCAAGACGCTGGCCGCGGCCGGCATCGCGGGCTTTCGCAAGATGCTCAATCGGGTGGCGGAAGTCGCCCCGCTGCGGCGCAATGTGACGCAGGAAGACGTGGGCAACGCCGCGGCCTTCCTCTGCTCGGACCTCGCTGCCGGTGTGACGGCCGAGATCCTCTACGTCGACGGCGGCTTCAGCACCGTCGGGATGAGCTTCCCGGAGAGCGATCCGGCCTGAGCCTGAACATCGGCGGCCGGCGTGAACGCCGGCCGCCTCAGCCTCACTGGAAGGCGTTCGGGTTCTTGCGCACCTTGGCCGTGGCTCTCATCTGGGTCATGTAGGCCACCACATCCCCATCGGCATCGCTGCGCAGCTGCTGCTGGATGCGCGTGCGCGCCGTGAGCGGATTCTGGTTCGGCGCGATGCGCACCGCCGAGATGGCGAGCAGCACCGCGCCGGCCCCGCCGCTGAGCGGCTTCGCCTCGTACCGCGGCGCAGCGGCGGGCTTCGGCGCATCGAAGGCCAGCTGGATGATGCTCGCCGGCACCGACGGGTCGTCGCGGCCGATGAAGCGCGCCGGCGCGACCTTCAGGTGAAGCGCGCCGGCCACGCTCGCAAACGGCTTGCCCGCCGCGAGCTGCGCCCGGGCGGCCTCGGCGGCCGCGAGCGCTCCCTGCTCGGCGCGCTGCGCCTGGATCGCTGCGACGATGCTCGCCTTGACCTCGGCGAGCGGCTTGACCTGCGGCCCGTGGCGCGCGATCACCTTCACGATGACCATCCGGTCATTGTCGAGGATCACCGGTCCGCCGATCGCCCCCGTGGCGATCGCGGCGCTGCCGAACACCAGGCTCTGCACCGCCGGGGCGGCCCCGAGCGGCGCCGCACCCGTGCCGCGCAGGAACAGCGGAATCTCCCCTTCGGTCAGACCGTAGTGCTTCACGAGCGCCCCGAAATTCACGCCGGGCTCATTCAGCGCGTTCTGCAGGTGATCCTCGATCCGTCCGAAACGGCTCGTCGCTCTGCTGCGCTGCAGCTGCGCCGTCAGTTGCGCTTTGACCTTGTCGAAGGCGCGGGTGTGGCCCGGCTGGATCGCATCGAGCCGGATGATGTGATAGCCGTAGGGACTCTTGATCGGCCCGACGATGTCCCCGACCTTGGGGATCGCGAACAGCGCCTGCGTGAACGGCTTGATGAACCCGTGCTGGCCGATCCAGCCGAGGTTGCCGCCGTTGCGCGCCGAGCCCGGATCCTCGGAGTACTGCTTGGCCAGCGCCGCGAAATTGGCGCCGCCACGGGCGAGCTTCAGAATGTGCTCGGCCTTGGCGAGCGCGGCCTTGGGATCCTTGCCGAAAGTGATCAGGATGTGGCTCGCCTCGCGCCGCTCGGGCACCACGAACTGGTTGATGTCCTTCTGGTACAGGTCATGAAGCGCCGCGTCGGACACCTTCTCCCCGGAGCGCACCTGATCGAGCGTCAGCTGCGCATAGCGCAGGTCGACCGATTCCGGGATGAGATAGGCGGCCTGGTGCGCCTGGTAGTAGGCCTGGATCTCAGCGTCGCTCACCGGCGCGGTGCTCGCGTAGCGGCTCGCCGGGAACTCGAGGTATTGCACCTGGCGCTGCTGATCGTACAGGGCCTGAGCGCGCTGGATCTCCACCGGGGTGAGGAAGTCCGAGGAGCGGATGCCGTCGAACAGCTGGTTGCTGCGCAGCTGGCTCTCCATTTCGCTCTCGAACTGCTGCAGCGAGACGCCCGCTTCGGTGAGCACGTCCTTGGCCGCCTCGGCAGAGTAGTGCCCGTCGACCTGGAAGGACGGCACGGCGCGGATGGCCGCGATCAGATCGGCCTCGGAGACCCGGTAGCCGAGCTGCTCGGTGCGCTGCGCGACGAGCGACTCGCGGATCAGCTCCTCGAGCACCTCGTTCTGCAGGTGCTTGCGCAGTGTGCTCGGCAGGTTCCCGCCGTAGGCCTTGTCGATCTGGCCCTGCTGGCGCAGCCAGGCGTTCTGCGCCTGCTGCAGCGTGATGTGCGCGCCGTTGACCGTCGCGGCGTCGCTGCTCGAACCGAAGTTCAGATTGACGATGCCGTATGCGCCCCACGCGGCGAACACCAGCGCGAGGGCGCCGAGAATCGTGTACCAGAACCACTTGTGGGTGGCGATCGTGTCAGTCAGTTTTTGCAGCATTTTGGCGTCACACCCGCCCTCTTCGGGGCGGCGCAGGCGGTTAAACCGCCAAGGATAGCAAATCGGGCTGCCTGAACGGCAGCACCGCGGCGCGGGTGCTCGGTACCGCGGCCCTCAGGCGCCGCTGTCGATCGACCAGATGATCGCAGCGCGCAGCAGTTCCGCCCCGCTGCGCAGGCCGAGCTTGCTGCGGATGTGCTCCCGATGGGACTCGACGGTGTGCACGCTCACGCCGAGCTCAGTGGCGATCTCGCGCGTGCCACCACCACGGCCGATGCGCTCGAAGATCTGCAGCTCCCGATCGCTCAAGCGCTCCAGGCCGGAGACGGCCCGGCGGCGCGGCCCTGAGGGCTGCGCCTCCGGGGCACGGCCGCGATAGAGCTGCCCGGCGAGGACCGAGCGCACGGCCTCGAGGACCGAGCCCTGCAGCTCCTGCTTGTTCAGATAGCCGTGCGCACCGGCACGCAGCAGCCGCTCGGCGAACAGCTCCTCCTCGTAGACGCTGATGACGAGGATCCGTGGCCTTGCGCCGTCGGCGCTCAGCGCCTTGACCAGCTCGAGGCCGCTGCCGTTGCGCAGGGCGACATCGACGATGGCCAGGTCCGGCCGCATGGCGCGAATCAGCTCGAGGGCCGCGTCGGCATCGGCCGCCTGGCCGCAGATCGTCAGGTCCGGCTCGCCGGCGAGCCGCGCGGCGAGGCCGTCGCGCACCAGGGGATGATCATCGACGAGAACGATGCGCGCCGGCGGTGCGCTCAGGGAAGGTTCTGGGCCATGCATGGCGAGACGGGAGGGGGAAATTAGGTCGTGTCGCGAAATTGTAACGATTTGTCCGGTCCGAGCCGATTCGTACATTCCCCTACGGGCCGGTCCGTCCCGCACCGGGCCACGGGCCGCTCCAGAATGGTCGCGTTGACGCTGACGGTCGGACACTGCGCGGTCCGCCGCACGGTTGCGCGCTCGGCCCGCCGGGCGGACGATCGTCGGCCCCGGGGCCGCACCGGGACGCGGCCCCCATCGGCAGGAGAATCTTCGTGGCGCACGAGAACGTCCGACTGGTCGTCACCGGAACAATGACGGTCGCACCCGAGGACCGGGAGCGCTTCGCCGCCCTGGTCCGGCGCAACATCGCTCAGACCCGCGGCACGCGGGGCTGCATCGAGTACACGTTCGCGATCGACGTCAACGACCCGAACATGTTCCACAACATTGAGGCATGGAGCGGCCGCGAGGCACTCGAGGCGCACATGAAGAGCGCCACGATGCAGGAGGCATTCGCCGAGGTCGCGACCTTGCGCGTTCTGACTCGCGAGGTGACGGCGTACGAGGTGAGCGGCCGCCGCGCGCTTTGAGCGATCGGCGCGGTCTCAGACCACCAGGTCCGAGGCGGCCGGGGTCTCCTTCAGCAGCGCCGCGATGCGCTTCAGCCCAGCGGCGAGCTCGGCGCCGGACGCCGGCACACCGAGCCCGAGCCGGACGGCCTCGGGATGCGCCGAGACGGCGAACGCATCGCTGCTCACTGCCCCGATGCCCACCGTGCGCAGCTGCGCCAGAAATTGCGCGCGCGGCCAGCCGCCCGGCAACTCGAGCCAGGCGTGGAACCCCTCCGCAGCGATGCGCGTGCGCGCGGGCGGCAGCAGCTCGGCCGCGCTCGCGCGGCGCGCGGCACTCTCGGTCCGGATCGCCTCCAGGATCGCATCGGCCGTGCCGCTCTCGATCCAGCGCGTCGCGATCGCGGCCGTCAGGGGGGAGGCCATGGTGGCCGTGGCGCGCACCGCACCGGCGATGCGGCTCGCGACGGCGCCCTCGGGCAGCACCAGGTACGCGATGCGCAGCGCCGGCGAGAGGCACTTCGCGAGCCCGGCGACGTGATAGACGATATCCGGCCCGAGCGCCGCCAGCGGTGGCACCGGCTTGCGCGGCAGCGCACCGTAGGCATCGTCCTCGATGACCGCCACACCGTGCGTTCGGGCAATCTCGATGAGCGCCTTGCGCCGCGGCAGCGACAGCGTCGCCGTGGTGGGATTGTGCAGCGTCGGATTGCAGTAGAGCACCTTCGGCCGGTGCGTGCGGCAGACCTCGCGCAAGGCCTCCGGCACGATGCCCTCGGCATCGATCTCGACGCCGAGCGGCTTCAGGCGCAGATGCGCCAGCGCCGAGAGCAGACCGGGGTAGGTCAGCGCCTCGGTACACACGCTCTGCCCGGGCTCGGCGAGCGCACCGAGCAGCGCCAGCAGCGCCCCTTGTGCACCGGGGCAGACGAGCACGCGCTCGAGCGGCACTTTGCCCAGCCGGCTCGCGAGCCACGCCGCCCCGGCGCGGCGGTCCGCGCGCGTCCCCCCGGGCTCCTGGTAGCGCAGCAGCAGCTCGACCCCGCCGCCCTCCTGCAGGCTCCCGATGTCGCGCCAGAGCCGCGCGGTGAGCTGCGCGTCGTTGAAGCGCGGCGGGAGGTTCATGCTCATGTCGATCACGCTGCCCGGCGCCAGTAGGGCCGCCGGCCCGCTCGGGCGCACGTAGGTGCCCTGCCCGACCCGGCCCTCGAGCAGGCCGCGCCGGCGCGCCTCGGCGTACGCGCGCGTCACGGTAGTGAAGTCGATGTCCAGCGCCTCGGCGAGCACGCGCTGCGGCGGCAGGCGCGTCCCGCCCGGCAACGCCCCGGAGCTCACGTCGGCGGCCAGCGCATCGGCGATCGCCAGATACATCGGGCGGGCGCTCTTGCTGATCCGCGGCATCCAGAACCCGGCCGTTTCGCCCCGCACCATGTCAATGTCCGTGCCCGATCGTCATGGGAACTCAATATAGGCAGTTCCGGTGCGCCCGCCAATGGCGGCGACCCGCAGCGCCGCGCGGGGGCGAAGCCGGCGCGCTACATCATGCGCACGTACATGTTGTAGAGGATCCAGAGCATGCCGGCGATCATCAGGGCGAGCAGTGCCGCGGAGAACACCAGCAGGGCGAGTTCCTCGCGCCGCTCGGGACTGAGATCGACGTGCAGGAAGTAGCGCACGTGCACCAGGATCTGGGTGATTCCGAAGCCGCCGATGACCCACAGCAGCGTCGTGCGCGAGCTCCCGCCGGTGCCTTCCATGATGAACGGCACGGCGGTGAGCAGCGCGGCGAGCACGAACCCGCGCAGATACGCCTGGCGTTCGCGCCGGTAGCCGCCGGCGGCCGGTGTCCCCGGGGCGCTCATGCCCGCCCGCCGAGGTAGACCACCGAGAAGATCCCGACCCAGATCAGATCGAGGAAGTGCCAGAACAGCGCCAGGCGGGCGAGGCGCGAGCGCACCGAGTCGCTGAGCCCGGAGCGGGCGATCTCGATCAGCATCAGCACCAGCCAGACGGACCCGGCGAACACGTGCAGGCCGTGCAGGGGCACCAGGCCGAAGAAGGCGCTGAGGAAGCCCGAGCGCTGCGGCCGGTCACCGGCGGCGAGCATGCGGGCGAACTCGCTCACCTCGAGGCTAAGGAAGGTGAGCCCGAGGGCGAGCGTCACGAGCAGCCACGCCACGACCTCGCGCCGGCCGCGCTCGTACTTGATGGCGAGGGAGGCCATCGCGAACGTGAACGTGCTGGTGAGCAGCACGGCGGTCTCGAGCGCCGCGCCCGGCAGCTCGAAGATCGCCTTCGGTCCCGGGCCGAGCGCGAAGGACGCCGGCATCAGCATCGTCACGTAGGTGGCGAACACCAGGCCGAAGAGGATCAGGTCGCTCATCATGAAGAGCCAGAACCCCGACAGCGCGCTCGCCGAGCGCGCCTCGTGCGCGTGCTGCGGCTCGACGCTCATCGTCAGGCCCAGGGCCGGTGCGGGTGCGTTCATGGCGCGGCTCCGGATGACGTGGCGGCGATCGCCGGGGGCAGCGGCCGCTCGAGCGGCGGCGGCGGCGCGACGGTCTGCAGCCAGCCCTCGTAGTCGCGCCGCACCGCCGCGCCCGGGACCGTCACAGGATGCCGATCGCCGCGCAGCGCCCGGCCGATCAGCGCCACGAGCAGCACGGCGAGTGAGAGCGCGGCGAGCCACCACAGGTACCAGACCAGCCCGAAGCCGAGCGTGGTGCCGCACACCGCGGCGATCACCCCGATGAGCGTATCGCCCGGCAGATGAATGTCGCCGTAGGCGCTCGGGCGCACATAGCGATGGCCGGCGGCCTTGGCGACGGCGAACGCGTCCCGGGCGTCGATGTGCGGGATGACCGGGAAGTTGTAGGCTCGCACCGGCGAGGGCGTCGCCCACTCGAGTGTGCGGCCGTCCCAGGGATCCCCATCGAGATCGCGCGTGCGCTCGCGCTCGCGGATCGACACGTACAGCTGCATCCCCATGCTCACCAGCGCCAGCACGACGAACGCCGCGCCGACGCCGGCGACGATCAGCCACGGCTGGAAGGCCGGATTGCTGTAGGCGACGGAGCGGCGCGGCATGCCCATCAGGCCGACCACGTAGAGCGGCATGAAGGCGAGGATGAACCCGACGATCCAGCAGGCGGCCGCGAGGTATCCCCAGCGCTCATTGAGGCGAAAGCCGAACACCTTCGGGAACCAGTAGGTGTACCCGGCCAGCATGCCGAACAGCAGCCCGGGGATGAGCATGTTGTGAAAGTGGGCCACCAGGAACAGCGAGTTGTGCACCTGGAAGTCGATCGACGGGTTGGCGAGGATGATGCCGGTGAGTCCGCCGAGCACGAACAGCACCATGAACGCCAGGGCGTACACCATCGGCACGCTGAAGCGGATGCGGCCGCGGAACATCGTGGCCATCCAGTCGTAGATCTTCACCCCCGTCGGGATGCCGATCACCATGGTCGCGATGCCGAAGGCGGCGTTGACGTTCGCGTCCTGGCCCATCGTGAAGAAGTGATGCAGCCAGACGCCAAACGACAGGAATGCGATCGACATGGTGGCGATGACGAGCGTCGTGTAGCCGTACAGGCGCTTGCCGGAGAACGTCGAGATCACCTCGGAGTACACGCCGAAGGCCGGCAGGATCAGGATGTACACCTCGGGGTGGCCGAACAGCCAGAACAGGTTGGCGAAGTTCATCATGTTGCCGCCGAGGTCGTTGGTGAAGAAATGAAACCCCAGGTAGCGGTCGGCGGCGAGCATCAGCGCCGCCACCGTGAGCGGCGGCATGGCGAACACCAGCAGCAGCGCGGTGCACAGCGCGTTCCAGGTGAACATCGGCAGGCGCATCAGCGTCATCCCCGGGGCGCGCTCCTTGAGGATCGTGACTACGAAGTTGATGCCGGTGAGCGTCGAGCCGAGGCCGGCGAGCGTCACCGCCCAGATCCAGTAATCCGGACCGGGGCCGGGCTGGAAGGCCATCTCGGTGTACGGCGGGTAGGCGCTCCAGCCGCCGGTGGAGAAGCTGCCGATCACCAGCGAGATCATCACCAGCATCGCCCCTGAGACCGTCAGGCCGAGGCTGAGGGAGTTGAGCATCGGGAAGCTGACGTCGCGCGCCCCGATCTGCAGCGGCACCACGATGTTCATCAGCCCGGTGAGAAACGGCATGGCCATGAAGAAGATCATGATCGTGCCGTGCGTGCTGAACAGCTGCGCGAAGTGATTGGCCGAGAGGAACCCGCCGCCCAGGCCATCGGCCTGCTGCAGTCGCATCAGCACGCCCTCGAGCGCCCCGCGCACCAGCATGATCAGCGCGAGCACGACGTACATCACGCCGATCTTCTTGTGATCGACGCTGCGCAGCCAGTTGCGCCACAACGGCCCCCACAGCCGGTAGCGGCTGAGGATCGCGACCGTCGCGGCCGCCGCGACGATCACCGCCCAGGCGGCCCCGGAGAGGATCGCCTCGTTGACGCTCGGGTGCAGAAAGACGCGCAGGAAGTCGAGCGAGCGCAGATCGAGGCGGCCGAGCAGAACGGACGGATGCGAGGGACTCATCGGGGCTGTCCTCCGGCGGCGTGCGCCACGCCGTAGGCGGCGGTGCCGGGTTGTGCGAAGCGCGGGATGGGAGTGCCGCGGCGGTAGCGCTCGAGGATGGTGTGGAACATCCCCGGTGCGACCGCACGGAAATAGGTGACCTCGGCGGGCGCCGCGGGCTCGGGGAACTCGGCATGCACCTGCCGCGGCGTGGAGTCGAGGCCGAGTCGGGCGTAGGTCGCAGGCCCGAGCGCAGCGCCGCTGTGCTCGACCTCGCCGACCCAGCGGGCAAAGGCGTGAGGCCGCATCGCCACGGCCGCGAACTGCTCGGCATGAAACCCGCGGCCGTCGTACTGGGTGTTCAAACCCGCGAAGCGCCCGGGGTGCGCCGCCGCCAGGTGCAGCTGCGTGACCATGCCCGGCATGGCGTAGATCTGCCCGCCGAGCGCCGGAATCATGAACGACTGCATCACCGTGTCGCTGGTCAGACGCAGCGCGAGCGGGCGGTCCTGGGGAAAGGCGAGCTCGCCCACCGTGGCGATGTGGTACTGCGGGTAAATGAACAGCCACTTCCAGTCGAGCCCGACCACCTCGACGGTGAGCGGGGCGCGCGCCGAGGCGATCGGCCGGTACGGATCGAGCCGCTGGGTGTTGCGCCACAGCAGCACCGACAGGGCGATCAGCACCGCCGTCGGCACCAACCACATCGGCCACTCGAGGGCCGTGGAGAAGTCCCACTCCGGCAGATAGCGCGCGCGGGTGTTGCCGGCACGGTAGCGCCAGGCGAGCAGCGGCACCCCGAGCAGCACCGGCACGACCACGACCAGCATGATCAGCACCACCTGCACCAGGTGGTGATATTGGGCCGCGGCCACCGGACCGTCGGGGGTGAGGAAGTTCTGCCCGCCGCTGCTGCAGCCCGAGAGCGTGCCGAGGAGCGCGCACGGCGCCGCACGCCGACAGGCCGCAAATGAGAGACCACTCCGATCCACATGCGCTCCCGGACGGCAGCCCCGACGCCCGCCCGGGCGCCTCACCGCCATCACTTCACCGGCGACCGGCCGGCGAACTCAGTCAATATCCCTATAATACACATACACTCTAGATTCGCCAATATATTGTATTTATATTGTATGCATACAAAAGGCCTGAGGAGCGCATCGCAGCGCTGGGAGGCGTGCCGCCCGAAGGCGCGCTCAGCGGGGTGCGCCGCAGGCGCCCTGCGCGTCCGGGGCGTGCTGCGGGTCGGCCAGAGCGGCGTCGGCGTTCACGGCGATCGCCGCTCCGAGCGTCTCGGCAATCTGCTCGCGCGAGGCGCCGAAGCGGCGGGCCGCCGCGGCGTGCACGCTCACGCAGTCGTCGCACCGCAGGCTCACCGCCGCGCCGAGCGCGACCAGCTCCCGGGTGCGGGCATCCAGGTAGCCGGTCCGCTCCCCGGCGGCCGACCGGCGCGCCTGCTCCGGGATGCGCTGCGCACCCTGCGGGGTGACATCGCTGGCCGCGTGCAACAGCTGCTGGCGGTAACGGATCGCGTTGTTCATCGGCATGGCGAACACTCGTCGGTGAAAGAAAGCGCCGTCGCGCCGGCGCGGACTCACCGCCGGCGCGCGGGCTCAGGCGGCGCCGCGGGCCGAGCGAACCGGCGGCGCCATGAAGTCCGGCGCCACCGGCTGCGGGGCGCGGCGGTCGAGGATCGCCTCGATGTCGGCCATCGTGTCCGCATCGAGATGCCACCCCTCGACCTGCCCGATCGGATCGAGCTGCTCGGGGCTGCGCGCGCCCCACAGCGCAATCGTCGCTCCGCGCTCGAGCACCCAGCGCAGCGCGAGCGCGAGCACCGGCTTGCCGAAACGCTCGCGGGCGAGCGCATCGAGCTCGGCGACCACCTCGAGGTACTGACGCAATCGTGCGCCGCGGAATTTCGGGTCGACATTGCGCAGATCGTCGCCGGCGAACGTGCGCTCACTCGTCATCGTCCCGCTCAGCAGACCCCGGCACAGCGCTCCGTAACTCAACACGGTGAGACCCGTGCGCGCCGCATAGGGCAGCACCTCGGTCTCGATCTGCCGCTCGAAGAGGTTGTAGGGCGATTGCACCGAGGCGAGCGGCGCGACGGCCCGGAACGCCTCCATCTGCCGCGCGTCGTAGTTGCTCACGCCGATCAGACGGATCTTGCCCTCGGCGCGCAGCTGCTCGAGCGTGCGCGCGGTCTCCTCCAGGGGCGTGTCCGGGTCGGGCCAGTGCACCTGGCACAGGTCGATGACCTCGGTGCGCAGGCGCCGCAGGGACGCCTCGATCTCCCGGCGGATGTGCGCCGGGCTCGCGTCGCGGTACGGCCGGCCATCCTTCCAGGCGACCCCGACCTTGCTGGCGATGCTGACCTGCTCGCGCAGCCCGGGCGCGGCGAGCGCCTTGCCGAGGATCTCCTCGGAACGGCCGAAGCCGTACACCGGTGCGGTGTCGATCAGCGTCACGCCGCGCTCGATGGCCGCGCGGATCGTCGCGATCGAGCGCGCCTCGTCGGTTCCGCCCCACATCCACCCGCCGATCGCCCAGGTGCCCAGGCCGATGCGCGACACGTTCAGGCGGTTGCCAATGCGAATATGCTCCATGGTTCAGTTCTCCCGGTCGGTGAGGTCCGCCCGTGGCGGACGCGATGAACGGCTCAGCGCGGCGGCAGTCCGGCATCCGCGGCCGCGAGGCCGCCGATCGCCGACCAGTCGAGCGCCTCCCCGCCCTGCGCGAACAGCGTCAGAAATCGATCGCGCAGCACGCCGGCGAACGGCAGCGGCACGCGCAGCTCCTCGGCCGCCGCGAGCGCGAGCCGGATGTCCTTGTAGCCGAGCGCGGCGGCGAAGCGGGCCGGCTCGAAGCGCTGCGCGGCGATGAGCGGTCCGTAGGTGTGGTAGATCGGGGCATCGAACACGCTGCTGGTGAGCAGCTGCACGTACTGCTCGCGGTCGAGGCCGGACTTGCCGATCAGCGCCACGGCCTCGCCAAGCGACTCGATCACGGCGGCGATGAGAAAATTGCCGCTCAACTTCACCAGGTTGGCCATCTTCGGCGTCTCGGACACGATGAAGGTCTTCTGCCCGACCGCCGCCAGCAGCGGCGCGGCGAGGGTGAGCGCGTGCTGCTCGCCGGCCGCGACCACGAACAGCTTGCCGGCGACGGCCGCCTCGGGCCGGCCGAACACGGGAGCAGCGACGAATGCCTGGCCGGCGTGCGCGTGCTGCTCCGTCAGACGCTCGGCGAGCGCGACACTGATGGTGCTCGAGGACACGTGCAACGCGCGCGCCGGGAGACTCTCCAGCACGCCACCGCGGCCGAGCACCACCGCCTCGACGGCCCGATCGTCCGCCAACATCGTCACCACCACGTCGCCGCGGCACGCCCCGCCGATCGTCTCGGCGGCCTTCGCGCCCTGCGCCGTCAGAGCTTCGGTGCGCGCCGGGTCGCGGTTGTAGACCGTCAACTCGTGGCCGGCCTTGAGCAGGTTCGCGGCCATGGCCGCCCCCATCCGTCCCAATCCAATGAATCCAATGCGCATGCTTCGCCTCCTTTGGCGCAGCGTTCAGGGCGAGTGCCCCTTGGCGCACTATTCTTAACGGCGCATGCTTCGGCACAAGCAATGAGTTCTTTGGCTAGCCTAAGCTGGACTTGGCCATGGTGACCCGCCGCTTACCGCCACTCAGTGCACTGCGCGCCTTCGAGGCCGCGGGCCGGCATGCCAACTTCGCGCGCGCCGCCGAGGAGCTGAGCATCACGGCGGCCGCCGTCAGCCAACAGGTCCGCCAGCTCGAGGAGTATCTGGGGGTACGGCTGTTCGTGCGGCGCGCCCGCGGGGTCGATCTGACAGCCGCGGGACGAGACTACGCCGGCAGGCTCGCAGCGCTGCTCGATGAGCTCGCGCTCGCCACCGAGCAGGTGCGCATCGCCGGTGAGCCGCACCGGTTGACGATCGCAACGACGCCCTCGTTCGCGGCCCGCTGGCTGATGCCGCGGCTCGCGCGTTTTCTCGCGACCCACCCGGACTTCGACGTGCGGCTCGGCACATCCAACGTCGTCGATGATTTTGCGCGGCAGGACATCGACGTCGCCATCCGCTACGGCACCGGCCGCTGGGCGGGCCTGCATGCGAAGCTGCTCACCGCGACCGAGCTGTTCCCGGTGTGCAGCCCGTCGTTGCTCGCCGGTCCGCGACTGCTGCGCACCGCCGCCGACCTGCAGCCGCGGCTGCTGCTGCGCCTGACGCGCGATGAATGGCCGCGGTGGCTGGCGGCCGCGGGCCTCGCGGACCGATCGGCCGAGGGGCCGCAGTTCAGCGACATCGGGCTGCTCGCGCAGGCGGCGTTGGCCGGTCAGGGCGTCGCGCTCGGCCAGAGCATCGTGGTCGCGGACGACCTGGCGGCCGGCCGGCTGCTCGAACCGTTCGCCCTGCGCATCCCGAGCGGGATGGCCTATTACCTGGTGGCGCCGCCGGAGGCGTTCCGCCGCGCCCCGGTGGCGGCGTTTCAGCAATGGCTGCAGCAGGAACTGGCCTCAACGAATGACTCGCTGGCAACCGGGACGATGTGACCGGGCGCCCTCACGTCGAGGCAATCTCGGAGGTGAACGACCCCGGCGGCATTGAGCACCGCGCAGCGGGATGTCCGCCGGACCGACCGATCAGACCCGGAACGGGCATCGGTTCGGGCCGCTGCATCGAGCTGCAGATGCGCGATAGCCTCTCCCGCAGAGCAGGCGGGGCGGATCCGAGAACGGCGCTCGGACGAACCGAACGGCCTCTTCAGACCCGCTCCACGCGCTTCACGTCCCGCCAGCCCGGCGGTAGAAGTCGTTAACCTGCCTGAGCTTTTATCAGGGGTATCCATTTAGCTCCAGGAGAGGCATTCTTGGCCGATGGATGAGGCCCGAAAGCCAGTTGCTGGCACCGACTATCCGGCCAACTGGAGCCAATTCCTCGAGCGGTTCGGGGAGGATACGGCGTGCGCCCGATACTTGGAGCGGCTGCGTTGGCCCGCAGGATACGCTTGCACGGCGTGCGGGGTGGTGGGCGAGCCCTATCGAGCCAGTCGGGGGCGATTGATGTGCCGCGCGTGTGGCCATCAGGGCTCGGTGACCGCCGGGACGATCTTCGAGAAGACGCGCACGCCGCTGAAGGTGTGGTTTGCTGCGATCTGGTATCTGACCAGCCAGAAGCACGGAGTGAGCGCTCTGGGGCTTCAGCGCGTGCTGGGGCTGGGGAGCTATCAAACGGCCTGGACAATATTGCATCGGCTGCGGCGGGCGATGGTGCGGCCCGAGCGTGAGCGCCTGCATGGGGTGGTCGAAGTCGACGAGGTCTATGTCGATCTCGGTGACCGGGAGCAGCCGCCTGATCGGAAGCGGCTGAAGGGTAAGGGAGAGACGAGCCA
>Ga0315298_1007680_pt1 | contig 14079 bp, 17 predicted proteins | sample WHS_1_MG_FD_203077 | JGI IMG/M metagenome (GOLD analysis project Ga0315298, IMG submission 203077) | Extremophilic microbial mat communities from Washburn Hot Springs, YNP, Wyoming, USA - WHS_1_MG | ecosystem: Environmental > Aquatic > Thermal springs > Hot (42-90C) | place: USA: Wyoming...
CATGGTTTGTCTCGGCTGGGCGGGTGTCGAGGTGGTGGCAATGACCGTGGGAGGATGCGCGATCCCTCCTCTTTCCTTTTCCTGCCTTTGCTTTTCGAGCTTCTTCGCTCTGCGGCTCCGTTCCCTCCGGACCGTGACGAGAGTACGCACCTTCCGAAAAAGGCCTTCTATCTCCGTTCCGATGCGATATACGAGAGCGATAAAAGAGATTCCTGTCCCGAAGATGAGCCCCAAGATCAGGGTCAGGAAAAATAAGAAACTCGCTCCCGTGACGTTGAAGTAAAGAACGAAGAGGCGGGACAAGGCATGACCGAGGATGCCTCCCATCATGAAACGCTGTTGTTGAAAGAGCGGCGAATCGAGCCAAAGGGAAAAAAGGGAAGAGGCCGAAAGAAGGATGACCAACCATCCGGCAAGCTGGATCAGAGGGTAGCGGGGCTTCCATCCGAAGATGAACCGAAAGGCAAGCACACCTAAGCCGAAGGGCATCAGGAAGGAGGGAAGCCCGAAGAGCTCGAAGAGATAACCGGCCAGATAGGCTCCTGCCAATCCCATCCAATTGTGTATGGTAGAAGGCCTCGGGAAGACGTAGCTCAAACTGCTCGGATCATCCGGATGGAAGGAGACAAGGCTGAGAAAAAGGGCGATCGCTGCCGCAGCGAGCAGAATCCCGATCACCTCATGTTTCCATCTCTCTTTGATTGAATCTTCAACCATGGCCCTCGTTGCTCCCTGGAGAAGAAACCGTCTCAAACTGCTTCGAGATGACCTGAGAGACCCGATCCATCAGGCCCCTTCGGTCCTTGATCGTATAAAGTCCCGTTTCAACCGGGTCGCCAATCTGGATCCGGATTCGTCCGGGCCGCACTGTCCACCTGCCTTTTGGCATGATCTCTCGGCTCCCATGGATGGCGATGGGAACGATGGGGACCCCGGACTTGATGGCCAGACTGAAACCTCCCTTCTTGAAGGGCTGAAGGGAACCGTTCTCACTTCGGGATCCCTCGGGAAAGATGACAACAGACATACCGTCTCGGATCTTGGCTGCAGCCTCGTTCATCTCTTTGACGGTTTCTCGGGTTCCCTCCCGATCGATGGGGATGTAGCCTGCAAGACGCATGCCTTGGCCCAGAATGGGGATCGCAAAGAGCTCCTTCTTGGCCAGCCACTTGAAGTGGATGGGAAGAGCACTTGCCAGGGCGAAGATATCGTAGGCGCCTTGATGATTCGACATGAAGATATAGGGTCCTTTCCGCTCGAGACGGTCCAGACCGCCGATTTCAACCTTTACGCCGCTGGCCCAAAGGATGGTCTTGGCCCAAACCCTTGCCAGAGCATGGCCTCTTCTTCCACTTCGATCAAAGGGATAAAGGATCAGAGCGAGGAGGCTCAAAACGATCGTAGCAACGACAATGGAGCTCCAAACAAAAAGCGTTCGGATCATATCCCTTTCACTCACAGAATTCACGAGGGAGCGAGGCTTTCGAAAACCTTCCCCGCCTGCGAGCCCCTCGCCCTTCTGCGGCGTTCAGCCCTTCAGATCCTTTTTTCCAATTCCCGGAGGATCGCTCTCACTTCCCCCTTGATCGTTTCATCGAGATCATAGGGCGATCTTCCCTCTCGATCGGCCTGAAGGACTTTGGGGTTGAACCCCATGTGTCCCAGGATGGGAAAATCGGAAAGATTCTCTTCGATAATCCTTCGATCCTCTTCGGAGGTGACCTTGTTGCCGACGACCATGATTCTCTTCAGCTTGAGGTCCTCGGCTAACTTCTTGATTTGTCGGGCTGTGTTGAGGGCCCGCTGTCCCGGTTCCACAACGACGAGGAGAGCGTCCACGTACCCGGTGCTTCCCCTTCCCAGATGCTCGAGACCCGCTTCCATATCGATGATGAGGGCCTCCTCTCTCTGAACCAGAAGGTGCCGGATAAGGTTCTTGAGGAGCACGTTCTCGGGACAGAAACAGCCTCCCCCGCCCTGGGGAATCGACCCGAGAAGCAGGAGCTTGACCCCCTTATAGAGGACACCCAAATCGTCAGGGAGATCATCCACTTTGGGGTTCAGCTTGAACATGGGGCCGTATGTTCCCTTCTTTGCTCCGGTTCGCTCCTCGATCAGGGAGGTCATCGAGGCAATGGGGGTGAGCTTTTCGGAGATCTCTTTGGGTAAACCAATAGCAGAGGCAAGGTTCGAATCCGGATCCGCATCGATGGCCAGTACCTTTCTTCCCTCGTCGGCGAGGAGCCGGGCCATCACCCCTGCCAGGGTTGTCTTTCCTACCCCTCCCTTTCCTGAAATGGCGATCTTCATTTCGCTCCTTTCGAGAAGTTCTTCTTTTACACAATCATATCCAAAAAACGACAAAAAGTCTAACCCCCGACGATTTGACAACCCTCAGCGGATCGCTAATAATGAAAATCTATGAATGCCCCATGCCCGGGGCACCCTCGAACCATGAAGGTTCTTGGCCTCAAGTCTTCAACCTCTAACCTTTAACGTCGGGCGTAGGTTATTCCCTTGCCCTACGAAACCCCGTTAAAGTTTGGCATCCCCCTAACGTTGCGCAGGGGGATTTGACGTCTCGGAATTTGTACAATCTATCGTAATCATTCCATTATTCCAATTGCGGAGCGAAGCGGAGCTAAGTTCGGTGTTGGATTTGCCCATGAAGATGAACCTCAAGGCCCTTCTCCTCCTTAGTGCGGGTCACATGATTGCCGATTTCAACCAGGGAGCCCTACCGGTGCTTCTTCCTTTTTTCAAAGAGGCCTTGGGACTTTCATACACCACGGCGGGTGTTATTCTCCTTTTCGGTAACCTCACCTCCTCGGTGATTCAACCCGCCTTTGGATATCTGTCGGACCGGCACTTTTACGGGTGGATTTTGCCTCTCTCTCCTTTTATGGCCTGTCTGGGGCTTTCCCTGGCGGGCCTCGCGGCCAACTATCTCCTCCTTATCGTCTGCGTCATCCTGATGGGCGTGGGGGTTGCGAGCTACCATCCCGAGGGGTTCAAAACAGCCTATTTTTTTACGGGAGACAAGAAAGCGACGGGCATGTCCTTTTTCCAGGTAGGGGGAAACCTGGGGGTCGCATTGGGTCCCATGTACGCCCTTGCCTGGGTGAGTTCCTATGGCCTGAAAGGAACGATGGGAATGCTTTTGCCCGGCGCGATAATGGCCCTCCTCCTGCTCTTTTCCCTCTCTTGGCTGACCGATCCGGTGAAGGCTGCCTTCACGACGAGAGAGAAGGAGAGGAGTGGACGTCTTACTCAGAGGGAGCGAAGGTCGCTCTTTATCCTGATCAGCCTCGTCGTCGTTCGGTCCTGGATCCAGTTGGGTCTAATTTCGTACATTCCGTTTTACTACATCGACTATCTAAAGGGTGATCCTATTCTGGCCGGGAAACTCGTTTCCACCTTCTTGATCGCGGGTGCCGTCGGAACGTTGGTGGGAGCACCGTTGGCGGACCGCTGGGGACACAAGCGATTCCTCATCGCAACATTCCTTCTCTCCTTTCCCCTCCTTCTTCTCTTTTACAGTGCGGCAGGATGGTGGGCCTTCGTTTTGGTCGCGGTTACGGGAATGGTTCTTGTTTCGTCCTTCTCAACGACGGTAGTCATGGCTCAGGTGATCCTTCCCCACCACCTTGGAATGGTTTCGGGTCTGATGGTCGGTTTCGCCATCGGCGCCGGCGGAATCGGCGTGACGTTACTGGGCATGGTGGCCGACACATGGGGCGTTCCCGCCGCGATGAAGGCCATCATCGTCGCGCCTCTGATCACCTCCATACCCGCCTATCTTCTCGAGTATCCGCCCCGAAAAGAAAACGGCGCTGCAGCAGAGCCCCTTGGCCGGTGATCAGCGGCGTCTTTTCCCGCGAGTTCCGTTGCGGAGCCTCGGAGAGGACACCCCGAGGCCTTGTCAAGGGGGTTTTCTTGACATCGGTACGGTTATCCTGTGCTTCGCCAAGAGTGAAGTTACACAGAGTTCACCGAAGTGGGTATTTCGCTTCCTTGAGGTGCCGCTACAAGGTCTTTGGGGCGCCCTCACCGAGGCCCTTTGTGCAGGGGGCTTTGCAACATTCGGGTTTTCTTTCGCTGGTTTCGCTGGAAAATGATCTTGAGGCCTTCCAGGGTGAGGAACGGATTGACCTCCTCAATAGTCCTGGAGGCCTTGGCAATGAGATCGGCAAGGCCTCCTGTGGCGATCACCTTGGGCTGCGATCTCACTTCCTTCTTCATTCGACGTACGATCTCGTCCACAAGGCCCACGTATCCGAAAAAGATCCCTGACTGCATGCTCTCGACCGTATTCTTGCCCACCACCTTCTTGGGTTTGATGATCTCGACCCGAGGAAGCTTCGACGTTCTCTGGAAGAGGGCCTCCGATGAGATCCCGATCCCAGGGGCGATGGCTCCTCCGTGGTATTCGCCCTTGGACGAAACGTAGTCGAAGGTCGTGGCCGTACCGAAATCGACGACGATCATGCTTTGTCGGTATTGGCTGTAGGCAGCCACGGCATTGACGATGCGATCCGCGCCGACCTCGGCCGGATTGTCGTACCGGATGGGCATTCCGGTGTCGATCTCCGGACCGACGACCAGGGGTTTCACCCGAAAATACTTCTTGGCCATTCCCTCAAGCATGTTGAGCACGGGAGGGACGACCGAAGAAATAATCACCCCGTCGAAATCCGAAAAACTTATGTGATCGAAGAGGAAAAGGTCGCGAAAGAGAATCCCCCATTCGTCCGAGGTTTTTTCTCTTTCGGTCCGCATCCGCCAATGATTGAGAAGGGTGTCTCCTTCGTATACGCCGAGAACCGTGTTGCTGTTGCCTACATCGATGACCAGTAGCACCCCGTCCTCCTTTCAAAGACGCGAGCTTGCCTTTCTCGTTTCACCTGTGGTTTTCCCTTCGAGCCTCAAACTCCATATCTCCCGCGACCACCCGCCTGAGATGACCGCCCGGCTCCTTTACGAGGAGGGCACCGTCCGAATCGAGTCCCACCGCGATTCCTTCCAAGGTCTCTCCAAAGGAGGTCACGCGTATCGGTTTCCCCTCGATCCGCGATCGTTCGCTCCAAGCTTGAATGATGGCCTTCCCCCCGTCTCGAAGAAAAAGTTTGTACCACGTTTCGAGCTCGAAAAGGAGACTTCCGAGAAAGGATTTTCTCGAAATAACTTCCCCCATTTCGTCTCGAAGGGACGTGGCGTTTGTCCCGAGCTCTTCGGGCATCGCTTCCCTCTGAAGGTTGAGGTTAACCCCGACACCGAGGATGATGAAATGGACTCGGTCCGCCTCGGAGTGAAGCTCGCTGAGGAGACCGGCGACCTTTCGATGGTGAATCAAAATATCGTTCGGCCACTTGATCTGCGGCTTAAGCCCCGAAAAACCCTCAATGGCATCGGCAGTTGCCACAGCCGCCACGAGGGTCATCAGAGGAGCCTGTTGGAGCGGGATCGGAGGCCGAAGGATGACGGAGAGATAAACATTGAGGAAAGCGGGAGAATACCAGGCTCTTCCCAAACGTCCCCTTCCTTTTCTTTGCGATTCGGCAATGACCACCTCTCCTTCCTTCGCTCCTCCGAGTGCAAGCTGATAGGCCGTGAGATTGGTCGAATCGAGAGTTTCGAAATAGTGGATCACCCTTCCCATCGACTCGGTCTTGAGGAGGGGTAGGACCTCCGTTGGGGTAAGAAGATCGGGCGACCGAACCAGACGATAACCCGAATGTCGGACTCCTTCGATCGTGTACCCCCGGGCCCTCAGCGCCTCAATCCTTTTCCACACGGCTGCTCGTGAGATGCCGAGCCGTTGGCTGATCGCCTGACCCGAAACGAAAGAGGAAGGTTTCGTCCTCAAGAGAGAAAGGACCGACTCATCCATTTTTTCGATGCGTGTTCCCTTCACAAAAAGCTTCAAGCGAGTGCCCTATGGCTGGAGGGCACCTCGAACCATGATATTCGTCACAGGTTCAATTTCAGCCCCTCCGGGCACCGAGCGTTCGCGTATTCGGAAAGTCCCGACGAAGGGTTGGCTCGTCCACCACGGCCTCTAACCCTGAACCTTGTCGTAATGGGAGAACTGCATAGAAAAGGTTCCTCGGCCCTGCGTCAGAGACCTTAGCTGCGTCGAATAGCCAAACATGCGAGTGAGGGGGGAGATGGCCTTGATCAGGGTGATTCTCCCTTTGGGCGTGATCGCCTCGACGGAACTTTTTCGGGCCTTCAGATCCCCTACCACCTCGCCCATGAACTCTTCGGGAGCGATGATGTTCACCTCCATCATGGGCTCCAGCAGGACAGGGTTAGCCTTTCTGCACCCGTCACGAAAGGCATTGGATGAGGCGATTTTGAGGGCAAGGAGAGAGGGATGGTCCGGGTCCGTCTGGGCTTTGATCAAGGTGACACGAAGGTCGGTGAGGGGGTACCCCATGACCACACCCACCGCCGAGCCTTCGCGAACGCCTTCCTCCACCGCTGCCAGGGCCTCTTGAGAAAGGATCGCAGGCTCCACTTCGGAGTGAAATTCGATGCCTCTACCCCGGCCGTTGGGAGCAATGCGCAAAAAGACCTCGGCGAAGTGTTTCGTCTCGTCCATCTCCTTAAGGAAGCGGGCCGAAGATTCCACCTCTTTTTCGACCGTTTCCCGATAGACCACCTGAGGCCTTCCTACGTTGACCTCGAGGTGGTATTCCGTGCGGAGACGATTGACGAGGACATCCAGGTGCAACTCGCCCATTCCAGAGATGATCGTCTGCCCGGTGTCCTCGTCGTAGCGGACTTGGAAGGTCGGGTCTTCCTCGCTCAGCTTCTCCAGCGAGTCGGAGAGTTTGTCTTGGTCCTGGTTCGTCTTCGGTTCGACGGCCACCGACATGACGGGTTTGTAGAAATCGATGGGCTCGAGAAGGATCGGATGGGCAGGATCGCAGAGCGTATCGCCCGTGGTCGTCTCCTTCAACCCCATGACCGCTACGATCTCTCCTGTCTTGGCCTCTTCCACTCTATCGCGTTGATTGGCATGCATCTGAAAGATGCGCGAGATCTTCTCTTTCCTCTGTAATCGCGGGTTGTAGACCTCCTGACCTACCTTGAGGATTCCCGAATAGATGCGGATGTAGACGAGCTTTCGGCCTTGATCCATCATGATCTTGAAGGCAAGGGCCGTGAGGGGTTGCTCATCGCCAGGGAGACGCCTCTCCACCTCTCCGGTATCCGGTCTCGTTCCCTCCACCTCGGGAACATCCAGGGGGGAGGGGAGGTAGTCGACGATGGCATCGATGAGGGGTTGGATACCCTGATTTCTCAGAGCCGCCCCGCAGAGAACCGGTACAGCCTTCATGGCTAATGTGGCCCTTCTCAAGGCAGCCTTCAGCTCCGACTCGTGAAGGGTCTCTCCGTTGACGTACTTTTCCATGATACCATCGTCGAGCTCGGCAAGAGCCTCGATCAAGCGGGTACGATGCTGCTCGGCCTCCTCCTTCTGCGCTTGGGGAACGGAGATCTCCCTGAAGTCGGTGCCCAGGCTATGTTCGTCCCAAACGATTCCCTTCATCCGAAGGAGATCGATCACTCCGATGAAGCGGTCTTCGGCTCCGATAGGGATTTGGACGAGGATTGGGTTGGCGTTGAGGCGATCCACCATCATTTGTGCCGCACCGAAGAAGTCTGCGCCGATTCGGTCCATTTTGTTGATAAAGGCTATCTTAGGAACGCCGTATTTGTCCGCTTGATGCCATACGGTTTCGGATTGGGGTTCCACTCCCTCTACAGCCGAAAAGATGGCGATCGCTCCATCGAGGACCCTCAAGGATCGCTCAACCTCGATGGTGAAATCGACATGACCCGGCGTATCGATGATGTGAATGGTGTAGCCTTTCCATTCCGCCGTGGTGACGGCCGAGGTGATGGTGATTCCCCTTTCCTGCTCCTGGGGCATCCAGTCCATGACAGCCGTCCCCTCATCCACCTCGCCCATACGGTGGATCTTCTTGGTGTAGAAGAGGACCCGCTCGGTGACCGTCGTCTTTCCGGCATCGATGTGGGCCATAAAGCCGATGTTTCGAGTCCGCATGAGGCGTTTTTCGCCGACCATGTCCTCGCTCACCCGATCTTCAGTGAAAGATATCTTGTGAATATTAAAGGGATTGTCCTGAAATGTCAAACCTCCCCCGGCGTGGCCCGCTCGTAGGTCTCCATCATCCCGCCCGTTCCATTGCGGAGCCCTGGAGGAGTCGGTTGGCGATTCTCCGGTGCAGGCGAGACATGGGAACGGAGGAGAGGTTTTTCACCGGAATCCATTCGCCTTCTATGGATCCGGAGGAAATACGACAGACGTAGACGTGAAGGGTCAGCTTGAAATGGGAGAAGGTCTGCTTAAAGGCCCCCAGGTATTGACCGACCTGAACGCCTCGGTCCTTCCTCGCCTTGAGCAGATTTTGAAGCTCTCGCCGACCGCCAACCTTACCCTGGCACGTCCAGTTGGGAAATTCCCATAGGCCTCCGAGGAGCCCTTCGGTTGGCCTTTGCCTGAGAAGAACGCGACCATTTTCTTGGATGACCGCTCCGAGGGCCACGCGGCGAGGGATCGCTTTTCGGGCCCTTTTGACAGGGTAGTTTTCTGGATTTCCGGAGACGTTCCCTTTGCAATAGGTGTTGAGGGGGCATTGGGGACAGAGGGGACTTTTGGGAGTGCAGATCGTGGCTCCCAGCTCCATCAAGCCCTGGTTGAAGGCGCTGGCGTGGCCCTCGGGAAGAAGGGTTTCAGCAAGATCCCAAAAGAGGTCTTGGCTCTTGCTGCGGTTCGGATCTTCGGAAAGGGCGAAAAGACGGGAGAGCACTCTTTTCACATTGCCGTCGAGAACGGGTGCCTTCTGATTGTAAGCGATCGAAAGGATGGCCCCTGCCGTGTAGCGGCCAATCCCCGGGAGGCGTTGGAGGGCCTCCAGATTATCAGGGAGGCGGCCACCGAAATGGTCGACGATAACCCCCGCGGCTCGCTGAAGGCTTCGAGCCCTTCCGTAATACCCCAACCCTTCCCAGACCTTTAAGACCTTCGAAAGATCGGTCTTTGCAAGGGCCTTCACCGTTGGGAAGGCTTTCAGGAACCTCTGGTAATATGGAACGACCGTAGCCACCTGGGTCTGCTGGAGCATCACCTCCGAGACCCAGATGGCATAGGGATCGCGCGTCTGCCGCCAAGGGAGGGGGCGCTGGTTCTTTTCAAACCAACGAAGAACCCTCTGCTGGATCCCTTTCTTCTCTGTTTCCGAGCAGAGGGTTCTCGCGCTATTTTCGGATAAAGGTTTAATGGCCACATCCTCCCTCGTGAGCTCGGCAGGCGTTTCGGGCCGAAATCTCGTCGAGTTTGTTTTGAATGAGGAGCTCAAGATTCTCCTTCACGGTCGGAGCTTGGGCGAAATAGACCTTCACACCCATGGCATTGAGCTTCTGGATGGCGCCCGCTCCGATTCCGCCGACCACGACGGCGTGAACACTGTGACCATTCAGGGCCACAACAGGGTTGCAGGCGCCGTGGACATGTTCCCGATCCCTGTTACTCACTTGGATCGAATCGTTTCTCTCCGTGTCGACGATGATAAAGGCCGGAGCCGAACCGAAGTGATCGTAGACCCTGCTTTCCATGCCCTGGTCGCTTTGAACCGCAAAACCGACTTTCATAAGCCTCTCCTTTCTCGGTGAAAAAAACTGTTTGTCGTCCCATTTCCCCAAAAACCGGTCTTTCGCTTCTCCCGTTCGGCTTAGGCTTTCGGACGGGCCTGGCCGAAACATCGACCCCGACCTCTTTCGCTCCTGCGGGCCCAACCTCTGTCCGACTCCGATCGGTGAATGTTCAGGCTCTTACAGGCGGGACAGCTCTCAGGCCTTCCGGTTCCATACGGGACTTCCCAGGTGTGCTGACAGTCGTAACAGGTGAATCGTCTCATGGATGCCACTTGGAAATCACCTCCTTCGATCCTCAAAGCCTTTCCCTTGACGAGGGCTTCCGCGACCTTTCTTCGCCCTTCATCGAGGATCCGGCCGAAGGTTTGACGGGAGACGGCCATCTTTTCTGCGGCCTGCTCCTGGTAAAGGCCTTCGAGATCGGCGAGCCGGATCGCCTCGAACTCGTCTACGGTGAGGACGACTTCATCCAGCGCGGAGAGGGGGATCCCCCTCGGTTTAAAGTAATTTCTTTCCGGTAAGCAGAAGACCCTTCTACAATGTCTCGGTCTGGCCATGAGGACACCTTCCATTTGAATTATAAGCATATGCTCATAACTTGTCAAGGCTCGTGCCTGTCTGTTTTGCTCAGATCAAAGGAGAAGACGACGCAACCCCATGGGGTCTTCGTGACAGAGGAGATAACGAGGGGACGATCGCTCTGCGGGGGGTTTTTATTCGAACCTACCTCCTTCATCGCTTTCGGCTCTTTCCCAATTTGCCTATCTTCTTGAGGTCGTCGGCCACCTGCTCGAGGCCCAGGCGAACGAGCGTCTCCGGGGTTCGATCCATCTCCCTTCTCCAAAAACGAAACGGTCCTGCCCCTCTGCCGGCATGGGCCTCCATTTTTTATGACACCATCGAATCCATTGAGCACGCCGGGAATGGAGACATTTCTTTGGAGGTCTCTTGACAAATTCCGACTTTTGAATTATATGATCAATGAATCATATAATCATGGAGGAGCCCATGGATCAAAGGCTGATCGAAATGAAGGCCGAGGTGCTCAAAGTTCTCGCTCAGCCGACTCGCCTCAAGATTCTCGAATGTCTGAGAAAAGGCGAGAAATGTATCTGTGAACTCGTTCCCATCCTCAATGGGGAACAGTCCAATATCTCTCGCCATGTTTCGCTCATGCAGAAAAGCCATCTTGTGACAACCCGCCGCGAAGGCGTTCGGGTGATGGTCAGGGTGAGCGATCCGAAGGTTTTCGAAATCCTCGATACGGTCGGCGTGGTTTTGAAAAACCAAATCAGAGAGCAGAAGCAACTTCTCGCACACATATGAGGTGAGCGGAGGAGAAGAAAGGAAGGTTCGAACCATGTTCGTTCTCGAGTTGGTCTATGCGGGTTTGGAGGCGATGAAGGAGTACATCGCGCTTCATGTCATCACATGCCTGATTCCGGCCTTTCTCTTGGCTGGTGCAATGGTCACCTTCATCTCGAAGGAGACGATCATCCACTACCTCGGCGCGGCCGCGAGCAAAATACGCTCTTTTGCCTTGGCCAGCGGAGGTAGCTTTTTCGTTGCGGCCTGCTCCTGCACGGTCATCCCCGTATCGAGCGGCTTATATTACGGTGGCGCGGGTGTCGGTCCGGCATTTATCGTCCTCTGGGTCGCACCCGCTGCCAACATTCTGGCGATCATCTATACGGGTGCCCTTTTGGGCAGCGAGATGGTGATCGTTCGGATTCTCTCAGCCCTCGCCATGGCCTTTGTCGTGGGCTGGGTGATGAGCACGGTCTTTCGTCGAGAGGAGGCTCTGAGGGCAGGAAGTGCAATGGGGAGCGCTTTCAACCCGACCGGAGGGAGGATTGTGGCTCGAAAGGACCTTATCTTGATCCTTTTGGTGGTTGCAGATCTTCTCGCCCCCAATTATCTTGTCCAAAAAGGGCCCTATCTTCACAAAGTTTACGTTTGGGCCATCGGGATGGTGATCGTCGGGGTTTATGCCTTGGCTGTAAAATCGAAGGAAGAGATCTGGCATTGGATGGGTGAGACCTGGTGGTTTGTGCGGATCATCCTTCCCCTCCTTTTAGCGGGTGTTTTCGTGGTGGGGGTGATCGGCAAACTTCTGCCCCAGCAGTGGGTCGAGAACTGGTTAGGAGGTTCGGGTGTGTTTGCCTCTTTCCTGGCCACCGTAATCGGTCAGATCATGTATTTTGCGACCATGACCGAGGCCCCCTTCATTCATAAGATGCTCGGACTGGGCATGGGGAAGGGGCCGGCCCTCGCGCTCCTTCTCACAGGCCCGGGGATGAGCCTTCCCAATATCCTGGCCATTATCAAGGTCTTTGGGCTCAAGAAGGGTTTGGTTTACACGATGTTGATCTGCGTTCTGGGAACCTTTGTAGGCTGGTTCACGGGGAATTTCATCTTTTCGTGAACCTGTTCTTATTCATGTCCCATGGTCGGAGGGCGCCCACGAACCATGAAGAATCCTTGGCTATATGAGGGCTTGGTCAGGCGGCAGAAAACTTGTTCTTTTGCCTCAAACCTTCAACCTCTAACCTTTGACATCGGATATAGGTTATCCGCTGCCTTACGAAAGCACGTTAAACTTTGTAGGGGCAACCCTGTGCGGTTGCCCTGGGCTTTAAGCGCTTTGCAATCTAAAACCCACGGAGGTGTGCCATGAAACGGATTGAGATTCTCGGAATGGGTTGACCGAAGTGCAATCAGCTCGAGGAACGAGCGAAAGAGGCGGTCAAGGCATTGGGCATCGAAGCCGAGGTGCTCAAAGTGAAGGACATCAAGACCATCAGCAGTTACGGGGTGCTGATCACACCCGCCCTGGTCGTGGACGGGGTGGTGAAGGTGGCGGGAAAGGTCCCGAAGGTCGAAGAGATCCAGGAGTGGATTAAATGAAGCGGAGGAGGTAGAATGGAAGAAAAGTGCCTGTGTGAACCGGCTGAGATCTTAATTTTTCCCTGTTCAGGAGGTTCCAACGTGGGGCAGATCGCGAACGAAGCAGGGGTTCGCTTGACCCAGGAGGGCTGGGGCAATATCTTCTGCTTGGCGGGGATTGGAGGGCATGTGAGCGGGATGATCGAGTCGACCAAGGCGGGTAAGCTCATCGTGGCCATCGATGGGTGTCCTGTGGCCTGTGCCCAAAAGACCCTCGAGCACGGAGGCTTCGAGATCGGGGAGTATGTCCAGGTGACCGATCTGGGGGTGGAAAAGAATCACGACTTTAACCTCGATCCCGTAGATGTGGAAAAGGTCGTCCACCATCTGAGAACCCGAATCTCGGAACGAAGAAGGAGCGGATCTACTTGATGAATGGTCCCAAGGGGCGGGATTACCGCCTTGTTCGGGTTGGAAAGAACGAGGTCGGGTTGATCGGCCTCACCGAGATCTTCGAAGGGCTGAAGGGAAAAAGGCAAGAGCCCGATGCCCTTCTCGAGGAGATGTTGGTCGAGGAGGTCCAAAAGAAAAATTATATCCCTCACGGAGCAAGGGAAGAATACAAAAAAGGGCTCCTTCGAGAATTTAGGAAATTCCTGGGGGAAGCGGTTCAGGAAGAGAGGCGAGAGGTTCTTGAGGTCACGATTTTGGGCCCTGGCTGTCCTTCCTGCAACCGGCTGGAGCAGGAGGTGATGGCGGTTCTCTCGGAGGTGGGGTTCGCTGCCGACCTGAGGCACGTGACCGCACCTGAAGCCGTGATCCAGTATGGTATTTTTGCAACGCCTGCCCTGGTCATCAACGGGAAGGTGAAATCAAAAGGAACGATCCCTTCCAGATCGATGATCAGGGCCTGGTTGGAGGAGGAGCGGGGTTGAATATCAAGAAGATCGTCGTGTCCCTCAGTCCGGAGGAGACGCTCAGGCTGGCAAGAATTCTTCTGGACGAGGACAGAGATGAAGCGCTCGCGTTCCTGAAGGAGTGTCTCAAGCCCCAGTTGAACGAGGCGACGCGGGACCACTGAGTACCGGTCTTCGAGGCTTCGTATAAGCCTTCCCAGAAAGATCGCTTTACAAAGGGCTGAAGGAGAGGTTTGCCCTCAGCGAAGAAAGGAAGTCGATGAGCAAGAAACAGATCCTTTTTTTGACCTCAGTCGTTTCGGTCTTTCTCGTTCTTTCTTTTCAAACCGCCTTCTCCGAACCTGCCCTCGATCGACGATTTCCCAAAGATATCGCTCAAATCCCCCTGCCCAAGCTTCTCGATTTCGGAGCAGGCAAGTGCATCCCGTGCAAGGCGATGGCTCCCATCTTGAAAGAGCTGGCGGAAGAGTACAAAGGCCGTGTGATCATCAAGGTGATCGAGATTTACGATGAACGAGAACTCACCCGCATCAACCGGATCCGACTCATTCCGACCCAGATTTTTTTCGACGCGAAAAATAAAGAAGTG
>Ga0315298_1007681_pt1 | contig 14079 bp, 10 predicted proteins | sample WHS_1_MG_FD_203077 | JGI IMG/M metagenome (GOLD analysis project Ga0315298, IMG submission 203077) | Extremophilic microbial mat communities from Washburn Hot Springs, YNP, Wyoming, USA - WHS_1_MG | ecosystem: Environmental > Aquatic > Thermal springs > Hot (42-90C) | place: USA: Wyoming...
CGCGTGGCCTCAACCCTTTGCGCGAATGCCTGAACCTCCTCAGCTAGCCCCCACCCCTTGCCAACAAAACTCCCTTACCCCAACTCTGAACAGTCACCTCCCTTCGCGTTCTTGATATCGACTCGGCTTTTGTCTATAATGGTCCGGTGGCCAGCAGCGACGCGGCAAGGGCCGGATGAATAGCATTGGAGCCAGTCCGACCCCGCGATCCTGCGCAGTGGCCACTGAGGGCAATACACTTGGTAGATCGGAAGCAGCAAGGGCGAGAGACCGCCGGGCGGCAGCAAGGACCAGCCGAAGAACCCGGAGGCAAGCTGCCCCAGCCAGGTCGCGAGCCAACCTTGCGGGTCTCGCCAGACTTATCGGCAAGAGAGGTTCGTGGCGGTCACCGTCCTGGCGATCGCTACGTTCGCGTGGTTCGACCCCACGCGCGCGAATTCAAACGGAAGGCGCCGGGGCATTTGGTCGCCACCGAGCGAGTGCTCCGGCCGAAGGGTATGCTGGGCAGTGCTCTCGGCTTCACGCGCCGGCTGCTCTTCGGCAGCCGTCTGCGCAGTGAGATGGAAGTCGAGGAGCGTGCTAGCAAGATCAAGGGCCTAGCGATCTTCGCGTCAGATAACATCTCTTCCTCCGCGTACGCCACAGAAGAGATCATGCGTTCTCTGGTGCTGGCGGGCACTGGTGTTCTTTTCCTCTCGATGCCAATTTCAGTCGCCATTGTCGTGGTTCTGGCCATCGTTGTCACCAGCTACCAACAGGTGATCCGGGCCTACCCCAACGGAGGTGGCAGCTATATCGTCGCCCATGATAACCTTGGTCCGCTCGCCGGACTGACAGCCGCGGCGGCGCTGCTCACCGACTACATCCTGACTGTCGCCGTCTCAACTTCGGCCGGGGTCGCGGCGATCACCTCGGCATTCCCTGAACTCTTTGCCCAGCGTGTCCTGATCTCAGGCATTGTCGTGACGATCATGGCGATCCTGAACCTCAGAGGCATTCGGGAGTCTGGCACAGTATTCGCTGCCCCTACCTACCTCTATGTATTCGCCATCCTTGGCGTCATCGGTCTTGGGTTGTTCCGCGCGGTTACAGGCGCGCTTCCCGCCTACCAAGCCCCGGCAGGGTGGCTCCATACGTATGGGGTCCAACCGCTGGGGCTTCTCTTGATCCTGCGTGCCTTCGCTTCCGGATCAGTGGCGCTGAGCGGCGTCGAAGCCGTCTCCAACGGCGTGCCGGCTTTCAAACCCCCAGAGATACGAAACGCTCAGATTGTCCTCATCGCGATGGGCACTCTCTTTGGCATCATCTTCTTGGGCATAGGCTTCCTTTCAGGCAGGTTCGGCATTATTCCAGACCCAGAAGAGGTTGAGACGGTCACCGCCCAAATCACCCGTACATTGGTGGGTACAGGCTGGTACTTCTATCTGGTTCAATTCAGCACGGCGGTCGTCTTGGTCCTGGCGGCAAATACGGCTTTCAACGGCTTCCCCAGGCTGGCGAGTATCGTCGCCCGCGACGGCTATCTGCCTAGGCAGTTTCAATTCCGCGGCGACCGTCTTGCCTTCTCCGTAGGCATTGTGGTCCTTGCGGTTATCGCCATCATCCTGATCATCGTCTACCAGGGCAGCGTCACCGGACTAATCCCGCTCTACACGATTGGCGTGTTCTTGGCCTTCACTCTCAACCAGGCTGGCATGGTTCGCCGCTGGTTCGGTCTGAGGATAAGCGAGCGTGGCTGGCTTTATCGTGCGGCAATCAATGGTCTAGGATGCGCCGCAACCGGGGTCGTCACCATCGTTGTCGCTATCTCGAAGTTCGCCCTAGGCGCGTGGATCGTCCTGCTGCTCATCCCCTTGCTGATCGCTATGATGTCGGGGATCAAACGTCACTACCGCCGTATCGAAGACGAACTGACGCTAGAGCGCCCGAATGTGCCGCTTGCCAAGTTTCGTCAGCCAATCGTGATAGTGCTGGTGAGCAAGCTCGATCTATCATCTCTGAACGCGCTGGCCTACGCCCATTCGCTTTCACCAGATGTGCGTGCGGTGCACGTGACCGATGACCCTGAGGAGGCCGAGGCCATGCGGCTCCGCTGGGAGCGCTGGGGCGGCGATGTGCCACTGGTGATCGTCGAGTCGCCATACCGTGCTCTTATTCAGCCCTTGCTAGCCTATATCGATGCGGTCGATAATCGGGACCCGACTGAGCCGATCACCATTGTCCTGCCGGAGATTGTGCCACGCCATCTCTGGGAGTATGTCCTCCACAGCCAGACCGCTCTTCGCCTCAAAATGCGCCTGTTCTTGCGTCCCAACACGGTCGTGGTGAACGTTCCGTACCACGTGGGCCACTAAGGGCTGGGTATCAGCAGATCCCTGCTAGGCCGGCTTACGCCGGCATGGCGAGAACGGCCGGCGCGGCGACGGGCACCGAATCCATTTCATTTACTATAATCGCGTCCAGTAGCGTCGGATCGCCGCTGAGATCAGCGGACATGTCGCGGGAACGACGAACCTAGCCTGAACGGATTATTGGCTTTTTTGTTTCATCTGAGTTAAGATAAGTGGGAATTTCACAGGGAAGGCGGTAATACCGGATGCAGCCAAGAGAGATCACCGACAAGAACACCTCGTTTCTGCTCTTGTCATTTGAGGGCCCCGACATCTACTCGCAGGCCGGCGGACTTGGAGTGCGCGTAACTGAATTGGCGGGGACTCTGGCGGGTGTGGGGTTCCCCACCTCGGTGATCTTCGTCGGTGACCCGAAGAAGAAGAGCTGCGAGACGTCCCAGGGAGGCAAGCTCACTCTGTATCGCTGGAGCCAGTGGGTCAGCAAGTACTACCCAGAGGGCGTCTATCAGGGGGAGGACGAGAAACTCTACGATTTCAACGAATCCGTGCCGCAGTTCGTCATCGATTCCATCGCGCGGCCAGCGGTCGAAGAGGGCCGGATGCTCGTCATCCTTGGCGAGGAATGGCATACGGCTGAGGCGATGTGCCGCATCAGCGATGCCCTGTACTGGAACGGCATACGCGACAAGGCCCTGCTCCTCTGGAACGCCAACAACACGATGTCGTTCCACCGCATTAACTGGGGTCGTCTCAGCTTCACCAACACGATTACCACCGTCAGTCGTTACATGAAGCACATCATGTGGGGCATGGGCGTCAATCCCTTGGTAATCCCCAACGGCATTCCGGCCAGGCTTCTGCAGCCGGTAGATCCGGATCAGGTGCGCGCCGTGCGGGAGGCCTTGGGCGGCGATCTGATGTTCTTCAAGATCGGACGCTTCGACCCCGATAAGCGGTGGAACATGGCGGTCGAAGCCATTGCCTACCTGAAGGCGATGGGCATCAAGGTCAAGTTCCCGCTGCGCGGCGGCATCGAGCCACATGAGGGCGAAGTGATGCATAACGCCCGCTCACGGGGTCTGATCGTGAAAGACGTCAGGGCAAGCGGCAATTCGTTTACCGACTACCTGAGAGCTCTCCGCGAAGCCGGCGACGCCGACATCTACAACCTCAAGTTTTATTTGCCCGAAGAGTTCGTGCGCGTTCTCTATGCCGCCGCCGACGGCGTATTGGCGAACAGCGGTCATGAACCGTTTGGACTTGTCGGTTTGGAGACGATGGCCGCCGGTGGCATTGCCTATACTGGCTGCACAGGCGAGGACTACGCCGTATGTCTGGAAAATGCTATCGTCTTAGAGACGTCAGACCCGCGAGAGATCTTCGGCTATGCACTCTATCTGGTCGAACATCCGGAGATGAAGGACAAGATCCGGGCCGCGGCTCGCGACACAGCTCAGCAGTACGTATGGGAAGAGGTGATCGAGAATCTCATCGCGAAGCTGGAGTTTCTGGCCCGCAACCAGGGCTTTCTGGCTTCTCCCACACTTCCTGGTCCTGAGAACGAGGAGGCGGTCGCAGAAACGGAAGCAAAGACGACCACAGGAGTCGCGACCAGGCGGCGCCGGGCCCGCAAGGCCGCGGAGGCCGAAAAGGAGAAGGTGGTCGGTTAACCTTCAGCCATCATCTGTCAGCTTTCAGCTATCAGCCGTCAGTGAAACGCATCACACAGCAAGCACCTAACAGCCGATGCCTGAAGGTTGACAGCTACTTCCCACGTCTGATCGGAGGACTAGTATGGCTAACGACATAGTGATCTACACGGTCGTGCATCAGCCCCGGCGGCTCAAGCTCCCGGCGCAACCGATCCCTCGCGGGGCCGTGGTCAAGGATATCGAGCGTTGTCTCTTCGATGAGCGGATGAACGAGCGGTACTTTCACAAAGTGGCTAAGTACTGCTACTACCCGGCCACCGAGATGTTCTACGAGCTAGTACAGCAGGGCATCAAGCTTTCCATTGGCTTCTCGGTTTCTTTCTTGCGCCAATTGGAGAACTGGGACAAACAGCTGATGGAGCTTTTCAAGCGCCTGGTGGCGCACCCCAACGTCGAACTGGTCGGGGTGGAGCCCTATCACAGCTTCATCCTGCTAATCGATCTGCCCACGTTCATCAAGCGCATGACCTGGGCGCGGGACTATCTCGAGCAATTCTTCGGCAAGCGTCCGGTAGTCACCGACACCACCGAGATGTGCATGTCGGACAGCGTCTACCATGCGGTCGATAAGGCGGGCTTTATTGGTGCCGTGCTCGACGGACGGCCCTGGGTGCTGGACTGGCGAGACCCAACCCACCTGTACCATCAGGGTAAGAATCTGCAGTTACTGACCAGGCATCACGAGTTGAGCGACGACGTCGGTTACCGCTTCTCCAATCGTAACTGGTCTGGCTTTCCGCTTAGGGCGGATGCCTATGCCCACTGGCTGCGGGAGGCGCGCGGGGATTTCGTCTTCATCGGTTGGGACTACGAAACCTTTGGCGAGCACCACTCGGCGGACACCGGCATTTTCCACTTCATGCGCCGCTTACCGGAGGAGCTGGCCAATCGCCACATGGGTTTCCTCACCACCAGCGAGGCCATCGCCAAATACAAAGATCGAAGCTACTACCTGCCACTACCGGCCTACCCGAGCACCTGGGCCGGTAGCGGAGGCATGGAGTTCTTCCTCGGCAACTCGGCTCAACAGGCGATCTTCCAGTTGATGCTGCACACCTACAACAAGGCCAAGCTGACCAAGAGCAAGGAGATGGTCGACCTGGCACTCTGGTTGTCGCAGTCGGACAATTTGCACCTGATCCAGTGGTTCGACCGCGTCGGCTCGGAGGCCGAGGTCTCGGCCTACTTCACGCCACGCGAATGGTGGGAACTCGGCCCCTACGGAATCATTTGGGAGCAGCAGCAGGTCTACAAGAACCTGATTAAGGCGATGGACAGCTACCTCTGAGGGCGTGCCATCAACGATTAGATGGCGGCTACACAAATGGGTGGCCACACGGTGCGGGCTCCGGCATGCTGGCGACGGCCGGAAGGGAGGCCCTGTCTAAGGCGTGGACCCGCTTAAGGTGCATAATGGGGGACTTGGCCCTCGACATGCCTTCGCCGGCATGTCGAGGGCTCCTTTCCTTATGTGGGGGAGGGGGTCAGGTCTGGATCTGTCTTCGGCGGAACAAGGGTACCCTTCGGGAGGCTGGGCCACGCGTTCTTAGTGGTCGCTTGAGTATCTTCCTCAGCAATGCTACCACGCCGAGTTGCGCTGGCCCCGAGGTTCGGGGAGGATGGCATGGAAGGTGACACGGTCCGGCTCGACGACCTGGGCGACGAGGCTTCGCCGCGAAAGGCCGGCCAGTAGGCGCTCCACCAGCCGTTCGTCAAGGTTGCCATGTTGCGCCACCTGGGTGGCAGTCTGTTCGCCGCGTTCCATAAGAACCCGCAGCACGGTTCGCTCCTCGTCGGAAAGTCGACGCACGAGCGTCTCGGTCGGGAGCACAGGCGTCGGGATTCCGGTCAGGACTCCGCTATAGTCCACAAAGGGAGCGCCGACCTCGATGCCCCGTTCCGTGATCGCGTACTCTCGCAGGTCGCGTGAGTGTGCGCTGGTGCGCATCTTGACTACGGCCAGAGCGAGTGCGAGCCGGCTCTCGATCTCTACAAAGCGAAAAAGGACGATGTTGTCGGTGAGGAACGAAATGCGGTAGAAGGACGGGTAAGGCTCGGCGAAGATGCCGGGCGTTTCAGAGGTCATCATCAGGGTAATGTGCCGGCCCAAGAAGCCCCTGCTGAACCGGTACAACGCCTCGCGGAAATCCTCCCGTTCCGAAGGGGCGATCGCCAACTCGAAGCCCGAGACGCTGTTGATCACCACTCGCTTGGCGCCAGTCCGCGCCACGGCCTGTTCGAGCCACTCCAGCACCTCCTCCACCGTCAGGTCCACCGGCCGCAGGTAGATCAGTTCTAGCAGATTGTCCGCCACCATCTTTCGCAGGTCCCAACCGAAGCTGAGCGCTTTCCGGATATGCTCCTCCGGTGACTCCTCGAAGGTAACCATCACCCCTGGCTCGCCCTGGCGCACGCCTTCGACCAGGAACTGGAGGGTGGCGATGGTCTTGCCAGTGCCCGATGGACCGGCCACCAGAATCGCCTCGCCCTCTGGGATGCCTCCGCCCATCATCTCGTCGAGGCCGGCGATACCAATGCTCTCCCGCTTTGTGCTAACCTCGACCGGCGAAGGAACCGCGATCTCCGGGAACCGCGGAAAGACGTGTAGGCCTTGCTCACTGATGCGAAAGGTATGCAGGCCCGCCAGATGCGCTTGCCCGCGCATCTTAAGCACTTGCAGCTTGCGAATCACCGAGTTCCGCTCGATCTCCTGCGTGAGCCAGAGGATGCCGTCGGCGACGGTGAACGCCGGATTGCCCACCAGTTCCTCGCGCCCATACTCGCCCACTAGGATGCTCGTCGTCTGCCAGCCCGCCAACTGGACCGAAAGGTCGTGAAGAAAGGACTGCAGGTCGCGGGGGGTCTCGCCTGCGCTGCTAATCAGCAGGGTGCGAAAGGAGTCCACGACCACCAGCTCTGGGATGTACTTTGCCACGTACCCGTTGAGCGCATCCAGCGTGCGCTTGAGGCCTAACCGCCGCACCGTGTCGCTCAGGTTGATGAAGTGGATGCTCTTGCCGACCTTGTCGAGATCAAAGAAGGTGTACTGCTGCTGGAAGCGCAGCAGCTTGAGCGTCGGCTCACCCAGCACGGTGAAATAGATCGCCACCCGGTCCGGCGCAGCATTGGCAAACATGATCTGCTGCGCCAGCGTCGTCTTGCCCGTACCGGGCCCACCCGCAATCACGTGCATCGAGTACCGGGGCAACCCGCCCCCCAGCACCTCGTCAAGATGGGGAACGCCAGTAGACAGGCGATCGATGGTCACTCGCTCTCTCTGGGTCATCTCCTCCATGTACATCCCTCCTCGTCTGGAAGACCGAGTCGTGCCCACCCCACCTCGGGCGGGCCCGCCTGAGGCAGGCATCACCCGTTCCATGCACACGGTTGCGCCCCTATCGGGGCGAGGGCAGTTCACGAACTGCCCCTGCAACGGCGTTTCCCATGCGTAGGGACAGGCGTCCCTACGTTTTGCCGTCGCGCCAGGCCTCGGCGACCAATCGCCGGGCGAGATCACGGCCAACGAGGCCAGACAGGTCCTCCAGAAACGTGCCCAGTAGCCGCTCGAAGCCTTCTTGGACCGTTGCTGGGGCAATCCCGGCCAGATCGCCGGTGATACCGGCGGCGTCAATCCCTTCCTCGTGCACCCCGATCCGACTCGCGAAGGGGAAGGACGGGGCGACGCTCTGAACCGCGCGTTCGAGTAGCAGCCGCAGCGCCAGCCTGCCGAAGATGGGCACCAAGACTTCTGTGAGAGAACGCATCACGCTCTCCAGAGCGGCAGCCTGTGCCTCCAAGGCTTTGTCGCCGCCCGCCGCCCGTTCCAGTAACTCACGAGCCCAGGTCTGGTAGTCGTCGGTTACTGCCACCTGGATCTACTCCTTCTCCAAAGCAATGAACGAATCGGTTCACAAATGCACGAATACGGACGAGCCGCCCCTCCCATTCGTGCTCCCTGAGAAAGGTGCCAGAGCGCCGATCGCGAACGCTGGTCCTCGCAAGGGCCCGGATTCCGGCTGAAGCCAGAATGAGGGGGCATTGGCCCCATTCGTGTATTCGCGTATTCGCGTTTTCGTGTTCGCCCACCCCAGGCGGATTGATGGTACCCTTTCCCGCTCACGCCTTCCGTCCCCGGCTTCCCCTGGGACGGCTCGGCGCTTGTTGGCCAAAGAGGGTGGGGAAGGGAGTCAGGATGTGTGAATACTGCTGCAGCGAAAGCACGGGCACTGGGACATTCGGATCAAGCGGCAGGATCTCAAGGCCTTCGGGCTTGATCACGTATTCGCGGATATCCGATGCATGGGCGGTGTTGCGGGTCTTGAGAATCACGATCGCGCGGCGCAGCGAGTTCGCTAACTCTACAAAGCGCAGCATAATGATGTTGTCCAGCAGGTAGGATGTACCGAAAGGCGTGACCTTCTCTACTTCGGTCAGCTCCCGGATCTCTTCGGTAAAGACGGCGGTAATCCCCGAGCCCTTGACGAAGGATAGCAGAGCGTAGACGTACTCCTTGTAGTCTACTTCCGGCAGGACATCCGCGTAGTTCGACAGCGAGTCGAACACCAGCCGCTTGGCATTGACGGCACGCATCTTCTCCCGCACCATTACGATCTGCTGGTTTATATCGGTCTCCAACGGCGAAAGTTGAAGCGCGGTCAGCAGGCCAGCATCAACAACCTTTTGCACATCTGGGGCGAGGCTCTCGGCATTGGCAATGATTTGCACCGCCGGCTCCTCCATGGTGACGAAGAGGCCCGGCTCGCCGAGTTTAGCTCCATGCAGGAGGAACTGCATGGACAGGATAGTCTTGCCCGTCCCGGAGCTGCCAGCGAGCAGGGTCGAGCTCCGCCGTAAGAGCCCTCCGTGCAGCATCTCGTCGAGCCCAGGGACACCAAAGGCCGCCCTGTCGGCGCCAAAGACGACCAACTCGGGCTGAACGCCGGGCATCTTCTGGCGAGGGAAGACGGTCACGCCGCCCTTGCCCACGGTGAAGGTGTGCAACCCCGTCAGCACTTCCTGACCCCGGCTCTTGACCACTTCGAGGTAGCGGATGCGGCGGTTGTGCTGCTGCACGTAGGTGAGCTGGATGACCGTATCGGCGATGTAGGACTCCGGCGTGGTACCAAGCGGCGCCAGTTCCGGCTTCTCACGGCTAAGGTAGACGTTCAAGCCCTCACGACGGAAGGCAGCCAGCACACGGTCGATAAGCTGCCGGCGCATGAACGGGTCACGCTCGACGGTCTCCAACATGTTGATGCCGTCGATGAACAGCCGGCGGGCGTCGACCTCGCCGATCATCTCGGCGATCTTGCTGATCTGGGCGGTGATCTCCTCGACCATGGTAGCGGGGGAGACGAAGATCACGCGAAGCTTGTTCGCCCGTTCGAGGGCGCGAAAATCCCAGCCGAGCGAGAGAGCATCCTGATAGACGGTTTCCGGTAGCTGCTCGAAGGTGACGAAGACGCCATTCTCGCCAAGCTCCGCAGCACCGGCGTAAATCAGCGAGAGGCCAAGGACGGTCTTACCGGTACCTGTGTAACCCTCGATCATTACGCTGCGGCCAAAGAGGAACCCCCCGAGCAGGATCTCGTCCAACCCTGGGACGCCGGTTGGATACATCCGCCTTTGAACCATCACTCCACCTCCATTTCGCGCCGCAGGCGGGACCGTATTGCCCTCTCCAGAGCTGGGTCTTCCGCCAAGTAGTCGAAAACCTCTTCCAACCGGTGCCGCTTGTCGTGGTCTCTAGTGAGGGCGAAGGCCGAGGAGGCGTAGCTCTGGCTCAGATAGCCCATCACGTACAACTGCTGCAAGGCCTCGGCAAGCGGCTTCTCTTCGCGCGATATCCAGACGGAAAGGTCAGAGATGGTAACGATGGCATACGGATTCTTGTAAAAGAAGTACAGGACGTCGTAGCGCATCAAGGAGCCCTGGACCACCTCTCGCAAGAACCGTACGACCTCCGGAGGCAGCTTCTTCTCCCATGCTTCTTCCTTCCGTTTATCGTTCGTCACGGCGCGGCCCTCCTCCCCGGCGGACCGTACCGCGTGGCGCCTGCCGCACGCTCGGCGCCCAAGTAACCATGGACACATGGTAGACGGTTCGATCGTCCACCGTTTCCCTGACCAGGTACCCGGTGTTCACCAACTCGCGCACCAGCCGCTCGACCTCCTCCTTCGGATAGCCCGTCTCCGCGATCATTTCTTCCTCGGTCGCCGTGCCTAGGCCGAAGATCGCCTGCACCAGAGTGCTTTGGTGGGCCTCCAACCCCGGCGCAAAAGGTTGAGGGCCCATCACTGCGACCATGGTCGGTACCCCGGAGAGAAGCCCGGTATACTCGTGGAAGGGTGGGCCCACTCGGGCGCCGCGGCTGGTGATCCGAAAGTGCCGGAGGTCCCGGTCGTGGCCGCTGCCGCGCATCTTGATCACTCCGATCACCTCGAGCAGCTCGGACTGAATCTCTACATGCCGCAGGAGGATCACGTTGTCGGCAATCGGAGAGACGCGCTCGCTGGTCAACCGAAGCTCGCCAAACAACTCGGAGATCTCCGTCGTGGCGACGAGGGTAATCCGATGAGCCTTGAATTCAGCGACCAGGTGCAGAAGGACCTCCCGGAAATCGGAGTTGTCGGCAGGGGAGCGGGCCATGTCCATGCCGCTAATACTGTCGATCACCACCCGTTTGGCTCCTAACCGCGCCGCCGCTCCCCGCAAACGGTCCGCCACTTCGTCGAGGGTCAGACCGTAGGGGCGCCCGTAGATCAGTGCCATTTTGCCCTCTCGCTCCCAAGCATGAAAATCCCAGCCGAAGCGCGCCGCCTTTGTGGCATACTCTTCCGGATTCTCCTCGAAGATCATCGCCACCGTCGGCTCTCCCTGCCGCACCCCTTCGGCGATGAAGTGCTGGGAGAGCACTGTCTTCCCCGTGCCAGAAGCGCCGGCGATCAGGCAGGCCTCGCCACGGGGGATGCCTCCCTCCATCATTCGGTCCAGACCGGCCACGCCAAAGGCCAGGCGATCGTGCAACGTCGGCGGCAGAATGAAGGCAAATGGCATATACCGGGAGTAGACGTAGACGCCGTCGGAGTCGATGCGGAAACTGTTCAGCCCCTCGATGATCGGCATGCCGCGCGACTTGATGACCTGGAGCTTGCGCACCACGGAGTTCTTGCACTGATCCATCTTCAGCCAGATGATGCCGTCGGCCAAGGTGAATTCGGCGCCGGCGCGCAGCTCGGTCTCCTCGTACTCGCCGACCATGAAGCTGGTCGTGTTCCAAACGACAGCCACCTGCGCCAGGTCGTGGGCGAAGGAGCGCAGGCCATACTCACCCTCGCGCCTGGCGATCTCGCGTACGGCCCGGACCGAGTCGACGACTACGATCACCGGTGCATAGCGCTCGACCCGGGAGACGATCACCTCTAGACCACGCTCCAAGCCCTCCTTGCGGATGACGTCGCCGATGTCTACGTAGCGGATTGCCGTGTTGAGCTTGCTGGCATCGAAGAAGGAGAGGCGGCTCTGGTAGCGCAGAAGCTTGGCCACCGGCTCTCCCAGCACCGTGAAGTGAAGGGCGGGCCGTTCGGGCGTGGCGTTGGCGAACATGATTTGCTGGGAGAGGACCGTCTTCCCGACACCCGGCCCGCCAGCGATCAGGTTGAACGAGCCGACCGGTATGCCCCCGCCGAGTACAATGTCGAGATTGGGCACGCCCGAGGGCATGATCCCGAATTCCCCTCCTCCTTCCTCGTTCATTTCTCCTCCTCGTGTGCGCACGGCGACTTCTGGTATTCGCTCATTTGGGCCTCTACCTCCGGTAGCAGCCAGACCACCACCTGGCCCAATAGGCCGTGGACGACCGTGAACAACTGATCCACTAAGGTCCTTAGAACCTCGCGCCACTCCTCGTCACTCGCCCCGGCAAGGGCTTTGCGGAGCGGCCGCACGTCGAGGCCGCTGTCCAGCACCGATAGGTTGCCGAGGCGAGGCTGTTCCCGTTTCACTAGGCTGATGGTGCGACTGAATATCGCCCGCATCGCAGCCTCCCCAAGCATTGGCTTGAGGACCTCCCGGAAGCCCTGGAAGATGGCCGCGGCGCCCTTCACGCAGGCGTCTAGGTCGTTGGGCCGCACGACCCACTCGTCCACCAGGCGTTGCCGGACTCCATCTACTTCAGGAGGAAGATTGCCCTGCATTTGGGTGTCCTCCGGGGCTTTAGTGACTATCTCAAGACTCTCACCGCAACGCGAGGGCTTGCCCCCTAGTTTTCACCGGAGACACTCGCCCCTGCACCAGCGGAATCTCTTAGCCGGCCGGCTGCATACAAGTTGGGAGCGACAAATGGAACGTGCTGCCTTTGCCGAGTTCGCTCTCGCACCAAATACGGCCACCATGCGCGTCGACGATGCCCTTGCTCACATAGAGACCTAGACCCATACCCTGTTGATGGCGGTCCCCACCGCGGTATAGCCGTTCGAAGATGTGTTCCTGCACCTCTCTGGGCATGCCCGTGCCGTTGTCTTGCACCGAGACCACGACTTCCTGGCCCTCTCTCGCCACGCTCACGCAGATCTCTCCGCCGGGCATCGTGGCCTTGACCGCATTCGAGATCAGGTTCAGAAGTGCTTGCCGGATCCGCTCCGGGTCTCCATCGACGTCAGTGCCGCTGGCGATCACGGCGTGCAGGTGGTGACCAGGAGCGGTGACCTTCATCTCTTCTACCACCTCCTCGGCCAGCTCACCCATACTGAAGCACTGGCGCTGCAACTCCAGACGGCCCATCTGAATTGCCGAGAAGTCGAGGAGACCGGAGATCATCTGGGCAAGGTTCCTGGCTCGGCGGTTCATCGTACGCAAGACACCCAGGTCCACTTCGAGGGGCTGTCCTGGAGGCTGCTTGGTGGCCCGCCGGAGCAGGAGCTGGACATGGCCTATAACAGAGGTGAGCGGCGTCTTTAGCTCGTGAGCGACGATCGCCAGAAAGTCATCCTGCTGGCGCTCAAACTCCTTCCGGTCGGAGATGTCTTGGAGCACGGCCACCGCCCCGGTGACCTTCCCTTTGTCGTCCCGAAGGGCCGAAGCGCTGCACAGTGCGGCGACACTCCGACCATCGGCTGGCCGCAGGAGTACCTCCTCGGTGCGCACCGCTTCGCCGGTGCGCACCACCCGCACCCAAGGAATCTCGTCCACCCTGTACGGTTCACCCTTAGGATTGGTTAGGCCGAAGAGCGCCAGATACTGCTCGACAGGCGCCCGTGGGTCCACGGGCTGTCCCAACATCGCGATCAGCGCGCTGTTGAATAGGCTGATGTGCCCGTCGGGGGCCTCCGCTACAATCACTGCCTGGGGAATATCCTCGAGGATCGTCTGTAAGCGCAGGCTGGACAAGGCGAGCTGCTGGCCGATCTCTCTGGCATGCTCCGTCTGGCGCAACTGCGCCAGCACGGTGGTCACGTGCCGGGCAATTCGTTCGACAGTGGCGAGGCCTCGCCCGCCGGCAAAGGCTTGAGGTTCTCGGGCGACGACGACGAGCAGGCCAAGTTGACGGCCGCCACGAACTAGGGGCGCGGCGATCAGGGAACCGAGCCCAACGCGCGCGGCCAAGCGGGACCGCTCGCGGGAACCCATGACTTCCTTCGCCTGCGCAGAGGTGTCGACCACAAGGGCCCTAGCCCGCGGCGACTCCATGGCCCGTCGCCAGAAACCGTCGAGGCGGGAGATCGGCCAGCCCTGCACCAAGTCGCGCACGGCCCCCGTCTTTGCCTCCTCCCGGTGCCGTGCGGCGGCGAGGTGCCATTCCCCGGAAGGCCTGTCGAGCAGCCAGATCGCGCACCAATCGCCGATGGTCTCGCTGACGGCGGCCGCGATCTCGGACAAGGCATCACCCATAGAATCTGCGCCGTCAAGGATCTCACAGAGACGGGAAAGGAACCAGTAATCGGCTTCGAGATCCGTGCCCTCGCCCCGTCTCGCTCTGGGCCAGGCCGGCGATAATCCACTCATGATAAAGTTTCCTC
>Ga0315298_1007682_pt1 | contig 14075 bp, 13 predicted proteins | sample WHS_1_MG_FD_203077 | JGI IMG/M metagenome (GOLD analysis project Ga0315298, IMG submission 203077) | Extremophilic microbial mat communities from Washburn Hot Springs, YNP, Wyoming, USA - WHS_1_MG | ecosystem: Environmental > Aquatic > Thermal springs > Hot (42-90C) | place: USA: Wyoming...
TTTTTTAAAAATTAGCGCGGGAATTTTTCCTCAAAAAGTGGCCAGAAAAAAATGGTTTTTGCTTTCCTGATTCCAGGCCCGGGGCCTCCGGTTTGCTTGCCGCAGGAGGTTGCGATATAATTATTTTTTGCCATATAAGGATACGAGACGCTAAAAATGAGCTGGCGTTATGCTCACTTGATTGCATGCAGGCATGAAAGAACGAAACAGTTCATGCTGCTTCTTCATGCTGCTTCTTGGAGCAGAACTGGCGCCGGCCACTGTAATCTTTCCTTCAAACGAAAGACGTTTATGTAAGTTATTGATTTTAAAGGTGCCGGGGTGGCGGAACGGGTAGACGCAAGGGACTTAAAATCCTCCAGGAAGAGGGCTTAAGGCGGAAAGCTAAAAACCTTAATCTGCCAGCAAATTAAGCGAATTTCTTTCTCCAAGAAGGGAAGGCGTTTTTTCGCATTATTTGGCCTGTCTGCATTGTCTGCATGAAGCTGAACAAATTAGTGCCACACTTACTGCCACACTGCCGGCCGTGTCAGCAAAAGGGGGTTGATGATGGGAACCAAAAAGGTGGGAGCTCTCCCCAGCCGGCCCAAGAGAGCTAATATTTTATGTAGAATATATTGAAAATAAAGTCAAGCTTAGTTTAAACTAACAAGGAAAATTTAGAAGAGACCTAAGATGAATAGCGATGAGCATATCTGAATTAACGAATCATAAGAAAGGTAGCAACAAAAAATTTTCTTTTCGATTAAAGGCAGAGGTTTTAAAAACGCTGTTGGACTCAGCTCGAGATGGTATTTATGTAATTTCCCAGGAAAGATTCGAGTATGTAAACCCTGCTTTTTCTGCCATTACCGGCTTCAGCGAGGAAGAAATCCTATCAGCAGACGTGAATTTCATCTTCCGTCAGGTTCATCCTGATGACAGGCAGTTTCTCATGGAGAGAAAGGAGGCAAGAAAAGAGGGAAAACCTCTGCCGTCACTTTATAGGCTTCGCTTTTTTACCAAAGAAGGCCGACTGAAGTATTTAGAGCTTAGCACTTCGCCTTTGCCGGGAGGCAGAGTAGTAGGCATTTGCCGCGATATTACTGAATTGATTGAGATGAAAAAGCAGCTAAGAGAAAACGAATCTCTTTATTCTCAGCTAATTGAGAACGCTCAAACGCCAATAGCCATTGTTCAAGATGAGGAAATAAAATTCGTAAACAGGGCTATCTGCTCAACTTTCGGCTATGAAAAAGAGGAAATTGTAGGGACTAAATTCGTAAACTATCTTCCAGAAAGTGAGGTTAATAAGGTATTGGAGAACTACCGCCGAAGAATGTCCGGCCAGCGGGTTGCTTCTCCATATGAAATAAAGATAAAGCACAAAAATGGCTCCGAACTTTTTGCCGAGGTTGAGATCGGACTGATTGAATATAATGAGCGACCCGCAGAACTAGCTATCATCCACGATATTACCAAGCGCAAGCAGACTGAAGAGGCTCTTAAGCGGGCGCTGGAAAAACTGAGACAGGCTTTTGGAGCAACAATTAATATTTTAAGCAAGCTGGTGGAGCAGAAAGACCCCTATACTGCAGGCCATCACCGAAGGGTTTCAGATTTAGCCCGCTCTATTGCGAAAGAATTAGGCCTTTCTTCTGATCGGATTGATGGGCTCCGTTTTGCCGCTTCCATTCATGACATAGGCAAGATAATAATTCCAGCTGAAATTCTGAGCAAGCCGGGCCAGCTGAATGAGAGTGAATTGATGTTGATTAAAAGCCATCCTCAGATTGGCTATGAGCTTCTAAAAGATGTTTGCTTCCCCTGGCCTATTGCTGAAATAATCTACCAGCATCATGAGCGGATGGACGGATCAGGGTATCCGCAGGGATTAAAAGGTGAAGAGATCATTTTAGAAGCCAGGATTTTGGCTGTCGCTGATGTTGTTGAGGCGATGGCTTCTCATCGACCTTATCGGCCTGCCCATCCACTGGATATGGCGCTAAAAGAAATAGAAAAGAAAAAAGGCCTTCTCTATGACGAGAAAGTCGTTGATGCCTGCTTGCGCCTTTTCAAAGAAAAAGGCTATCGTCTGAAATAAAATTTCATAGAGCCTGACTAAAAAGCTTGATCATATTTTTATTCAGGTTTCCTGCCCGCAAAGAGGCCGTAGCCGATATGCTTAAAGAAAATTCTTAGAAGATGGCTTGGCGGCCAAATGTCCTTCATATATCTTCTGAAATCTGGCTGAGTGAAAAGCATTGATAGAAATCTCAACCAGCCTTTAAGGTAATCACTAAGCCCAATATATGCTATTTCGTCTCTATACTGTTTTAAAGCGCTCGTTTTATAAATCCGCATTTCAACCTCTTCAAGTCCAGCCTCATCGAAGAGTCTGCGCCATTTTTCCGCGTTTGTTAACTCCGCTCCCGAAATACGCCGCATATAATCATCTAGCTCAGAAGGAGGAGAGTGCGTAAGCCAAATAGCTTCATTTATGCCAACATAACCGCCTGGCTTAACGACTCTCGCATACTCTTTAATCGCTCTTTCTTTGTCCTGAACGAAGGAGACAACAGATTCACTTATCACGAGGTCGAAAGTTCCGTCTTCAAAGGGAAGGTCTTGCGCATCCGCTTTTTTAAACTCAAGCTCTTCCATTTTTTTCCTTCTTGCCCTCTCCTTCGCCAGAGAAATCATTTTTTCAGAAATGTCGACGCCCACAACGCGACAGCCGAATTTTTCAGAGATGTAGCAGGGCGTAATGCCAGCTCCACAGCCGACGTCTAGCACATATTTGTCTCTATTTAAATGGCACATGCGAAGGAGCTCTTTGGTTGACTTTAAACCCCCGTAATGGGGCTTAGAAATGCCCCAGGCAGCTTGAACGTCAAAATAGGAAAACCTGCCCATTCCTTCCCACCTTGAAAATATCTAAACTCCCTATAAGATTAACGTAGACATAAAAAAGCATACGCATTTATTTTATAAAAAATTAGGTGAGTGGAGGAGTAATATCCTAACTTCGTTTTTCTTGCTTGAAGGCATAAGGTCTCAGAAGAGGGGACTTAAGCCGGCAAGGAGGGAGGTTTTGGATTCAAGAAAGCTATAAATTTTATTCCAGCCTCTTTTGATTTTACCAAAAATTTGCCAAATGAAGGAAATGAAAGAACGGGGAAAAAGCGTTAATATATCTTGCAGGCAAGACAGGCAAAAAATTGACTTCCTGCCTCATTTCATTTTATCCTTAGTAAGCAAATGGGAAAAAAGACTTCTATAAAAGGGTCAAAGCTTTTTAAAAATAAAAGTAACAATTCAATATCTTGCTTGCATAGAAGCAAAAAAGGAAGGGAAATATGACTCAGAAGCCGCTATTTAAAAATGAAGTTACCAGAAATGATTTGATATCACTTGTCGACCGAGCTGCTGACATAATCAGGACAGCCGTAGATTACAAGTTTATCCTTGTTCTGCTTTTCCTCAAGCGTTTAAACGATTTACGGAAAAGAGAAAGGGAAGAGGCAATCAATCGATTAATGAAGGAGGGCGGTTTATCGATGGAGGAGGCAGAGGAAGAGGTCGATAAGGGTCGCGATTTTTATTCTATTCACATCCCTCAAAAATATCTTTGGGATGAAGTTACAAAGGATATTAAAGAGCTTCCTGAAAGGTTAGCGACAGCGATAAGCGAGATAGCAAAATTGAACAAAGAGCTTCAAGGGGTAATAGATAGAATAAGCTTCCTTGAGTTTGCTCGAAATCAAGAAAATCGAGAATTATTAAGACAGCTTGTTGAGCTTTTCAATAAATATGATTTCGGTGCAGAAGAGGTTTCTCCTGATATCCTTGGAGATGCTTATGAACATCTATTAATGAAGTTTGCTCCGGAAAAAGCGAAAGAAGGAGAAATTTATACACCAAGAGAAGTCATAAAGTTGATGGTAAAAATCTTAGACCCCAAACCGGGGGAAAGCGTTTATGACCCCTGTTGTGGCTCTGGAGGCATGTTGCTCCTTTCGCACTTTCATGTTGTGGAAAGGTATGGAAAGGAAGAAGCTCGAAAATTATTCTTATTTGGCCAGGAGAGAAATCCTGAAATTTATGCGATATGCCAGATGAATTTAATATTACATGATATAAAAAATGGAAACATAGCGAATGGAGATACACTTGATTATCCAAGATTTACTGAAGATGGGAGATTAAAAAAATTCGACATTGTGATAGCCAATATTCCATGGAATCAAGATGGCTATGGGGAAGAGAGATTAAAAAACGCGAGCTTCAGGGAGAGGTTTTCTTTTGGTTATACTCCTAATAGTTCAGCTGATTGGGCCTGGATACAACATATGTTAGCTTCGTCTAAAGAAGATGGGAGAATAGGGCTTGTAGTAGACAATGGGTGTTTATTTAGAGGAGGTAAAGAAAGGGCTGTAAGAAGGAAGATAATCGAGAAAGATTGGATTGAGTGCGTTATTCTTACGCCTGAAAAACTTTTCTATAATACAGGAGCGCCTGGGGCCATAATAATCTTTAACAAAAACAAACAAAAAGGCAGGCATAATAAAATTCTTTTCATAAATGCCTCAAATGAATTCATCCCTCACCCATCAGTTAGAAGATTAAATTCTTTGTCAGATAAAAATATTAACAAAATTGTGGAAGCTTATCGTAGATTTTCTAACATTGAAGGATTCTCAAAAGTAGTAGATATCAAAGATGTCGCAGCGAATGATTACAATTTAAATGTGACCCTTTACGTCATGCCAATCGAAGAAAAGGAGGAGATTGACATCCTCAAAGAATTTTCCGAACTGAAAGAACTTGAGAAGGAGAGACAAGAAATTAGTGAAAAGATAGAAGAATACATTGCTGAATTAAGAAAGGTGATGAAATGAGGTTTTACAAGGAGACTAATTTTAAGGATACGGAAATAGGAAGAATACCGAAAGAGTGGGAGGTTGTTAGACTTGGTCAAGTTTTAACTTACATCAAGGGCAAGAAGCCTGAAAAAATGGTAGAAGAATATAGAGAGGATTATCTTCCTTATCTATCCACTGATTATTTGCGCGAAAATAAAACAACGAGATTTGCGAAGCCTTCAAATGACACGATTGTAGTAGATGATGGAGATCTGATCTTATTGTGGGATGGATCAAATGCAGGGGAATTCTTTTTTGGGAAGCGAGGAATTGTTTCTTCGACAATGGCTAAAATTGAATTAAAGGAAAAAAATATTGATAAGAGTTTCTTTTTTTATTTGCTAAAAACAAAGGAAAGTTTTCTTAAGGGGCAAACAAGAGGGACTGGAATTCCTCATGTTGACGAGTGCGTTTTAACCAATATTCTTGTTTCACTTCCACCTCTTTCTGAACAGGACAAAATAGCCGAAATTTTTTCAACGATCGATAAAGCTATTCAAAAAACTAACGAAATCATAGCCAAAACTGAGCGATTGAAAAAAGGCTTGATGGAGGAGCTTTTAACTAAGGGAATAGGGCACAAGGAGTTTAAAGATACGGAGATTGGAAGAATACCGAAAGAGTGGGAAGTTATGAAAATTAAAGATATTGCCGAAATGTTTATAAGCGGAGGAACGCCATCTACCAGAAAGCCTAACTATTGGAATGGGAATATCCCATGGATAAGGAGCGTTCATTTATCTAAATATTATGTTGATGAAAAACAAATCGAGCGATATATATCCAAAGAGGGTTTAGAGAATTCTGCGTCGAATATTGTGCCAAGAAGCAACTTAATAATTGCTACAAGAGTAGGTATAGGAAAAGCCGCAGTAAATTTGTTTGACGTGGCAATTAATCAAGATCTAACAGGCATTGTTATCGATAAATCGCGAGTTGATCCGTTCTTTGTAGTCTGGTATTTCCTCTCTCCAAGAATATCAAAAAAGCTTGGATCATTTGTAAGAGGAACTACCATAAAGGGAATAGCCCAAAATTATATAAAAAATCTTTCGATACCCATTCCACCTCTTCCAGAACAACAAAAAATCGCCGAAATTCTTTCTACGATTGACAAAAAGCTCGAAATTGAAAGAAAGGAAAAAGAGAAGCTCGAAAGGATTAAGCAGGGAATGATGGATTTACTTCTTACAGGAAAGATTAGGGTTAAGGTGGCTTGAGATGGTCTATACAGAAAAAGGAACGGTTGAAGCTTTCATAATCCAAGAGCTTCAAAAATTAGGCTGGAAATATATCGAATCGGAGGAGATTAAAAAAAGAAGGCGGGGAGCATTTGAAGACGCGCTTGTTATAGATGACATTAAAGCCGCCATAAAAAGACTTAATGAAATCGAATTTACGGAGGGTGATCTAAATTTTATCATAACTACGCTGAGAACGCTTCCACAAAATATAGACGGCATAGATAAATTTCTAGAGATAATACGTAATGGGTTAGTTGTGCCAATCCAAAAGGAAAATAAAGAGAGGATTATAAAATTAATAGATTTTAAAAACATCGAAAACAACGAGTTTATTGTAACCAATCAATATAGATTAGAAGGTTTAAAGGGAGATCGAATTGATATTTTATTGCTTATTAATGGGATTCCAGTCGTACTCATAGAAGCGAAAAACCCGACAATAGAAAAAGCAGATTGGCTTGAAGCGTACAAACAGATCAAAAGATATGAGGAAGAAGTTCGTGAGCTCTTTAAATATGTGCAATTTTCAATAGCAACGGATGGTATAAAAACTAAATATTTTCCGAATGCATATTTAGAAGAAGGATCTGACCTAATAAGCGAATGGAAAGATGCTTATCCGTACAAGAAAGAGGATTTTGAAGGAGATATTCTGAAGATAACGTTATACGGGCTTTTGTCAAAAGAGAATTTGCTAAAGATTTTGGAAAATTACATTTTTGTTAAGAGAGATCCTAAGAAATCATCGAAAGTAATGGCTAGATATATGCAATTCAGGGCATCAGATAAGATATGCGAGCGAGTTATAAAGGGTTTGCAAGACAAAAGAAAGAAAAAATTTGGTTTGATATGGCATTGGCAAGGTTCTGGCAAGACTTATACCATGGCCTTCTCTGCATGGCGCCTTCTTTATGCGCCAGAAGCAGAAAAACCGAGCATATTTGTGATGGTTGATAGAAAGGACCTTGAAGATCAGATAAAAAAAGATTTTGCCTTCCTTAAGATTCCGATAGAAAGGGTTAATAGCATAAGAGAGCTAATAAACATTTTAAAGTGGGGTAAGGAAGGCAAAAGGGATATATTTCTTGTAACGATTGAAAAATTCAGGCCGAAAGAATTCCTCATATTAGAAAAGCAAGGAGAAAAGATTGAAATAGAAAGAGAGAATGTCATTGTATTGGCTGATGAGGTGCATAGGACGCAATATGGAAAGTTCGCCATTATGATGAGAAGTATTTTTAAAAACGCCTTTATTTTTGGTTTTACAGGAACGCCTTTATCGAAAGTTGAAAGAAACACCTTTCAAAAGTTTTGCCCTGAGGGCGAATTTTATCTTGATCGTTATTCAATGCTTGAGGCGCAAGAAGATGGTTTCACTGTTCCTATTTCCTATACGCCACGCCTACCTGAGTATCATTTAAATGAAGAGCAATTAAAAGAACTCGCGGAATTTGAAGAAAAAGAGATAAAAACGCTCAGCGCTCAGGAAAAGAGAGAATTTAATAAGAAGGTAAAACCGATTATAAAGAGCGTACTCAAAGACAAGGAAAAGATAAGAAGAATAGCAAAAGATATTGCCGAGCATTTTAAAAATGTGGTTGAGCCTACGGGATTAAAGGCGATGATTGTCACAGTTGATAGAGAGGCTTGTGTCCTTTTTAAAGAAGCTATGGATGAATTGCTGCCTCGTGATTATAGCGAAGTAGTTATGACTCCTGATCCAAATCGAAAAATAATCAGAGAATATTTTCAGAAGCTTTACGAAAGATTTCAGATAAAAGATGATAAAGCGATCTTGGAGAAAATAAAGGAAAAATTCCTTCATGAAGACTTTCCAAAAATATTAATTGTGACAGATATGCTTATCACCGGCTTTGATGCACCAAATCTCTGGACAATGTATTTACATAAACCCTTAAAGGAGCACAGACTTCTTCAGGCAATTGCAAGAACAAACAGACGCTTTTCAAATAAGAAATTCGGCCAGATCGTAGACTACATCGGCATTTTGGACGAGTTAGAAAGATCATACTATAAATTTGAGGCTGAGGATGCGAGGGACTTGAAGATTGTTATAAGGAATTTAGAAACAGAGAAGGAATTTTTTAAAGAGCGATTAAATGAGGGCTTGAATATTTTCAAAGATATTGAAAGAAAGGATACATATGAGAGCTTAGAAGCGGCGATGGGGCGTCTTATAGATCCGGATGTCGCAGCAAAATTTGAACACTTGATAAAAGAGCTGATGCACTCTTATGAAATGCTAAGTGGAGAACCATTCTTAAAACAATATCTTGGGGACTATACATGGCTTGTGAAGATATATGTGGCTTATAACAAGAAATTCAAAAAGGCCGATGTGGATGAATTAAAAATCGAAGCATTATCTAGAAAGACAAAACTCCTCACGCAAAAAGCAATTGATATGAAGGGTATCGAGAAATCATATCCCACCTTAGAGATAAATGAAAATTATATGAAGATTATTAAAGACAAAGGGATCAAGGACACCGGGGCTGCTATAGATATTATTTCTAATATACTTAATTTTGCCAGAGCTAACGCGAGATCGGAATTTATGGTTAATCTCAAGAAAGAAGTTGAGGAAGTTTATGAAGAGCTAAGGGAAAAGAAGAAAATTACCGAAAAAGAAATAGAAAAAATCGAAGCATTTAATAATAGGATTTGGGATTGGATAAAAGAAAGGAAAGAAATAGGTGAAGAAAGATATCCTGTATATGAAGCCCTGAAATTAACGATACCTGATCTGGATAAAAATAGGGCAGTCAGGCTGACGAATGAAATACTTAATCATTTGGAGAACAAAAAGCTTCTTTTTCATGGGTGGAGCTTACAAAGAGATGTAAGGCGAGAAGTAAAAAAAGAAATAAGAATAAAGCTAATAGCAGGTTTAAAAAATTACAAAAACAAGATAGATGATTTAGTTGATAAAATCTTTTACGCCCTTGAGGGAATGGAATGAAGGAGCTAATAATATTCGGGAAAAAGTATAAACCTTTTGGGAAAAGAAGGGACAAGATTCAGAAAGAGTTAAATAGTATTTTTAAAGAAACAAAAGGTAGAAAATCGAATGCTATAATTCAAGAATTCTTAAGCAATTTGCTTTATGAAGAGTTAGCGAAAATTTATGATGAAATCATAAATGATAGCAAGGTTGACATTTTTGGGGACCTGGACTTTGAAATTGTGAAATCCATAGACAAGAAAAGGAGTCGAATTGCAAAAATAAAGGGGAAAAAGATTATAGTTAAATTAAATGCAGTTTGTCTGCCAAGAAAAGCATTAAAATATATAGTTGCACACGAAATGGCGCATCTGATAACTAAGAAACATGGAAAATATTTTATAAAGGTATTAAGGGCATTTTATCCAGCTTATGTTAAAGGAGAAAAGGTATTAAAAGATTATGAAAAATTGCTAAAAAAAGGTTTTATGCAAGCTAAGAAATGGTAGAAAACTAAATATAATCATTATTTTTCTTAAAAATCTCTAATTGAGGGGGAAAGTGAGAAAGTATTGGTTCGTTATCCGTAGCCTTGAGTCTTATCGGCAACATAATGATTACATCGGAAAGGAGGAAAAGAAAGCTAGAAAGATAGAGAAGATTAAAAGGGGAGACAAAGAGAAATGGGAAAACGATGTATACTAGCCTGGCCCTCATGTGGTTATAAAAATAAAGCCAAGAATAGTCGCAGATGAGCCTTATATTCCTATGAATGAGTTGGTTGAAAAAATTAGCCCGCCGTTAAGTATTTTTCCGCAGAGAAAATTTCTGCCAATAAAATTTAAAGACAGAACTGCTGTTGAGAAAAATAGGGCCGGTTTCGCCAAAATAGAAAGGTTCATCAAGTTCTATAAACCCGAAGTGAGATTATTTAATGGTCCTGCCAATGATGGGAATTTAGGCGAACCGATGGACCTTGGGGTGTCGAATTATGCTCCCACCTCCGAAAAGCGTGTTGTTGCCTTTTTTGTCAAATTTATGGATAAAATGAAAGATCATAAATATGTGAAGATAGAATTCATAAGAGATGGCTTCCCTGATGCCAGTGTTATAGAAAAAGAAGGGAATTTATACAGCAGAAAATATGTTGAATTTGAGTTTAAAGCTTCAAAATTTAGAGAACACATTAAAAAGAAAGATCATAGAACAATGAAATGCGATTATTTTGTGATGGAAAAATGATTATTATGCCTGCACGATAAAGGTTATTGAACTAAAGAACGAAATCCCCAAAATAATGGGCATGAAAAGTAAATGAGTTTAATTAATTTTGGTTCTTCCGGCATTTTAATGGGTAACTAGATGAGATAAAATGGCTCCGAAAGGAGCCAAGTTATGGAAGTTTAAGAACTTTATTGTCAGATTCTGGGTATTGAAGAGCCTGGAGAGTGAGTCAGGTGGAACTTGACATCAAGAGAGAACGGATAGATGTTAAGGTAGTCCATAATGAAGAAGTTCGCTGGCCTTGTCCCGAGTGCGGGGAGCTTCTTTCGGTTTATGAGCATGAGCCGGAGCGGGTCTGGCGTCATCTGGACACCTGTCAGTTTAAGACTTATCTTCATGCTCGGATACCTCGGGTTAAGTGTCCATTTCATGGGTTCAGGTAGGTTAAGGTGAGCTGGGCGCAGGCCCATTCGCGATTTATGGTGCTTTTTGAGAGACTGGCGATAGAGGTATTGAAGGAGGCGAACATAGAGGGGGCGGCCAGGCTGCTGCGGGTTAGTTGGGATGAGGCCTGGAACTTGATGGAGCGAGCGGTCAGGCGTGGACAGAAGAGGAAGAGGAATCGGGGAGTGAAAAAGATGGGGGTAGATGAGAAGATTTTGGTCAAAGGCCACAACTATTTGACGCTGGTTTATGACCTGGGAGAGGCCAATGTAGAGTATATAGCCGATGACCGGCGGAAAGAGAGTCTGGATGGGTATTTTAGCCTGTTGAGTTTGGCTCAGAGAGAGGAGATTGAAGCTATCGTTTCTGAAATACCTGCGGAATATACTGACTTACCTGAAGCATCGAATCACCAATGCGGTAAGTGAAGGACTGAACTCTACTATCCATACGATTAAGAAAATGGCCTGCGTCTTTCGTAACAAAGAACATTTTAAAATCGCTATCTACTTCCATTCTGGCGGCTTAGACCTTTACCCCATTACCCATTAAAATGTCTGATGAGCCAAAATTTTTATATTCCTTCATTTACGTTGCCCAAGTCTTTCCCATTTGAGATATAATTTTTGGCTCCAAGATAAAAACTAGGGTTTTTCATACGTTTCAGCATTCAAGCGCCTAATAGTAATCATTCATTACATTTTGGTTTATATTGATCTATCAATTGCTGTTCTAACGATTTCCTTTGAAATAACGTTGAATCTGGCATTAAATAATATCCAATAAATAAATTTCTCAATGAACCAGCTTCTCTTAACCAACAATTGTATTTATGATGGTTTTTATAAAATCCTCTTTCACTCATATTTTCAGATTCACCGAAATAAAGAATTTTATAAGTATTAGGTTTATTTTGAGGATCTGGTTTCATCATAATAGCATATATACCAGCTCTATATGGCGGTTTCCAGGAATCAAGCCTATATGGCCCCTCAAAATTAACTTGGCCCCATTTGATACTCATTTTTAACCTCTTTTTTATTTTAATAAAAAGAACTGTTTAACTCAAATCTCAATAATAAATTTAGATTAATAAATTCTAGTTTCGCCTCCCTCAACTTTACTTGTTGTCGCTTCATTTTCAAGACAATTTATAAATTCTTTATTATCTAATTTATTGTTGAAGATAAATCGCCCAAAATCGCCAGCCATTATTTCTTTCCATTATTTTTTATTTGAAGTTTTTGACGTAATCTCCGAACAAGAAAGTCACATTAGCATTCCTTGGATGACAGCGATGATAAATAAGCACGTTAATATTTTTTTTAAATTCTTGGTAGTCTCAATTATTGTTTCCAAACAAATAAATGAACTTAAACTCATCTAATGCATGCTATCCGATTGTTTCCTTCAATTTTGGCTTATCGAGCAAATGGGGGAATCTCTCTCTTATTAGTTTTTCTAAATTGTGGTCCAACTTTGCTTGATACAGCGTCTTGGCTTTAGATATTTGTCCGATTGTAACGCCCTTTATGTTTACTAGATTTGCTCCTGTAAGATTAGCATCAGTAAAATCCACATTTTCTAATTCTGCTCCTTCCAAGTCTGCTCCTTCTAAATTTGCTTTATTAAAAGTTGCGATATAATGAATTGGGCCTCCATGAGAAAGTTCTTCATAATATGTTTTTATAACCGCATATTTCAATTTAGCCTGGAATAGGTTTGCCATTGTTAAGTTAATGCCGATAAGTTCTGCTCCTTCAAGGTTAGCGTGCCTCAAATCTGCCTCTTTTAATGAGCAAAATCTTAAAGATATTCCACTTAGGTTAGCATTAAAGAAATTTGCTTTATCAAAATACCCCTCTCTGAACCGCGCATTTTGAAGATTAGCAAAAGAAAGATCAGCGAGGTTAAACCATACCGCTTTCTCTCCTCTATTGTAGGCCCGTTCTAAGTCTGCATGATCAAGTTTTGCACTTTTAAAGCGAGCTCCTTCAAGATATGCCCCCCTAAGGACTGAACTTGTTAAAATCGCATTATCTAAGATCGCCGATTCAAGATTAGCCCCTTCAAGATTTGTAAAATAAAGATTAGCATTGTTCAAACGGACGTTAAATAGTTTTGTATTTTCTAAATGACACCTAGATAAATCAATTTTAGTAAAACCTAATTTGTTTAACTTCTTTATACGGTTTTTGATGACAATTTTAGCTTCATTATCATTTCTTTCTTTGTAATCATTTATTTCTTCTTGAATTCTTCTTATTTCTATTATTCTTTCGACAACGATCTTATTATAAACCGTAATTAAGATACCAAAAATAAGCAGTTCAGGAATCAGCCCGTGGGCCTCGATTATAATACGGCCCAAAAAGCTGTCTTTATCCCACGGCAATGCATCTATCATTATCAAAATAAATGAAATCATTATTAAAATACATAAAAATAGTCTTATCTCAGGTATCGTTTGTATATAATTTAATACATTTTCTTTAAGTCTCTTAATGAATCTTCTCTGACGCGTTTTTTTTCTAAGTACTTTCATTTGATAAATCAACACTCCTAATTATTTTACTCAATATGGCTTTATAGGTAAAAACTATCACCAATTTGCTTATATTATATTCCATTTTAGAATGAGTGCAAATGACTAAAGAATCAAAAAGGGGGCGCGCTATTTGTGAAGAAAGGGGGGTGGCAAGGAGATTTAAGGGAGGCTTTTTTAGCCTGCCCGGCAAACTTATTATCATTAACTTAATAAAAAATGGTTCTGCCGGCATTTTAATGGGTAACTAGATGAGATAAAATGGCTCCGAGAGGAGCCAAGTTATGGAAGTTTAAGAACTTTATTGTCAGATTCTGGGTATTGAAGAGCCTGGAGAGCGAGTGAGGTGGAACTTGACATCAACAGATAACGGATAGATGTTAAGGAGTCCATAATGAAGAGGTTCGCTGGCCTTGTCCCGAGTGCGGGGAGCTTCTTTCGGTTTATGAGCATGAGCCGGAGCGGGTCTGGCGTCATCTGGACACCTGTCAGTTTAAGACTTATCTTCATGCTCGGATACCTCGGGTTAAGTGTCCATTTCATGGGTTCAGGCAGGTTAAGGTGAGCTGGGCGCAGGCCCATTCGCGATTTACGGTGCTTTTTGAGAGGTTGGCGATAGAGGTATTGAAGGAGGCGAACATAGAGGGGGCGGCCAGGCTGCTGCGGGTTAGTTGGGATGAGGCCTGGAACTTGATGGAGCGAGCGGTCAGGCGTGGACAGAGGAGGAAGAGGAGGCGGGGGGGTAAAAG
>Ga0315298_1007683_pt1 | contig 14075 bp, 14 predicted proteins | sample WHS_1_MG_FD_203077 | JGI IMG/M metagenome (GOLD analysis project Ga0315298, IMG submission 203077) | Extremophilic microbial mat communities from Washburn Hot Springs, YNP, Wyoming, USA - WHS_1_MG | ecosystem: Environmental > Aquatic > Thermal springs > Hot (42-90C) | place: USA: Wyoming...
TCGATCACATAAAGATTCTGCAAAGAGTTGTCGGTTCGGAGAGTTCAGGTAGAGCCCCGGCTCAGGGATTCGAATACATGAGGATGTAGCCGAGCGTGGCTCCGGCGGGCGTTTTCACTTTGAGCACGCCGGCCCAGCCGGAGGGATTGGTGGCGCCCATCAGTTCGGCGAGGCGGTAACTGTTGCCGGAGCCGCCGACCAGGATGAGTTCGCCGGTGGCGGCGAGTTTGAGGAGGGTGCTGTCGGCGAGGTTGGAGCCAGGGCCGGTGAACTTAATGGGAGAGTTGGTGTCGTCCGAGGCGGTGATGATGGTCGGGCCGACGGTGACGCCGGACCCGATGTGTGGCGTTTGGGTCGCGCAAGTGCGGGCGTAGGCTTTCTGCGGGTCGTTGCCCTGCTGGAGGCAGGCGCCCCAGAGGTGGATGTCGCCGGTCGTCCAGTCGTCGCCGTTGGCGGGTCAGTGGCGGATCACGATCCAAAGACGAAAGCCGCCCTGCTAAGGACACGCGGCCCTGTCGCTGTATTTGTCTCGGGCCGCAGTCTCCACAACTCCCCGAACGAGAGTCGTTGAGATTCCTGGTTCAGCGCTTCCATAGAAATGGCAGGTCCCGGCGAAGCAGGACACGACCGCACTTGATCACCATGATGGCCGCACGGTTTCGGAACGTACGGCTTGGGGTTGGACAACCCTTGCCGCGCTGCTAACCAATTAATGGTCTGGGCCCAGAGATGCGGAGAAAACGGCCTCCGGTAAACGTTGCGGGGGCGCAGATCGGCGCGGCAAGCCGGACACGGCGGGCAAAGCAGAGACGAGGAAGTGCCGAAAAGACGGCCAGTTGCGGCGTTACGGGCGGAGAGAGGCGTTAACCAGCGGGCAGGGCGGGGTGCGCAGAAAAGGTTTGGCTCCCCGAGCGCGACATTGCAGGAAATGGAAGCCGGTATGCACGACAAGAGAGGACGTAAGTTGCTGATTTGAAAACTACCTGGGTAAAACCGGCGACGCGGAAACACGCTCACCCGTGGGCTGCGGGGTGTACCGGTCGAGCATCTGACCAGGACTTTGGCTCCCCGGAAGGAACCGACGCGCCGCATCGCCGAACCAACCGCCGAGCAGTAATCACTTGTCCAGTACCTCGGCCTCAGCCTCCCGGAGCGGGTTGAACGCAATCTCGCACAGACTTGGCGATGCCTGAACTGATTCTGAACAACTTAGCTGCCTCTCGGCCTCCGCCGGCTAACGCTGGGGCTAGCGCATCACGCGCCGATTCGCACGAGGACCAGGGTTGACAGTCCGGTCGCGCCAGTCGCAGCGAGCCCCGAGGAACGAATAGGCCTCCGCGATCGCCGGGCTGAGGCGACCCTTCAATTTCTCGGAGTAGCAGGAGGCGCGCGCCCTGCCGCCGCGTTCTAACCGCCAAACGCAGGCGGTACAGGTGCCGTCGACGCCAGTTTCATTCCGTGGGACGACAGTGTGTGATCCTACTCTCTCTTCCTAGGGCGTGCCGTCAGCCACGAGGTCTCCTATTGATCGCCTCAGCACCGCCAGCGCAATCTGGTAGTCCCACTGTGCTCCGACACGAGTTGCCTCCGCTCGCGCCAGTGCTGTCTCGGTGTCTAGCAAATCAGTGATGGTTCCGGCACCGACCCTGTAACGCTCATTCGCCAACCGGAGGCTCTCTTGTGCGTCCTTAACCAAGGCCTCGGCCGCAGTCGTCGCGGCGAAGCTCTCTTTCAGCCGCGAATAAGCCGACCAGACTTCCTGGCGCACGATCTGTGCCAGCCGCTGGGCCTCAGCCTCTTCCCTCGAGACTTCGGCCTTTGCGCGAGACAGTTTATGCTTTCGGGAAAAGCCGTCGAACAACGGCAGTTCCACGGACAGGCCCACTAACCAGTCCTTGTCATGTGGCAGAAAGGTTTCGTCGCGCCAACCGAATCTAGCCTCGCCTCTCACTTTCGGTCCGAACGCACTCTTCGCCGCTGAGACTCCGCTTCGCGAGGCAATGATGCGCTGCCGGGCGGCCCTGATTTCCGGTCGCAAGTCCACGGCTGTTTTCAAAGCCTCAGCGAGATTGATATCCTCCGGCCGCGTCATCTCGCGAGGCCCGCGGTCGACCTCAACGCGCATCTCGGCCGGTAGTCCCATGGCGGTATTCAACCTGCCCCTGCCGACCCGCACTTGGCCTTGTGCTCTCTCCAGGGCCAAGCCGGCATCGGCCACTTCCACTTGCGCGCGTACGACATCGACTTGAGGAACAGCCCCGGCGTCTTTTCTTGCCTTCGCCAGCCGCAGGTGGTCTTGCGCGCGGTCGAGCGCCTTTTGCGCCACAACTTCATTTTCCAGCGCTGCCACCAGTCCAAAATAGGCCTGGTGGACCTCCAAGACGAGATCCTGCCGCACGCGCGCCGCTTCTTCGTTCGCTCCACCCTCCCGGGCCCGAGCGGCTTTCAGTTCCGCACGCCGTTGCCCGAAATCAAAGAGGGTGTAGCGGGTCCCAACTCCCGAAAACCAGTCACTGGTGGGCCCGATGGTACTCGGAATGCCCGGCCTCACAACACCGCTAGGCAAGAAGGCATGCCGCTCCCATCGGCTGTAGCTGGCGCCGAGCGAGAGGTCCGGATAAAAAGGCGCCTTTGCTTCTCCGACTGCTTCTTTGGCCATCGCGATTCCTTCCCGCGCGGCGCGATTCAGCGGGTTTTGATCGAGGGCAATCCGGACGGCACTTCCCAAATCCAGAATCTTGCCAGCGGCTGCGAGGGGCTCGGGGCTCTGTTGTTCCGGTGACGCCGCTCCCGCGAGCCCGGATACGGCAGCGCCAATCAATATCATTGCGGACCACATCCATCCGCGCGACCGTGAGCTATTCTCATCCATGTGAATCTCCAACCTTTCAGCGTCCAAGTCTTCGCTCGATCCCTCTTTCGAATCAGGCGAGCGTTTTGTGAAATCGTTTCGTAGCCAGCCACAAGGCGACGCGCCCCATGACGGCCAGTGCCAGCATCTGGGGCCACAGGACGCTCGGCCCCACGCCCTTAAGGAAAATGCCGCGAATTATCACCAGGAAGTACCGTAGCGGGTTCAGATAAGTCAGCCACTGTACGGCTTCCGGCATGTTGGCAATCGGAAACATGAACCCCGACAGGAGCACCGCCGGGAAATAGAAGAAGAAGGTGCTCATCATCGCCTGTTGCTGTGTCTGACTGACCGTCGATATCAACAAGCCGATAGCGAGTGTCGTCAGCAGGTAGAGAGCAGTCGCGACGAACAGCAAGCCGAGGTTGCCGCGGATTGGAACCTCAAACCAGAAGACGCCGATCAGGGTGATGAGGATCACATCCGCGAAGCCGATCAAGGCAAACGGCACGGTTTTGCCAAGGATGAACTCGGTGGACGTGATTGGCGTGACCATGATTTGCTCCATGGTGCCGATCTCCTTTTCGCGCACCACCGCCATACTGGTGAGCATCAGCGTGATAAGCATGACGATGATGGCGATCACGCCCGGAACGTAGAAGTTGCGGCTCTCCAGGTTCTCGTTAAACCAGGCTCGGGTTTCGACGGCCACCCGGCCGGTTTGTCCGAGGGGTCCCGACGCGCGGAGGATGCGTTGAGTCAGGAGATCCCTCGAAAACTGTCCGGCGATTTTGGAGCTGTATCCGAGTACAATCCCGGCGGTGTTCGAATCGGTTCCGTCCACGATGACTTGCAATTGCGATGTCCTGCCGGCCCGGAGATCGTCCTCGAACCCCCTGTTCATGCGGAGGACGGCCCCCACCTTGCCGCGATCCAACAACTCGCGGACTCTGTCTTCACGGTCCGTGTATTCCACGACATGGAAGTACCCGGATTTCACAAACCGGCTCACGAGTTCGCGGCTGGCGATGCTGTTGTCCAGGTCATGGATTAGCGTGGCGATATTCTTCACGTCGGTGGTCACCGCATAACCGAACACGAGCAGCTGGATGATCGGCATGAGGAAAATAACGCCTTTCATCCGGGGATCTCGAAAGATCTGGATGAACTCCTTGATGAGCATGTGCTTGATGCGTTCCCACATAATCACACCAGCCTCTTTTTGAACTTCACGTTGGCAAGCAGCACCATCGCGGCGCCGAACAGCGTTAGCAAGCCCGCTTCGAGTGCCAGGATCTCGAGCCCGATGCCCTTCAGGTAAATGCCCTTGAGCAAGGCGACGAAGTATCTCGCCGGAATCAGATAAGTCACGATTTCGATTGGCTTCGGCATGTTACTGATTGCGTACATGAACCCGGAGAGCAGGAACGAGGGCAGAAATGTTAGAACCATGGCCAACTGACTAGCCAGGAGTTGGCTCTTAGTTACGATGCTGATCACCATCCCCAGCGAGAGCGCGCCGGCGAGAAAGATCGCCGCCATCGCAAAGAGTAACGCTACGTTTCCACGCAGGGGAACCTGAAATAGGAACTCGCCCATCAGGACGGCCAGCAGGACGTCCAGCATTCCGATCCCGAAATACGGCAGAAGTTTCCCGAAGATTAGCTCCGGGCCTTTCACCGGCGTCGAGATCAACTGCTCCATGGTGCCGCTTTCCCATTCACGGGCTACGGTCAGGGAGGTGAGCAGCGCGGCGATCACCATCATGATCACCGCAATCAAACCAGGGATGATATAGTTCTTGGACTCCATGTCGGCGTTGAACCACACCCTTGGGCGAAGATCCAAGGGCACTTGAATCGCGCGGCCGCCGAACCTGCGGGTCGTCTCCACGGCTACCTCTTGTGAATAGGCCAAAGCAACCACGTCCGCATAGCCCATGGCGATGGTGGCTGTGTTCGAGTCGCTGCCGTCAACGATGATCTGCACCGGCGCGGAACGCCCGGATTCGACGCGGCCGGCGAAATCCGGGGGGATCACCACCGCCATGAGTGCGCGGCCGGAATCGATGGCTCGCTCCACGTCGGGGTAGTTGTGAACGTAGTCCTGCAGCAAGAAGTAACGCGAACCGAGGAAACCGCTCACGAGTTGCCGGCTGGCCGGCGACTCGCTCTGATCCCAAATCACCAAGGGCACGTTGTCCACATCGAGAGTGAGCGCGTACCCGAAGAGCACCAGCAAGAGCATGGGAATCGCGATGCCCATGCCCAGGCTGCGGGGATCGCGGACGATGTGGGTGAATTCTTTGCGGGCAACCGCCCAAACGCGAAGCGGTTTCATATGCGTGCCTCCTGCTGAGGGTGGTCAGCGCGGTCGCGCGCCTCGATCAGCGAAACGAAAACATCCTCGAGCGAGGGGACGATCTTTTCGACGCTGGCCTCGGTACCCAGCAGGTGCCGGATATCGCTCGCGGCGCTCCCCGCGTCTTCGGCGACCACGTGCAAGCCCTTCCCGAACAGGGCGACTTCTTTGATTCCGGGAAGCTTCTCTATCTCGCCCATGGCATCCTGCGGCCGCTCGCAAAGAACCTCCAACACTTCCTCCCGCATAAACTCAGTCTTGAGCGTGTCCGGGCTTCCAATGGCGATTAACTCTCCGCGATAGATCAAGCCGATGCGGTTGCAGTACTCGGCCTCATCCATGTAATGGGTAGTCACGAAGATGGTGACTCCCTTGCCCGAGAGTTCGTAAATCAAGTCCCAGAATTGGCGCCGGCTGACCGGATCCACTCCCGCGGTCGGCTCGTCAAGAAAGATAATCGGGGGCTCGTGCAAAATGGCGCATCCGAATGAGAGGCGTTGCTTCCATCCGCCGGAGAGGATGCCCGTGCGCGAGTGTCGGCGTTCCTTGAGGCCGGCCATCTCGATCACCCATTCCTTGCGCTCCGTCTTCTTCTCGGGCGGGATACGATAGATGCCGCTGTAGAAATCGATGTTCTCCTCCACCGTGAGGTCCTCGTAGAGAGAGAACTTCTGGCTCATGTAGCCGATGTTGGCCTTGATCCTCTCCGCCTGCGTCCGAACGTCAAATCCCGCCACCGTTCCGGCACCGCCCGTCGGCGCCAGAATCCCAGTCAGCATGCGGATCGTGGTCGACTTGCCCGCGCCATTCGGACCGAGAAAGCCGAAGATCTCACCCTTCTGCACCTCGAAGCTGACGCGGTTTACGGCGATGAAACTGCCGAAGCGCTTCTCCAAATTCTTGACGACGACGGCGCTGTCGATGCTGCTCGGGTTCATGGCTTCAGTTCTTCTCCTCGCCGGCCAGGACCGATATGAATACATCCTCGAGCGCCGGCTCGATCGCGCGGATTGCACCGACGGAAAGGCCCGCGCTGGCGAGCACTCGCTCCGTCTCCGCCGCGGCTTCATCCGGCCGCTGCGTGAGCAAGTGAATCCGGTCGCCAAAGAGGCTGGCTGAGGCTGTCGAGAGTTGTTCGCGCAGAAGAGCGGTGGCCCTGCGCGGTTCCGAGGAGCGAACCTCCAGGATTGTTCCCTTCATCAGGCGCTTGACTTCGCCGGGCGTTCCTATGGCTAGGAGTTTGCCCCGGTGCATGAGTCCGACCCGGCCGCAACGCTCCGCCTCGTCCAGATACGCGGTCGAAACGAAGATGGTCACCCTCTCGCGCAGCAGTTGGTACAGGATGCGCCAGAAATCGCGCCGCGAGACGGGGTCCACTCCATTAGTCGGCTCATCCAAGAACAGCACTTTGGGCGTATGGATCAGCGCGCACGCCAAGCCGAGCTTTTGTTTCATTCCGCCGGAGAGCCTGCCCGCCTGGCGTTTCTTGAAAGGCGTCATGTTGCTGAACGACAGCAGGCGCTCGATCTTTTGCCCGCGGCCTTCCTTCGGTACGCCATAGATGTCCGCGTAAAACTCGAGGTTCTCCATTACGGTCAGGTCCGGATACAGGCCAAACCGCTGGCTCATGTAGCCGATCTCTTCCTTGACCGCCTCCGCCTCCCGCAACACGTTGTGGCCGGCGACCCAGGCTTCGCCGGATGTGGGTTCCATGATGGAGGTGAGCAGCCGCATAGTGGTGGTCTTCCCGGCGCCGTCCGGTCCCACGAGACCAAAGATCTCCCCCTCCTCCACGGTCAGGTTCAGTTGGTCAACCGCCGTCAGATTGTCGAAGGATTTCGTTAGGGCCACGGCCTCAATTACGGGCATCGCCGACCTCTCTTGCAACCAACGTCATGGACTTCTTGGGCGCATTGGGAATTGGAGCCATGCTGGGGCTCCGCGACGGCGGGCTCATCTTCTGCCCGTCAAGCGTGTGCGATCTCCCGTCCGCGTCTGGTCCAATCAGAATCTCGGCATCGGCGGGCATACCGGGCTTAAGCTCCATGCCTGGGTTCTGAATATCGACCTTGATGCGGTAGACCAGCTTTACCCGCTCCTTCTCGGTCTGCACATTCTTGGGAGTGAACTCCGCCTGAGAGGCGATAAAGGAAACCCTTCCGTGGTACTGCTTGCCGGGATAGGTGTCGGTGGTCACCCGCACCCGTTGGCCAACCTTGACGCGACCGAGGTCGGTCTCGGCGATGTAGGCTCGCAACCACACGTTCGCCAGGTCGCCCACCGTGACTACCGGCGTTCCAGGAGCCGCATACGATCCGGCCTCCAGGTTCTCCGAGAGGACCACTCCGCCGATCGGCGCGACAACGGTCGTGTAACCCAGCCGCGTTTCAGCTACCGCAAGAGCGTGCCTGGCTTGTTCTAGGCGAGCGCGCGCTTGATCGATCGTCTCGTGGCGGGGCCCTTTTGTGACTAGAGCTAGTCGCTCCGTGGCCTGCTTCAGGCTGGCGCGGGCCTGCTCGATCTGCTCCTTTCGCGGGCCCTCGATAACGAGCTTGGACTGCTCCTGGGCCTCACGTAACCGCGCCTTTGCGGCCTCTAGGGCGGCTTGGGTGGCCTCGTATTCGCGGGCCGAGATGACATCGTTCTTATAAAGCGTCTGCTGCCGCGTGTACTCCGACTCCAGCCGGTCCACCTCCGCTTTCGCCCGCGCGACCGTCGCCTTGTGAGCCGCGATATCTTGCGGCCTGGATCCGGCCACCAGCTCATCGAGCCACGCCCGAGTTTTGTGGACCGCCGCTTCCGCCTCGCGGATTTCCTCTGGCCGGGAGCCCGCCACCAGTTCGGCTAGTGCCGCATGCACGGCGCCAACCTCGGCACGGCGCACCGCGACTTCTTCTATGAGTTCACTGGGGTCGAGCTTCGCCACCAGTTGACCGGCTGTAACGGTCTCGCCTTCGGAGACGGCGCGCTCCTGCAGCCGCCCGGGGATCTTAAAACTCACCTCGACGTCGGTGACCTCGATGTTTCCGGAAACGCGTATGGCCGCCGGATCGCTTTGGTACCTGCTACGGATGAACTTGTAGCTCACAACCGTAGCCACAGCCATCAACGGAACCAGGACTAGCAGCTTTCGTTTGTTCTTCATACCTCACCTCCAAGTGAATTCGTATTCACTTTCATGACAAAAAAATCTACACCGGCTTAAGGCGCTCGCTGAAGAGCTGCCAGGCGCGCTCGACGTGCTTCGTCACATCGAAGCCGCCGTCGCTCAAATGCCAAAGAATCGCAGCGGGCTGAATCAGCCCCAGCAACATGAGTGAGACAGTTGCCGGGTCCACGTCCGGCCGAATGTCTCCATTGGCCTGTCCGCGCGCAACCATCTCCGCCAACTTGCCGAGGTAACCCTTGACCAGGGCGTGAACCTTGGCCTTTCTCTCCGGATGACCGTTATGCACATCCTCGCTGAAGACAACTTGGAGGATTCCGCGGTTCTCCCGGATCATGCGGACGTGCCCCATCAGGAGGACTCGCAGGGCTTCCAACGTGTCGCCTCCGCCGGAGGCGACAGCGACATTGGACTGAAGCCTTTCGCCAATCAGGTTGAGGACCGAAGAGAGCAGTTTGTCCTTGCTCGTGAAATGCCGGTATACTGCCGAGGGAACAAGACCAACCCGGCGCGCCACCCGGGCGACGCTCAAGCCCTTCAGCCCGTTGACAGTCATCAGGCTGAGCGCTGCCTGCGCCAACTGCTCCTGCCGGATTTCGGTTTCAATCTTTTCAGTGCTCATCGGTGTGACTATTGATTCACATTGTAGCCGTTTGGTTACCGACGAGTCAAGCGAAATTTTTGTCGCCTCTATAGCATTGTAAACAATGATTTTAACCGTTCTACTTCACGAGATATTGTTCTGTCTACATGTTGTGTTGATGTAATCACAATTATGAAACTCGCTGTGATCGCCCCTCGTCTACCTGCCTGTGAGCGATTCGTGCCAGGTGCCAAATCCAGCTTTGCAGGTTCTACTTGTGCCCGAGATTCACAGCGAAAGGAAGAGCGATGGAACTCTCAGTCCCGAACCTGTCGCCGAAGGAGCCGTGCCGGCTTGAAGTTGAGACCAGCTTCCGGGGCGAATCGCGTGTCGTTTTGTCTCTGTCGGGCGGTCTGCACACCAACCACCTGGCCAAACTGCTCATGCTGGTTCAATCGGCGCAGGGTCTGGGCTTGCAGGTCACTTTGAACCTCGCGCCGTTGAAGTCGGTGGATCGCGAAGCATTGCGAGGGATTCTCGGATGGCGGGATCGCGGGGTTCAATTCCTGCAATGCCCCGAGTACGTCCAACGGTGGGTTCGAGGTGAGATCTTAGGAGCCGGCGCATCGGCGGAGCCGCCGCCCAGAATCGCCCGCACCTCCACGCACAAGCCGGCGTCACCCCCCGGCGAGACGGGTAAACAAGACCGCGCACCAAGAGCTGCAGGCAAGTGCGCTGCGTCCTGACACGCGATCCAATATTGAAGGAGAAAGCGATGAAGCGAAAGATCGGGCTCGCCGTAGCGAGCATTCTGGTAACGGCCCTCTTCTCACCGCTGTCTGCGCAGGAGGGGAAAACACAACGTTCCGCGAAAACCGAGCGTGTTGAGCTGGTGGCAAAACTGAGAAGCGACCTGAGCCGGGCCACCTTGAATCTGGACATCAGTGAGAAGCAACGTGCGAAGCTTGAAAGGATCGTGGAGAAGTTGACGGAGGCCGAAGCCGCTCTGCGAAGAGGAGGCGCCATCAGTCCAATCAAGATGCTGAGGATGCGCGGAGCAATTAATGATCTTGAGCGACTCGCCGAAGGCGGGGTTTTTGAGGCTCGGGATCGCCAGCTTGTCTTGGATGATCTCCGCAGACTGAAGCAAAACCGCCCGACAGAAGGCGTCGAATAATTAGCTCGCGTGGAGATCTCGCCCAGCGTACCAGCCGAGTTCCGCATCCGAGTCTTGCTTGACCGAATCGCCACCTACCTCCAACCTGCGGATGCCAAGTGGGACTCCGGCTTCCGGCGTGAAATCCTCGAACGCAGCCAGCTCAGCATCAGGGTTATCGCCGGCTTCGAGCGGCGCCGAACCCGTCGCTGCTGGTCCGCGATGCGTTGGCGGACCGCGCCTGGATACTGGAACCTTGCTGCTGATACTTGATCACAGTTTTCGAGCCCGGCTTCCGCGTCGCGGGCGGTCGGGTCACTGCGGGGAACTGGGGTTTCTTCAGTTGCCGCCAGATCGTGCGCGAACACGGCGGCGACATTCTGATAGGCAGCATTGAGGGACAGGGCAGCACCCTGACAGTGCCGCTACCGAAGGTCAAATCGGCTGATGCGGTCACTCGCAGGCCCCCCTTCCACGAAGTTGACCAGCCGCTCCATCACGCTTTCAAGCTCAACCCGCTCACGCGTGTCGCTGTCGATTAGCGGCGGGCAGAGCAGTGTGCGCCAGGACACCGGCCATCATTCGCAAGCTCCAAAACAGAGCTTCAGGAGGCAGTTCCGGGAGCGCCCACATCAACGCTGCAGAAACGCGATCCGTCACCTCGGTGAACTGCTGCGCGAAAAACCGCCGTGACGGGATTCTTGGATCGAGACATGCTCGTCCGATCAAACGCCGGACGTTCGCGCTCTCGGCATCATCCCGCCGGACTCTGCGCAGGACTGGTAGGAAGAAGACCGTGACGACTTGGTCGAGAGGAACGATCCACCCCTCGGCCACGGCCCCACGGTCTCTGAGGAGTTCGAGACGCTCGCGGTTAATTGGATCCAGTCGTCGTGCGAGGAACCGCGTGAAGCAGTTCCTCTTTGGAACGAAAATGGTAGTCCACTGCCGCCAGATTGACTCCCGCGGGCGTCGTGATGGCCCTCAATGACGCCCTGGCAAATCTCCGCCCCGCAAAGAGTTGCTCTGCGGCCTTCATGATGCGCTCCTTCGTATTCCGCAGCTTCAAGGAATCTTCCGGAGACCGATCCCGGTCATCACACGAAGAAAAGTTCGTCGTGCCAACTCTATGGATCTTGTGAGAAGCCACCCTGCACTCATCCCGCGCGGATCGCGTCACTGAAGATCTGCCAGGCCTTTTCGGCGTGCTTCGTAATGTCGATCCCACCGTCGCTCAATCGCCAGAGAATGGCCGCCGGTTGGATCATTCCGAGGAACATCAGCGACACCGTGGACTGGTCCAACCCCGCCCGGATTTGACCGCTCTCTTGGCCACGCCGCACAATCTCGGCCACGCGCTTGAGATACGATTTCACCATTTCGTAGACGGCTGCTTTTCGTTGCGGGTGTCCGACGAATACCTCCTCGGAGAAGATGATGCGCGGGATGCCCTGGTTCTCGCGGATCAACTGGGCGTGTCGCATCAGCAGCCGTCGGAGGCACTCGAGCGGTTCTGTGCTCTCGTTGCATACCGCTGTCACGTTGCCTAGAAGCCGGTCCCGAATCAGGGCGAGAACGGCATCCAGGAGCTCATCCTTGCTGGCGAAATGCCGGTAAACCGCCGAGGGCACCAATCCCACGCGATGGGCGACGCGCGCAATGCTGAGGCCTCGCAGACCGTGTGCCCCTATGATGTTCAAAGCGGCGTCGGCAAACTGCTCCTGCCGGACTTCCGTATCAAGCTTCTCGCGCGGCATGTCGTATGTGACCGATAATTCACAGAATCGCACGCAGAGCGGTCTTCGTCAAACGGTTGCCTCCGAGTCAATCCCAACCGAGAGCTTGATAGTGACTATAGATTCACACTTTTGCCACTCTTATACTGAAGGTGCGGGTACCGTAAGAAAGACGGCGGCGTGCCCGCGAGGAGACGGATATGAAACACACTTCGACGGTCAGGCCGCTCATTCTTGCCAGCCTATTGCTGGTTGCGCCTATAGGAATCAAATCAGCCTACGCCCACTGCGACGGAATGGACGGCCCGGTGGTAAAGGCTGCCCAAAAGGCTTTGGAGGCTGAGAATGTGAACTTGGTCTTGATATGGGTCCAGATGAACGACGAACCGGAGATAAGGAGGGCTTTCGAGAAGACTATCGCTGTCCGGAAGTTAGGTGCTGAGGCCAAGGAACTCGCGGACCTGTATTTCTTCGAGACCCTGGTCCGCGTGCACAGGGCCGGCGAGGGTGAGCCGTATTCCGGGCTGAAGCCGGCCGGACGGGACCTGGGACCCGCCATTCCCGCCGCAGACAAGGCCATTGAGACCGGCTCTGTGGAAGCGCTGGCGAGGATGATCTCAGATGCGTTCGGCAAGGAAGTGCGGGAACGCTTCAAGCGCGTTTCCGCGCAAAAGAGCTACGCGAAAGACAACGTCGCCGCCGGCCGTGAGTACGTGAAGTCCTACGTCGAATTTATCCATTATGTCGAGGGGCTCCACGAGGCTGTACACAGGGGGGGCCATGAGCATTCTCATGAATCTTCACCCCCGGTGAAGCCCGTTGCCCACTAGGAAGGGACTTGCCCACGCCTAGTGTCTTCCGGGCCGCCTATCGAGCGCGTCAAAGGATAACTTGAGGAGCCGTGTCCGCGGCCATGAGCCTCCGACCGGCGACGGCGCGGGTCCAAGCAGCGCTGCGCCTAATCATGGGTGAGTGGTCAAGTCCCACCGTTTCAAGCCCTTTTCAGAGCTTGTCGGCTAGAGACAGAGGAGAGCGTGGAGCAGCGGTTCGAGCCATCGGCGGTCGGCAGCAACCCCATAACGGTCCCACGTCTCGATGGCAGGCTTGATCCGTGCGATTTCGGTCTCGGTAAGATCGAACTCCCTTGCCGGGATCGAGAGGAGTGGGTTCCACACCGTGCGCTCCTGCCCGTTCACGACCTCTCGCTTGAGTTCGATGGCCTTCTCCTCGTCTGTATCGAGAGCGAGCTTATCCTGCACCGCCCAAATCGCGCGAATAGATCCAACGTCTGCTCTCTGCGCGCCCAGCAGGGCGTGCAGGTTCAGGCGCTGGGTGTGGTCCAACGTCAGTTTCATGGTTTCCCTTCGTTTACGGATTCGTGTAGAGCAGAATGTAGCCCGCCGTCACTCCGGCGGGATTCTTGACCTTGATCACGCCGGCCCAACCGGAGGGATTGTTGGCGGCGCCCAGTTCTGCGAAACGATAGCCGTTTCCCGAGCCGCCGGCGAGGATGAGTTCTCCGTTGGCGGTCAGTTCGAGAAGGGTGCTGTCGGCGAGGTTGGAGCCGGGGCCGTGGATTTTGAGGGGTGACGCCGTGGTGTCTGGGGCGGCGATGATGGTGGGGCCGACTGCAAGGCCGGAGGCAATGTGCGGCGTCTGGGAGGCCCAGGTGCGGGCGTAGCCTTTCTTGGGGTCATCGCCCTGCTGGAGGCAGGCGCCCCAAAGATGGATGTCGCCCGTGGTCCAATCGTCGCCGTTGGCGGCAAACTGGCGGACGACGATCCAGAGGCCGGTCTGGCCGCTTGCCAGCGTTCCAGTGATCTTGAAGCGTTGCCAGGATGTCGTCAGCGTCACCTGCGTCGGCCCGGCCAGGTAGGCGGCGTAGGCGTTGTCGACAATGGCCAGGGACAACTTGCGCGTGCCGGAGGGAACACGGGCCCAGATGTAGAAGGTGTAGGTGCCGCCGTCGGCGAGGCCTGCGATTTGCTGCTGGACGACGGGAGTATCCGTGACGGCGGTGATCACGTCCGCTGTCTGGTTGCCATCGGGCGCGATGATTGCGTTTGAGGTGACGGAGCACGAGCCCCCGTTCTTATCCCAGGCGGCCGCGGCGAAGTTCTCAGAGTGCTTCGCCATGTTCTCGAGCCGGCCGCCGATGGTCTGGTAGGGGCCGCAGTCGATGGGGCCGGTGAAGTGGTCGCCCGCGCGGTTGGCCGGGACGT
>Ga0315298_1007684_pt1 | contig 14074 bp, 16 predicted proteins | sample WHS_1_MG_FD_203077 | JGI IMG/M metagenome (GOLD analysis project Ga0315298, IMG submission 203077) | Extremophilic microbial mat communities from Washburn Hot Springs, YNP, Wyoming, USA - WHS_1_MG | ecosystem: Environmental > Aquatic > Thermal springs > Hot (42-90C) | place: USA: Wyoming...
CTTGTTTCTGGGACCTTGTTCATGTTTTTCACCTACAAGTGTCACAAGGTCCCTCTTTTTTTGTGTTGCTATCGGTCGTGATGCCTTTACTGGCATATTTGTCTACGACCTTGGTTGATAATACAGCCCAGTCGCTCTCGCAGGCACCGCAGAAATTTGCAGTTGTGGCAACGGGTGCACTGGGGGCTACAAGAGCAAATGCGGTGGGATTGACATCTACATCAAACTGGTATATGATACTCAGAAATGGGGAATATTCAAGTTTTAGCTTCGATGTATGGAACATGGGCACTGCTGCAGATACAATCTCACTCACTACCTCTGTCCCATCCGGTGTGTCAGTCAATCTATCTCAAACATCAGTCACACTTGGCTCATTACAGCACCAGACAATCTCAGCCACGGTAAGCGTATCGCATGGCGTTTCCCTGGGCACATACGAAATTTCGATAAGAGGTACTTCCCAGGCAAATGCGAGCATTATGTCTGAAATTGTTTTCAAGTTAATGGTGAGTGACAGACCACCTCAAACCCCAGTTGCAGTTGCAAATGAACTCCATTCGCAATCTGATTTCGATGTGATGCGTTACAACGGAATCACATATGTTGTGTATGTGTCTGAGGAAAGCGGGAAGCCAGAGATATGGTTGAAGAGTTCGGGTGACTGCACTACATGGCAGAAGGAGAAGGTGAGCACAACCGCGGGCATTGTGAGCAAGCCAGCGATAACGGTGGATGGTGCGAACCACATTATTGTGTGCTGGCTCCGTGGAAATGATGTTGTTGTGAACTATAAATCAATTGGCGGTTCCTGGAGCACGGATAAGGTTGTGGCAAGTGCTTCCGATAGTACACAGCCAATGGTGGATGAGCCCTCTGTCGTGGTTGATAAAAACGGATACATCTGGGTTCTGTACAAGGACCTGCGTGTTGTGAACAATCAGTACGGCTACTGGGACATAAAGTATGTGAAGTCAAGTAATCCCAGCAACCCATCCAGTTTCACAAGTCCTGCAGTGCTTCCAAATCTGGACACAAACTATGCAAACTATCTGGTAGACACGCTCACGGACACGCATGGCTACACCTGGGTTGCGTACTATTCCAGGAACCCACAGGGCACAGGAACTGCGTTGAATCGCACGATAAAGTACGCAAGGTACGATGGTAGCACATGGACACATGGCTCGCTTGAAAGCACAGTGCTTGGAAACAATTACTATCCAGGCCTGTTTGAGGACGCATATGGCAAGGTGTGGTTCGCATGGGCAAGCGACAGACAGGTATCTGGAATTTTCAGAATCTATCTGAAGTACTATGACTATGCACAGGGCACATGGTCCTCAACACTGGGACCGTTCGGAAACGCAACTTCATACTCGCCAGAACCTGCACTTGCAGAAGGAAATGGAAAAATCTGGCTCGTCTTTGGTGACACGGATAATCCATACAATGCACTGAATCTGCGTGTGATTGGCTCAAGTGCGAATTTTACAGCGATAGATACAGACACATATCTCACATACGATGGAATTGCAAGAAGTGTGCCGAGAGCATTGAGTGCAAGGTTGAGCGGTTATATGCCAGACATTATCTACGCACAGCTCTATTTCAAGGGAGGTGCATGGAGTGGTAAAGGCGAGTTCACTGCAAACAATGACAACGACATCGTGCTGATATCACCACCAGATACACCTGTGACTGAATTTGACATGCGCACTGCTCCATACCTGGCGATTCTATTGCTTGCATGGATTGCAATTGCCCTCGGTAGAAGAAGTACATGAAAGCCGGTGCTTCAACCCTCTTTCTATCTCATTTTTTACAACTAAATTTCCAAATGTGCGTTCAATTTTTCTCTGCAACTGCCTTTTTATGGTATTTGCCACCATAAATTCAAAATCATATCTAACATCCATGAGAATGAGGTACTGGGGTTCTGCCATCGGGAAATCGATGCGGGTTTTCTGCGCAAGTGCATCTGCAATCGTATTTGCTGAGTACTTTCCCGCCATAACATACTCAGCTGCGCCCACAATTTTTCGTATCATGCCCCAGAGAAAGCTGTTGCCATAGAAGTCCAGCACATAGAAATCTTCCATTCTTGATACATCGATGCGATAGAGTTCACGCACCGTGTTCACGCCTTTGTTTCTCGTGAAATTTGCAAAGTCATGTCTGCCAGTGAACATGCCTAGAATTTTTTTTAATGCATCCTCATTCCCGCATTTATGCACTGGTAGGAAGTATCTGTACCACCGTTCCCGTGCCCTTCTCGGGTTGAATTTTGCATTCACTTCTGCAAAGCCATAGAACCACATGGCATCGCTCATCGTGTTCAGCATTCCAAGTATCTTCTCAGCCCTCTCAGTGGTGTTGAATGCAATTACATTTCCGAGTGCACTCACACCAGCGTCAGTTCTGGAAGCACACTGGAATTTGTGTTCGCAGGCAAGCAGGTTATTCTCGACCAGAAATTTCAGAATTTTGCCTTCAACTGTAATTGAATTCTTCTGCCGTTGTGAGCCGTGAAATGCATTGCCATCGTAACCAAACTTTATAGCGAGGCGCATAAAAAAAGTAAGGAGATTATTTGTTCTGGAGTACTGCTATGCCTGGCAGTTCTCTCCCCTCCAGAAATTCCAGGCTTGCACCGCCGCCCGTGGAAATGTGCGTGATTTTATTTGCATATCCCATCTTCTGCACCGCTGAAGCACTATCGCCGCCACCAACAATTGTCACACCCTTTACCTCAGCCAGTGCCTCCGCAATTTTCTTTGTACCCTCGCTGAATTTCTTTGTTTCAAATATGCCCATTGGTCCGTTCCAGATAACGGTTTTTGCACCTTTAATTACCGCACTGAACTCCTTTACGGTCTCCGGACCTATGTCCACACCGATCAGTTCGTCTGGAATCTCCTCAGCTTTCACGGTCTTCACGACACCTGCGGTATCATCCGTTTTGTCCGCAACCACAACATCTCTGGGTAGATACACCTTAACACCCCGTGCAGATGCCTTCTCCATTATTTCCTTCGCCAGAGTGACTTTGTCCTCCTCAACCAGTGATTTCCCGGTTTTGTAGCCCTTTGCCCGCAGGAATGTGAATGCCATTGCTCCGCCGATGAGCAGTGCATCTACCCTGCCCAGCAGGTTCTCAATCACGCCGATTTTATCAGATACCTTTGCACCGCCGAGAATTGCCACAAACGGTCTCTCTGGATTTGTGAGTGCCTTACCCATCACTGCAACTTCCTTTTCAATGAGGAAGCCAGCAACCGCAGGGAGATACTGTGCCACACCTGCAGTCGAGGAGTGTGCACGATGGGCTGTGCCAAACGCATCGTTAACATAGAGGTCCGCAAGTTCTGCAAGTTTCTTTGAAAACTCCGGGTCGTTTTTCTCTTCCTCCGCATAAAACCGTACATTTTCCAGCAGACACACATCGCCTTCATTCATTTTTGCAATTTCGTTTTTCACATGTTCTCCGATGCAGTCATCGAGTTTTTTTACTGGTTTTCCCAGCAGTGCTTCGAGTTTTTTCGCTACATTGTCCATCTTCAGATTCGGGTCCTTGCCCTTTGGTCTGCCCAGATGCGAGACCAGAATCACCTTTGCTCCGTGTTCTGCAAGGTATTTTATTGTGGGCAGTGCTTCCCTTATCCGCGTGTCGTCTTTTACAGCCAGCGTATTTTTGTCAATGGGCACATTAAAGTCCACTCTCACAAGCACACGCTTTCCCTTCACATCTACATCCCGTACTGTCTTCTTGTTCATGTTTATTCCTCCTGATACGGTATAGGGCAAGAGGACTATTAAATTATTGGTGGGAGGAGGACAGGAGAGGATGATTTGCACGCTTTTCCTCCCAGTCCCCTTGCAAACATTTTATATATTCCTGCAACTTATTGTTCATTTGTGGGAAGTAAAAAAGTTCGCTTAGACCCTGGCACGAAAGGATATAATGGGGGAACTCCAGAGGGGGAAGTCCTTCCCTCAATAAAGGAAGGGGATTTTTATGGTAACTAAAGTAGAGGCGATAAGAAAGGTTTTGGAAGAACATGGTGGCGTTGCCACATGGGAACAAATTTATGAGAATATTGAAAAATATTACCCAGCTGCTAAATCTAGTAGAGAGTGGAAAGCAGGAATAAGAGGGGTTTTGTATAGAGAAATTAAAAATAACAGAAACTTTAAGCGAATAACTTTGGGAATTTTTGCATTGAAGGAATACCAAGAAGAAGAAAAACCAAAACCTGCAGAAAAACAAAGAATGCACTCATATATGGAAGGAATTTGGCTGGAAATTGGCAAATTCAAGGGCTTTGATGTGTATACTCCAGATAAAACTGCTTTGTTCAAAGATAATATTTGCTTAAGCGCACTTTCTACCCTTAACGATGTGCCTCCGTTCACATACCCTGGGATAATTGAAGTGGTTAAAAGAATAGATGTTATATGGTTCAATAAAGATGGTTACCACTTCCCACAAACAGTTTTCGAAGTAGTCGATACAATTGGAACACTTACAGAGGCGTTAAATAGATGCTTACAGTTATTGAATTTTCAGACGAGCTTTTTGATTATAGGTCCAGAGAGTTACGAAAACAAATTTTTAGACAAAATAAATAGAGAACCTTACTTAAAATTCAGGAACAGATTTAAATATATAAATTATAATTCAGTAAATGAGTTCTATGAGATTTCAGTCAGACAAAATAAAATCGAAGAAGAAATCTTCAAGAACTTAACAGGAGGAATACCATGTGCGGGTTCGTAGCAAAAGCTTGTATGATTGAGGTTAAACCGAAGACCTTTTTGCATCTATATGCAAATTTGAGTGGTTCCGCAGTAGATGAGGAGAATTTAATCGTGGACACAGAAGAACTAAAATCTAAGTTGACAGATTTAGAAGAAGATAAGGAAATTGAGGATATCATCCTGGAGGAGATTAAGGAAGGTATATCGGCGAAAGTGGAATATGTTTGGTTTTACCTGTGAAATTCAACTTTTATGGACAACAAACCCCCCTGAACCCAAGCGTCTCTTTACCCCTGGTCAAAATAACTATCTGCACCATCACGGAGCATTTTTTTCTTGAATGGTGGCATGATGAGATAACCATGGTGTGCACTCAGGTCCACAGGCACCTTGCGGAACTCGGATTCCTCCATGAACCCATATTTCTTGAAAAACCTTCTTGCTTCTGGTGTAAGCGGTTTTGTAATAAGATAACCCACGGTAAAAAATGTGCCCAGGAGCAGCAATCTGAAACCAATCTTTGAGCCACGCATACCTGGAAGCACTTCAATTGCCCGCAGCACATGTACGGGCTCGCCATCAATTGCACATCTTTCCCAGTCCTCGATGAATACCCAGCCAATAATTGTGTTGTTCTCCACACATGCAATAAATACTGGTCTCGGAAATTTACGGAGCCACGCCTTAAATGTTTTAGCATAGTCCACAACACCCAGACCTCTGAAAAATCCGAAGTCAGTGTTTGTTGTAAGCTGCGGTACTTTGTATTTATCTACCTCACTGGCTTCCTCCAATTTTATAAACAGCAAGTTATTTAGTTTTTTTAAAATGCGCAAAAAAACACCCGAAAAAGAAAAAAAGATTATTCAGTATAGAGCACCCAGACGCAGGAATTGTTCCGCAGTATCATGTTCAGTTCCGTGCGGGATATCTTTGCAGTCCCCAGCAGGATTGGGAGCCACTCCTCTGGCACAATTTTTCTCGTTCCGTACTCTGAAACCGCTGCCACCTGTGCATACTTCACTCGCTTTCCTCCGACTTTTATGCGGTCCGCAGCTGCAGCACGAAATGTCTGATGGATTATACACTGCGTGTCAACGACGCTCGGTTTTATTGTAGTGTTGTAGTACTCCGCCACATCCGTATGCACCTTTGCGAAGTTTCCAATCCGCTTTGTGTATTCTGCCCAGCCCCTGCCGAAAGGACACTTCGTTGTTACCACGCAATTATCCGTTGGCATGAACACATCCTCAAATGTTGTGAGTATGCTCTTGTTTGCTGCAAGTGCTGCCTTGAACTCCTCCCAGGTTTTGTATTCTTCCTCTGGCATCGAACGGGCAAGTGAGTTTGCAAGCGACACCAGATAGTTATTCATTCCCGACGGCCCCTGCTTATCTGCGATGTCTTCGAGGAAAAGGTATGCTGCCACATCCACGAATGGGTTGTCCTCTATAAGCCGTGTAATCTGTGCTTCCTTGCTCATTTGCTCACCTCCTCGCCCTTCAATCTGGCACCCTTCATCACAAGTGCATAGACGCAGGCATAGTTGCGCAGCAGGCTTCGCACATACTCAGGATTTACTCCAATCTTCTTGAGTGCAATCTCGTCTGTCTTTGTGTCTCCGAGGAATCCGCGGTTTGCAAGCTGAAAGCACTCAAGTGCCTGTTCTGCTACGGTAATGTTCTTTGCAACCTCTTCTCTGAACTTCTGGTGTATCACGCAGAAATTGCACACCGCAGTATTTCTTATTGTGTTGTTATAGTCCTCTGCAACCTGCCTGTCTGCACTTGGGAGTTCTCCTACACTGTACCTGATCCGCAGGATTGTCGGCTGGAACACGCAGCGTTTCAATGCGTATATGTATCCAACCACATCTCCGTCCACATCGGTTATTGCCAGGTCTGTCAATGCGCTTACATCACCCTCAATTGAGAACGCTGTTCGCCCCTCTCGCAGGGCGACATTGAATGATGGCCATCCCATGTATGCCTCTTTTCCCATCCTCCGCGCCAGGTTTTCACCTACTCTGAGCCAGTACTGTATCGTGCCCTCAACACCCGCCTTTTCGCTCATATCCTGTATGAGCGATACCAGTGCTATATCCAGCATTTTTTTATACACCTCCGTGTTCTTTTTCGCCCATCTCTGGACCGTAAATTCTGTAAATCTTTCTCCGCTCCGTACCTTCTACATAAATCTTTCCTTCCTCTATCAGCTTATCCAGTGTAGAAATAAGCTCATCCTTACTCACATCCGGGAACTTTTTTTGCAGTTTTCTGAATGTGAAGCCATCCTCCATCGTGTTTAATATCATCGCTCCCAGGTCATTTGCCTCTTTTTCTTTTTTTACCTGGCGGAGATACACCTTTCCCTCCCGCTCCATCCTTTCAATCATACCTCTTTCAATTAAGTTATGAATTAACTCATCAATTTTTTCGTCTGAAAACATGAGCGAAAGTGTGCTTTTTATTTCCTCAATCTCTTTTTCACTCTCGAGGGAATAGTACAGGAAGCTCTCATCATCACCGAGCATCTTTTCCGTTTTTTCACTTTTCTCGCATGGAATTTCTTTCACTGCTTCACTCTCTGGCACTTCATGTACGATGCCCATCTTTTCCTCAATCGTGGTTATACGCTCCATGAGTGCGTTCTCCCGTGCATTTGTTTGATTTCTCTGCTCCTCGTTTGTTCTTATTATGCCCTCTAAATTTGCATTCATATTGTCAAGTTTCATTGTTATCTGGAGCAATGCAGAATCCATGTGTGTCTTCAGCTCGTTCTGGATATTTATCGTTTCATTTATCATATCTTTCAGATGCTGAACCTCTGTCTCAATTTCTGCGATTTTTGAGTTTGCTATTTCCATTTCTCTTTCAACATTGTCTATACGGGTAGTGAGATGAATTGTGGCATCAACACTGTATTCCTGGCTCTTCAGCTTAATCATTGCCCTGAAGTTCTTTGGTTTGTAACCAGGTACATACTCCAGTAATTTCTTGAGCAATTCATCGTAGGTGGTTTGAATCTGTTTTGCTGAAACAAGCTTTCGCTCAATACTTTTTGCTACATCCCTTGTCCGGATTCTGCGACCGTCGAATCTAAAGAGTTCACAGCCGCTGGTGCGTTCCCGTATGTCCTCAAGCGTCTCATATATTGCCCTTTCGCCTTCCTCTGCACCGAGCTGTTTCAGAATTGCGTTTACCACATCATCAAGCGTACTCTGATAAACAATTTCCAGAATTGTAGGCGGGATTTTGTTCACATTCAGTCCTTCACCTGCGCCCACTTCGTCGATCAGCATGCTCATTTTCTCATTTAATTTTTCAATTTCCCTGCTTGCATTTGAAAATTTCTCCCTGAAGGCATTGTCAAGAATTGCCTGTGCATACTGGGAAGCGGATTTTACCGTTTCATTTAATTCACGATGTGCATGCTCAACCGCATTTATCTGCTCCATCAGTGCAGAAATCTTACTTTCTATCTCCTTTATTTTTTCCTCGGTTGCTGTAATTCTTTTGTTGATTTCCATGTGTTCATTTGCATGCTGTTCTTTCCCTGTCTCTGGTTGAGATTGTGGTTGTGTGTTAGAATCTGTGGTGTTTGACTGCTGTACCTGTGCCACTGGCAGTTGAGATTGCGCTTGCTGTTCTGCATTTTGCGGGTGCGGTGCGTTCTCTGTGCCCTGCGTATTTTCCGCATCTGGTTCTGGTTTTTGTTCGATGGTTTCCGCCATATTCCTTCACACAAACATTTTTAGTTTTTTCTCAATTTCAGGTATCCAGGTCTTATAGCATTCATCAGCTACAATTTCGCCACTTAGTTTTTTCACATGCTCCTTTATCAATCGTTCCATGAATGTGAGCCATAAGCGGTCATTCATATATGGAGCTGATGTGCCCAGTTCATTGAATGTAAGTTCAACAATTTCGTTTACCGCACCAACACCAACTACCGTAGCAAGCTTCTCCTTGATCATGTTAAGAATCTCCATGTTCTTTTTGTACTGTCTTGTCTGGTCAAATCGTTCCACGAATAGTTGCCTGCTGAGCCGTTTGATCTCGTTGCGAATTTCCTCTGGCAAACTCTCAAGTGCACTTTCATCCGTAGGTCTCTGTGTGGCAAGGTATTCGAGCACACATGCTCCCTGAGCGAGCTTTCTGGAAATTTCCATGTTCTCGCTACTGCTTGTTTTTCCTGTTTTTATACTCGCCAGAAACAGGTTTTTACCCACACCCGTGATGAACATTGTCCCATTTTCATATACCTGTACTGCCTCTACCAGATTTTCGCTCTTGAGTTGTGAGCAGATTGAGGGAATGTTCTGGCGAAGCAGGTTGAACATATGGAACTGAACTGGAGACAGCGTTGGAGGAATGATGGATGAGAAGATTCTGCCGTCCACGCTCGTGAGTAAAATGATTTCTACGCCTGTGTTCTCCACGACCTTTTTCATTTCCATTAGAATTATATCTTTGAGTAAGCTGGCAGTTTGTGCCTCCATTGTTTTATCAATTTTTTTCTGCGCATGCATACTCTCACTTCTTTATCGATTCCAGAATAATCTGAAGGGCTTCCTCCGGAGAATACTCGTAGTCCCACTGCTCTTTCATGACCTTAAGGCGTTCCAGAAGCCCTTGTGATGCGCCCATTGTTTCCGCAGTTTTGATTGCATCAGCGAAGAGTACATCGTATGACTTTGTGCTTGTTTTTGGCAGTTCTACAGGTGAACTCCTCACGATTACCCCCACACCTCTTGCGAACATGTAGGGATACACGCCCTCGCCATGGTGCGTTCCACGCATTTTCACAATCTTGAGTGTTCTGTTGAACACACCACCGATAGGATAGTATTCCAGATGTATAACACCGTCTGCGAGGTATATTGGCAGCAGTACATCTTCACCGATTGTCTCACCTGGCTTTGCATGCTCTTCAACCGTTGCCACAACTGGGCCCAGTTCCTTAAGTGTGTAAAATAATTTGCCAATCAGTTCTCTCTGCTCCAGTTTTTCCTGCGTAGCCCAGATTACCGGCGTCATGGGGTCTATCACCACACGGGTTTTGATGTCGTAGTCGCTCCGCGCTTTCACAAGTTGAGGCAATTGCTCATCTACCATCTTTTTGAAGTTTCTGCCCTTCAAGTGGATGAAGAACAGATTCTTCTCAAAATGCTTTTTCATATCCCAGCCCATGTATGATGCCTCACGCATTATTTGCTCTGGACTTTCTTCCATCGTCACATACAGTCCCTGCTCTCCGTTTTCTATGCCATGCATGAGAAACTGCATGGCAAATGTGGTTTTACCAGTACCACTGGAACCCACGATTACCATCGCAACTTTGTCCCTGAGCCCCCCTTCTATCAGCGCATCCAGCCCGAATATTCCGGTTCTTATTCTGTTTTCAGTCATTTTTATCTTCCTCCTGTTTGAGTGTTTTGAACAGTAATTCCGCAAAACTTTTACTCTTTTTTGCCTCCTCTGCGAGATTTATTATATCCTTTTCATTTATGACAACTTCCTCCTCTGACTTTATTGAGCGGGACATTGCTTCCGCAAATGACTCTGCACTTGCAATACTCTCCGTGATTTTTTCAAGATGCTGCCAGGGTGGAGGAAATACCTTTTCCTCCTTTTGCACCTTGCCCGTATGTTTCCTGTATGCAAGACCAATCTCAGTAAGATTCAGGTTTGAATCGATTATCTTAAAGTTTTCGAGGATTTCACAGTGGTACTTTACCTCGTCTGCATCAACTCCCAGGTCTTTAGAAATCTGGGTGCATGTAATTGATTTATTTGCATTTCCGCTCGTGCCTTTTTTCTTGAATATGTACTCAATTATATCATCATCTACAGCATCCAGTGCAATCTGGTATACTGCAAGGGGTTGCATTTCTACCAGAAAAGTGCACCTCTCCTTTCCCTCGTTAATGCACGCAGTTTCCTTTGCGGTGGATGGAATTTCTAAGTCGTTTGTAAAGAATTTGGAAAGGGTTTCCGCAGTTATGTAACATGATTTGCTGTGTGCGTCTTTGTACAGTTTGCATACGGGACATGGCTTCGAAACTGAAAATTCAATTCTGAATATCTCTTTTTTGGTAATTTCAATTTTTCCCAGTCCAACTTTTTCAAAGAGAATTGAGATGTACTGGCATAGCGGTGTTGCAGATGCCTCCATTGTATTCATTGCACGCAGCATTTTTCTTGTCTCGTGGTGGGGCACATGCGAATCGTTGAGTGCACTTTCAATTGCGGTCTCGATTTTCATCAATTCTGAGAGTGTGTTCACCGCCTCAGCAAAACTTCTGAATACTGGTGTATCCTGCTTCTGCTCCTTTTTTTCACTCATTGTCTTTCCCTCGCTTTCTGGCGTTTTTTATTAAGACATCCAGTTTTTCTTTTTCCTCCTCAGAAAACAGTGCTGCACCTTCCTGGCTCAGCTCTCCCTTCGTGTTAATATATCTCTTATCCTTTGCCTCAGCAATCAGCATATCGCATTCTTCTAAGCTCATTCCCATCGAGGTGCTGAGTGCACTCAGTCCCCGGATGCCCATCGCCCAGTATAGAAGCAGCATCTTCATCTTGTCTTTTTCTTCCTTATTTCGATTAATGTATGGTAGAAGCAGGTGCCGGAGTGCAAGGAGTTTATGCCCCGCTTCGCCTGTGAAAATCAGCTCCATGCCTCCAAAGTCGAGAACAATCTTCACTGGCTTCTCATTGATGACGGATAACCGCTCGATTTCTCTGATTGGAATGACAAAGTATTGCTCGCCATGTGAAATCATTATTTCGGAAAGTGAAAAATATAAGCCACCTTCATGCCAGAGCAGTTCAATTTTGCAGTGGTCGATTTTCTGTGATAATTTATATTCTACATCCGCATATTTTTTAGCTTCGATTTCTGCGTTTTTTCCCGCATTCTCCTTTTTCCCGGCATTCATGTAACTTTGTAATTGCGTCTATGTTTAAATATGTTTCGGAAAAAACCGCGGTTTTTAGGCACATCGCACAAATTATGGTATGTTATGTAAATTTCCAATCCAGATGTTTGATTAATTATTTATGGTGTATTTAGTTAATGTCATTGAAATGAGATGATTATTGAATTCACGATGGACTGTATCAAGACATTCCTGCCCTTCTTCTGTGTCGTGATAAGCCCTGCGTCTTCCAGTGCAGAAATATCATCGTACACATTCTTGTAGTCACGATTAAGGGCGTTTGCAATCTCGATGATGGATGCGGGCTTATGGTGTTCCAGGTATTCAAGCAGTTCTACTCTTCTGGCTGTAAGAACATTGAATACCTCCGCATATGTGATAAATGTGGACTCAGTGTACTTTGCACCTTCGGACAGTGCCTTCCAGATAAAAAAATCGTCCACCATCATTGGTTTTGTGCACTTTGTGAGTTCTATGGTCTGCTGAAGTTTGGGAATGCTGGTGTACTTCTCTGCAAATGCTTCAACCAGGTTCTCGATGTCCGTTTGACCATATTCTTTACGGAGTTCAATCTGCATCACATTCCACCCAGATGCATCGCAAGCAGGTTTTTTCTGAATGTCTGCACGAGTTGTTTTATTTCGTTTTTAGTTCTATATTCTGTTTCCACGCGTTCAATCAAGCCACCATTTTCATCATACTTTTCAACATGTGAAATTCCCTCAAAGTTGTCCCACCTCACTGCAGGAACCCAGCTTCCATGTCGTTCGCGTGTCATATATGTGTACGCAAAGTACTTCAATTTACCATCTTCAGTTATCTCAATCATCACGATTTTCTCGTCCTTATGAATGAACACCACCTGTTTTGTGACTTCCATCATGGTGTAAGCCTCGCCACAGTCCTGGGAAATGGCAGTGTATCCCTGATATGCTCCCGCTTGCAGAGCCATCGCACCACTCTCTCAATTCCCAGACCAAAACCAGAGTGCGGCACAGACCCGTATCTGCGCAAATCAAAGTACCACTGGTAATTTTCAAGTGCAGCGTTGTCCCTGATCAATCTTTCTTCCATCGACTTTATGTCTGTCTCACGCTCACTTCCTCCGATGATTTCTCCATAGCCCTCGGGTGCAAGCATATCTGCATTCTCCACGGTCTTCGGGTTATCCGGGGATATTTTCATGTAAAACGGTTTTATTTCAGCAGGATAGTTTGTAATAAATATGGGTTTGTTATCCAGCATGCTCAATTCCCGTTCTTCGTTTGTGCCAAAATCCTCGCCCCATCTAAAATCAAAGCCACGGTCATTCAGTATGTCCACCGCTTTTGTGTAAGGAATGCGCTGGAATGGTGGTTCAATTACCTTTAAATCATCTGGATTTCTTCCTAAAAATTCAAGTTCATCTTTACCATGCTTTGCTACATACTGACAGATGTAACTTACGAGTTGTTCCTGGATTTCAAGATTTCCTTTAAGTGTAACCCATGCTGCCTCCTCTTCAAGATGCCAGAACTCCGCTAGATGTCTCGGTGTTCTCGACTTTTCAGCACGAAATGAAGGGGTGAGTGACCACACCTTTTCAAGTGAGAATATGAGTGCTTCAAGGTAGAGTTGTGCGCTCTGGGAAAGGTAGCCCTTTCTTTCAAAATACTTGAGTTCGAAAAGTGTTGAACCGCCCTCACATGCATTTGCTGTAAGAATGGGTGGCGTAGTTTCCACAAACCCGTTTTCAAAGAACCATTCTCTTGCAGCACGCAGAATCAACGCCTTTACTTTCATTGTCTGGGTCATTTCTCTCGAACGGAGCCAGAGATGCCTGTTGTCCAGTAAGAACTCCTCGGTCTGGTCTTTGAATATGGGAAATCGCTCTGCGAAATGCACAACCGTGAATTTTTTCGCACCAATTTCCCTGCCACCCGGTGCACGTCGGTCTTCCCTTACCACGCCTTCCACGATGACAGAGGACTCTACCAGTGCCTTTTCTGCAGCCCTGAAGTCCTCATCTGGTAATTCTCCTTTTATCACAGTGCACTGAACAATCCCTGTACTGTCTCTAATAACGGTGAACACAATTCCACCGCTACTTCTCGTTCTGTATATCCATCCACGCACCGAAACTGTATCTCCAATCTTTGCCTTTTTAAATACATCAGATGCACTCATTGTACCGCACATGATATATTGTAATAATTACATATATTATAATTTTTGGAGATGTAATGTCAACCGACATCGGTAACACAGTAGCGTTGGGCAGGAATACCACGGATACCCATATGATAGCGTTGGTTGTTATACCAATCTCTAAATTCTGGCATTAGTGCCGCATGGTCATAAAACACGGAGCCGAGAGGTAAGTACTCCTCGTTT
>Ga0315298_1007687_pt1 | contig 14073 bp, 12 predicted proteins | sample WHS_1_MG_FD_203077 | JGI IMG/M metagenome (GOLD analysis project Ga0315298, IMG submission 203077) | Extremophilic microbial mat communities from Washburn Hot Springs, YNP, Wyoming, USA - WHS_1_MG | ecosystem: Environmental > Aquatic > Thermal springs > Hot (42-90C) | place: USA: Wyoming...
CTCTCCAAATCCTTGGTTTCCAGGTCTATCAGGGTCCCCTCATTCAAGCTGATGTTCAGCCTCTCCTCGTACTTTAAATACGGGCGCCCCCCTCTATCGCCTCCTTGATGGCGGTGTGCCTGATCTTCGGGGCCCTCCTTATGTCTATCCTGCTAGCTCCCTTCATGCCCGCTTCCCGCCGATTTTTACCTTTGGTTCTCTAATCAGAGCATGACCTTGCCTGACTAAAAGCGCGCCCCCGGCGACGGCGGCGACCACCCTCATTTAGGCCCCTTCATAACCTGGAAGGTCTCCCTTGCGGTCTTTGCGGCCTTCTTGGGATAGCACTCGATCCTCGTTTCCACGATCACGGGAAACCTCGTCGGGACCGCTATCCCGCAGATGAATACCTCATGGTCGGCCAATCCAGCGAGGTACTGCGCCAGAGCTTTGGACCCGTACTCGGTGTAGTTTATGATTGCCCACTGGTCGTTCTGGGACATGAGCCTGAAGCTTATCACCGAGTTGCACTGGCTGATGACCGACTTCGCGACGTAGGCCGGCCTCTGTGTCATTATTATAAACCCGAGGTTGTAGCCCCCTCCCTGCGAGATCGCCTCGGTTATCGCGGTTAGGCTCGTCCTCCAGCTCTCACCGTACTTCACCATGCTCTCCTCGGGGGCGAAGTACTGGACCTCTTCTATCGCGACTATCGCCCCGAAGTCGTCGTTCGTCATCGCCTCGGACAGGAGGGACCTTACTATATTGCTGGCGACTAACTGCGGGGAGTCGATCTCCGTATCGACGGAGAAATCGATCAGGGTTATCTCGTTCTCCCTCACCACCTCGACGGAATCGAGGGGTTTCTCGGGCAGTTTCTCCAAAACGTCCCCGTACCTCTTGATGTTGTCCTCGGCCGTCGCCGTGTACCTCTTCTTCTGGGCCGCCGCACCCTTCGCCTCTATTTCGGCGAGGATGTACTCGCGCAATTTTTCTTTGCTTGCTTTCGTGACCTCATCCCCCTGCATCTTCTCGATCGCGGACGCCGCTATCCCCGCGAGGGTCTTATCGAATCCCAAGAGCGAGGCGGCCTGCGCGGGATCTATCTGGGTGAACGATTGTGTGAACTCCCTGTAGCTGTACTTCTTCCCGCCGGCCTTCTCCACCAGTGGTATGTATTCGCCCCGCCTGTCGAATATCATCATGTGGGGCGGGGGATCGAGCTCCTCCCTCGCCGCCTTCGCGAGCGCCATGACAAAGGTGCTCTTCCCCGACCTGGTCATCCCGCAAACGAACGAGTGTCCCTTGACCAAGCCGTTTACATCCAGGTATATCGGTATGTCCAAATCCCTGAGGTTTCCTATCTTCAGGTAGTAGCCATCCTTGGCCGGGGCGATGAAAACATTGAGATCCTCGGGCCTCGCCTAGTAGACCGGCGTCTAGGTTGCCGGCGGGACTTCGAGGGGTCTGAACTTTTCCCCGTCAAAATAGCCCAAAGGTTCGGCATCAAGGCCACCAGAAGAGCAAGCCTCTTCACAAGTCCAAGCTAGGGTGAGCTAGCCTCAGCCGTAACTCAGCACCAAATCTTTCTTTTTTCTCTGTTCCTTTGAAAGCTATCCCTGTTTTCCGCTGATGCTGGCCTTTACCACACAGAGTATGGGGGCCAGATCTACCATAAAAGCTGGCAGCCCACATACGAGTTCTTTGAGAGCAGGAGCTACGAGGTGAAGCTCGCCCACCCGATGAAGACTTACATAATAGCCGAGGCGAAGATTAAAACGGATGCAATCGAATCTGAAACTGGATGCTCATCTAAAAGGAGAAGTTTCGCGCTTAAAGGGGGCGGGAGATAAGAGAGGAACCGAAAGTGGCGCAGTATTTGAGGGGAGAAAAGAGATTACGAACCAATTGCAATCCAAGCGAGCATTCAACTTGTTACCTTAAGTCTTGGTGGGTAAGAATCGTTCATAGTCCATTTTGTTTCCCATGAAGTAAAGTCAACCTCTATGAAATAACCCCGGAGTGATAATCCACTTGCCTCACTAGGATAAAAAATAGCATAAACATCCGTAGTTTCACCTGATCTAACCGATATACTAATTGCATCAACTACAAAGTCTTGATCAGGCAACAAAGCAATATCTTTCCTGATCTTCATCGAAAGATAGCCCTCTAAAGGACCATTGACCGCTTTTATAATGACATGCCCTTCTACACGACTGCCTAGAGCACATGACGTAACCTTCTGTCCGCCTACAATCCAATAATAATCTATAACCTGAGGAGAACCTTGGCTCCTTATTGTAACTTTTAATCTTGGTGGATAAGATGAATCCATAGTCTTGATTTTTTGTCCATTAAACCAAATTTCTATAAAATATCCTCTTAAGGAACCTGCACTGGCCTCATCGGGAGACCAAGTAAAGAAAAAATCTCTACTTTCCTCGCTATTTAGGTTGATGTCAATAGAAAATTGCCTGTAATCTGTATCAGGCGCGTAAGAAATATCTTTTTTTACTTTTAAAATAAGTTCACCGGCTATAGGGCCATTTTGCGCTTTTAATGTAACATGCGCTTCAACATTACTACCCAGCTCAGAGACTGTTACCTTTTGACCAGCGACCACCCAGTAGCTTTCAAGTACAGTGATCGTTCCTTGTGCCGCTTGAGCGCCCAAAACTTTTAATCTCGGCGGATATGAGTCTGGCATTGAATAAATTTTGTCTCCCTCATACCAGACCTCGATAAAGTAACCCCTAAAAGAGATGGACGATGCCTCCGCAGGCATGAACGACAACTCTAACTTTCTCTCTCCTGGGAATGAAACGGGGAAAGTTTGGCGGAGCACCTCTGCATCTGGCAATAAAGCTAGATCTTTCTTTATTACGATCATTGCTGTTCCTGTAAGGAGTTGGTCACTCTTTAAAACGGCATAAGCTTTAACACTATCGCCGACATAGGCTTGATGAGAATCCCAACCTGCGTCCACTACGTATAGGGGTTTAAATCCCTCGCCGCTTACAAGGCTGCCCAAACTTCCTGTACCGCCTGTTTCGTAAGGTAAAGAAAGAGTAAACACTTTAATGAAACCAAATAACTTGATGGGAACATCAACTACCCCTACAATTTTGTATTCTACTACGCCCCTTTTTACCGCATCCACAACAATCGATGCTGTTTTTAAAAGATCGATCTCGATATCAATTCGCACTGGGGTTGTTGAGTTAGGAGGGATAAGTATGTCGTGTTTGAATCCCTCAGTAAACTGCGTTCCTTGAAGAAAAACGGTGTATGTCATTCGTTCAAGATCGAGAGTATATGGTGTGGGGTTACTTATTATAACATCAAAACCTATCTCGATGGTTGATGGAATCCCGATGAGAGGAATAGTACCTTTCTGGCTAATTCCTGAAACTTTTACTTCTTGAATAGTCAACTTCGTGCGTAGTTCATTAAGTTGATAAAGAGGAACAGCGAAACCCACTACAATTACTAGCGCCAGAATTATAATCGCTATTTTCGTTGTAGTTTTCATTTATATTCCATTTTTTTCTTTGATACAAAGCCATATTAAAAGATAGATAGTGTTTTCATTGATAAATTATACCAAGGTACTTTTTTCATGTGTGTGAACGTTATCGATATATCGCTTTGCCAATTTGCATACATCGAATATCTACCAAGTCCGCCCGACCACGAAGATGACAAGATGCGTTTACGCCATGACTTACTTGGTGAATGCAGTCAGGGGGCTGACGGTAAGCGGGGATCTGTCCAATCTTGGCTTAGATCTGCTAGTAATAGTGCTTTTTAATTTGGCAATGTTTGTGATAGCCTCGTTAAATTTTAAGAGAATCATCGAATAAGCGGCATGAAAAATTGTTGAGATCGAAGTCCAACAACATCGCCCATCTCTCGGTTGTTCCTCTGCGGTTAGGGAGAAACTCTTTTGCCGAACGTTTGCGTATTCTATTTTAAAAGATTCTTACACCCTGCTCTTAGCACTGCACTCGCGCCATTAACTTCACACAGCGGAGCCCCGTAATAAGGCGGTCAATTGCGCCAGCAGATCTTCGTGCCCGCAAACAAGATGGTCGCGGCGGAGCTTGCGCGGATGACGGAGGGCGAACGGAGGACCTTTCGATGCGAGTTCGAGCTCAACAATGACCGGGCGGTGCTCAAGGGCGAGACGACCCTCGCCTTCCTGAGGAAGGTGATCGATCCGACAAACGGGAAAATCTTTGACTGGTCATTTGCCACGAACCAGGAGCGGATAAACTTGGACTACATAGTGCCGACCTACAAGGGACGCTGGCGGATCGAGACCGGATTCAGAGTACAGGACGAGGCGCGCATAAAGTCGAAGTCGAGGGAGATCAGGGTCAGGTTCTTTTTCTTCGTCTACGAGCAGCTGCTCCAGCTGCTCTGGGCGGTCCTGTACAAAGACGAGGTGAGCTTCAAGGAGTTTCTTCTGGAGTTGAGCGAGACGAGCGACGAGCGGCTTGAGAAAGCCGAGAGAAAGGCTGTGAGGGCCAACCCTCAGGCATCGGGCATCTGCGGGTTGTAGACCACCGGGGCACCGGGCATCCCGATGGTAGTATGTCCACCTTAATGCCTTTCTCGTGGAGTTGTCCCGTAGCGGTGAGTACCTCACCTCTTTTTATACGTCGGAGATACTGACAGAACGGAAACACTTATTTATACTCAGTCGAATTATAAACCGGAGGATAATTTGGGGGGATTGTTTGAAAAGAGCTTTGCCCGCAATACTATTTGTTTTAGTGCTTCTTCTGGGGATAGCGGTTGTTCCAGTTCTCGCGAAGCCGGATAATCCAGGGCCCCCGGACATCGCACAGAAGATATTCATTCACCGTGCGAGGCCGGACAATCCCGGGAAAGGGAAGCCAGGCGGCGAAGAGGGTTTCTATAAACTCCTAGGCGCAAAGTGGAAGAGTTTCCCAGTTTCCATTGAGGTTAACCCCGCTAACCCCTCTGGTCTTGATGAATCGTTTGTGCTAACGGTCGTGGGTACAGCTGCTGAAGAGTGGGACGACGGCGCATACAGCGGATGGGGAGGTGTCCCTGTGGACCTTTTCGGAAACACCATAACGATTGTAGATAAGGACTACAACGACCTCGCCTGGACAAGCGACAAGCTCGACGGCAAAAACACGATAGTTTGGGGCAACTATCCGACTAGCGGTGTCATCGCCGTGACCATCGTCTGGTACAACACAAAGACGAAGACGATTCTTGAGTTCGACATGGTGCTTGACAATGACTATACATGGGGGGACGCCAAGACAGTCGCGGACGTGATGGACCTTCAGAACATCGCAACCCATGAATTAGGACATGGGGCTGGATTGGACGACTTGTACCAAAGTCCCGCGTACCAGGAAACGATGTACGGCTACAGCGCTTTGGGAGAGATAATCAAGAGAGACCTATACGCGGGCGACAAAGCTGGCATTACCAAGCTATATGGCTAAATACTACCTTTCTTTTTTGTTTGCTTTTTTTCTTTGCCCGTCTATGGAGCCATAAAAGCATCAAAAACGTTCAGTTTCTCGTCAGGAAATCTGCAATGTTTAAGATGAGCTGAAAGTTGTTCTCAACGTAACAATATGGTTCGGTCAAAAATGTAAGGTCACCGATCCTCTTGCATCGGTTAAAACCAGAGTTAAGGCGGGGATGGTATTCTCAGCAAACCTCTAATGAGAGAGATGATCTTTCTCGAGTTCTCATCGTAGAGAAAAGGATTGGATCGAGTGGCTTTGAAGTTGTAGATATACTGTTTATCAAATGATTTGTCCGATTTCAGCAAATAATAATCGTAATGGACTGGAGAATTGGTAGCCTCAAGCAATTTTTGCATTTCCTTGGCATAATCGTTCATTTGTTCTGCTGAGATCTCCTCGTCAAAGATGTGGACAAGAGCGACATCATCGAACCCGAATCTGAGCAATGCTAATGCTTCATCCAATCCTTCGTAAAATCCGTAGTTAATGCCCTTATCCACCGCTCTAAAATATTTCACTTCGTGTGCTCTCAATTTGCGTCCCTGCTCTTCGCAAGTGATTATGTCTATTTCGGGTTGCGTGAGCAGCGGGAGTTTAGTCTTAAACCATTTCTCGAAGTGTTCATCCATCTTATAGGATGCAAGATTGATTTTCGCATACGGATTGTACCCTCTCCAAGCTTCTTTCAGGGCCCTTATTACCTCGTCCTCGTTTTTAAAAACCGACATACAGTTTTTCTCCTTTTCATGTACTCTTCGCCGCGCTAACTCTCCGTTCTACCATCAGGTCAACTTGGGCCTCGACATTTTTGACATCTTCGTCCTTGATGCCCAAAATCGTGGCCACGGCCCGATCTATCTCGTAAATCTTTGGTTTGAGCTTCTCGATCTGCTCTCTGGTTGAGGCACCACCGATTTTTCTGACCTCGCGTTCTAACTCATCAAAAAGCTTGTCCAACGAACTTAGTTGCTTATCGTTAAGTTTTCTAACATCAAGGATGGGCATTCCCCTAGCAACACTTACCTCAAAACCAATTACTCCGCCAGGACTTTTTCTACCATTAGTTTCTATCCAATATTGTGTAAAACTCGAGTTGAGAAACGCTAAAAGGGCTTTGGTTTGGGATCGACTAAAAATAATGCTCTCTTTGGGCACTAAAGATATGAAATTGTGGCACATTGCGAAAGGGAAACCGCACTCGACAAATCTAGTTTTGTACCACCCATAGTAAGTTGCAAATATGGGCGTTAGAATCGTTTCCCCTAGATCATACCACCCATAAAATCGTTTGGTCTCCTTTGCTCTAGCTTTTGCCGCTTCAGTTTCGCTTGCCAGCCTTCCTCGACCAACTATTTGTCTTCCCTTACCCATAGCTCTACACTCTGTCTCGCCCCACCTGACGTAATTCTCAATCTCTTTGGGGAGCTTTTCTCTAGGAACGTGGCACACGAACATGTAGCATTTGTCGTCTGATTTGCGCATCTCCTCCCAGTCCTCCTCAGTAAACGTGAAGAAGTTCGTCTGCCTAGCGCTTGTTATGGCTGGGTAAACAATCGCTTTATCTAAAGGAGCTTTTGGATACGCCACTTCGTCGAGAGACCACTCTTTGACCTTTGAGGGCGACAAGTAGTGAAATTCACTTGAGCCTGGATTTCTTACCCCTCTTATTTCGCCTGTGGATGTTAAGAAAAGGTAAGTGACATTCCCATAAGAGGGCTCAAAAAGCTCCCCAAGTTTTGTCATCAGCGGGTGGCTGGAGATGTCCACGGTCTTGAAGAACACGTCTATCCATTTCCGGTCTCTGGGCAGCTCCCTCTGCTTCACGAGCGTTATGGAATACTTTTCTGATTTGCCAGTTTCAACCGCTTCTAGAAGCTCCGCAACATCTCCACTTTCGACCTCGCCCGGGATATGTATGAAAGCCACATCATTGTCCAACCGCCTGCTCTCGTCACTTTCCTTCTCAGCGAGCACGATGCAGGTCGTTATCAGCGCCCCCTTGAAGAGCTTGAGGGCTATATCTATGACGGCTTTTATCCTGAAGTGGTCGAGCAGGAAATTACCAAAGCCTATGCCGTAGTCTGTCTGAAGCCAAGTGTTTGAGATTATCATCCCCATTCTCCCGCCCTCCTTCAGGAACTTGTGGGCGTGTAAAATCCAGTAAGTGTAGATCCCCGGCTCGACCCCTCTGGAGACCTGAGGCGTGAGTCCGTATTCCTTCAAGAGCTTTCCCAAATGTGTCCTGATCAGCTCTTGGGTTTCCTCTGGTATCTCAGTCCACCTGGTGTATGGAGGATTGCCTATCACAGCATCCATCTTGGGTATGACAAATTCCCTTCTCAGCTCACCAGCCACTGTTTTTACAATATATGAGGCCAGAACTTTCTGTTCGGGTTGCAGGGAGAAGAAATCTGCGTGTATCACGTTCAACTTGGTTGAGGGGACCCTGACATTTTTCATGGCAAGCCCAACTGCTGAAAGATGGGCAGGGAATGGGTTGATATCAAGAGCATAAAGCTGACTGAGTATACGCTCGTGGACTTCTGGGCTAATCCCTGTGACAGGAATAATCCCCTTTTTCTCTTTCAAAAGCTTTAGGTACGCCTTGAGCAAGAAACCCCCACTACCCACCCCGGGATCCATAACCTCATCGTCGGGGCTTCGGATGCACCACTTGGTTATAAGATCGCATACCCAAGGTGGCGTGTAGAACTGCCCGAGCTGATGTCTCTCCTCAGGCGGGATGAGCTCCTCATACATGTAGCCTATTTGATCCGCAAGCTCGACGATCTCCACGTTATCCAAAGTGGCGATGAACTCGTTGATGTACTCCATCATCTCTGGGTCGTCAGGGATCGGCAACCGGTCGTAAACTCCCGTGAAGAATATGGGTTCGAAATCGCCGGTGACTTCGAATGCCCTCCTGAAATAATACTCGAGTTGCTCTTTGAACTTGATCGATGAAGAAGAATCCAGCGAGACCATTTTTGGTAGCCTGAAGCTTTCCTCGATTACCTTGTAAAATATGATCTTGTTCATAAGCACATACGCCATCATTCTACTCAGATTGGCTGTTGTTGAAGGCAGGTTGGCAGGGTCAAGCTTGTACCCGAGCTTTTTCACCTCGTTTTTCAGAGGCTCCTCTTTCACCTTGGATTCCACGAGGGGCCTGCACTGCTCAGCTATCTTGTCCACGAACTCCCGGAATGTTCCTATGAGCGCCTCGGTGGGCTCGACTTTCGACACTTTTTTCTCGACGTAGCCCCTAGCGAGCCTATCGAGCAGAACGCGAACGTACTCCTCGTTCAGCCCTATTTTTTCGCATTTCTCAAGCTGGTTTTTAAGGAGCCTCGGATACATCCTAGGCCTAAATACATGCTGATAGTTCCTTTTGAGTACCGCTTCTTTGTCTATGTAGCTCTCAACATCCTCGGGAGTTCTGAAGACAGCTATCCGCTCAGGGTTTACCGTCGCTACAAACGGCACGACAATTTTGTGGTCCCTTTTGTAGATCGCAGCGTAACTCATCACCTGCCCAACGACTGCAACATCGAGCGGGTCGAAAAACCTTCTGGATTCCCTATCCTTCCCTACTCTCTTGGTCTCTATGAACATGAAAGGTATCTCCCCTCGCATGAAAAGGACAAGATCCACTTTTCTCGCATCTATCGGGTAGTCCCTTTCCACACGGGTTATCTCAAGGCCGTGGAATCTGTATTTCCCCGCCACTGCCTCTATTAAATCCTTGATCTTATCCTGAATCTTGGCTTCCCTTTCCATCTGTTTCACCATAGCTTGCTTCTACCTAACTTGTAGCGGACAAAATAAAAAGGAGAGAGGCACTCGAACTTCTGCTGTGGGGCGGGGAGAGTCACTCCAATTTGGTGTGGAGCTGGGTTTCTGTTTGGAGAACCACAGAAACTGGAGAGCCGGCGGTCAAGAGCAAGATGAGTACCGCGCGAACCCTAGGCCCACACCCTCACCAGCAACGAGCACCCCCTCCCCTTCCTCCGGCTAAGGCATCGATGATCCTGGAGATCCTGCCGGGTTAGCCACCGCTGGTATTTTCGACAAAAGTATCTCAACCCGGATCTTCTTGAACTCACAGCTCGAGCCCCCCAGCGGTCCGTTTCCAGCTCTCCTCGAATGCTCGCCTTGAGATCCCCTCCCCCGGCAGCACCCAGATCTCTTGCCTGAGCGCAAACCCGTTTATTTCCCGGTTCAACCCCTCAAGGTATTCGGGGTCATGCCTCAGCTTCATAACATGGCTTCACTCCACGCTCCACTCGTGGTTGCATCTGCGGCATCTAAACACTAGGCTAAATTGGGGATGAAAAGACTTGAGAATGTCGGCGTTTGATCCGCACTGCGGGCATTCCCAGACGGCTTGCGGATTATGGTTCTTTGTCGTCATGCTGGCCGCTTTTAGAGCCTCGGCGAACACTGCGAGCTTAAGGATTTCCCTCTTTTCCACCAAACTGTTGTACTTCGCTATTAGTTCATCATTGCGCCTTTGCAGCTCTTTCACCTTCCTTCTCAGCTCCAAGTACTCCTGATTCTGGGACAGCCTCCATCTGAGCTCGGCATCCCTTGCTTCCTTGTTCGGATAAAACGATCTCCCCTTTTCGTCGCACTTGCAGAAGATTTTTTCTTTTCCTCAGTAACGATCAATTCCATGCGCCTGTCCAGTTCCCGTATCTCGCTGGTGAGCTGGAGTCTCTGCCGGTCAAGGTCGGCTATCTGATCGGCAAGTCTGAGAAGCTCTTCCACACGCTCATCCTTCACTTTCTCACCTCCTCTTCTAACCCCCTAACTCGGCGACAAGTCCGTTCATCCCGCGGGTTCTTTGAAGATAGTGTTTTCATTGATACACTCTACCAAGGCGCTTTTCCATGTTTGTAAACGTAATCGTTGTATTGTTTTGCCAATTTGTATGCATCGAATATCTGCCAGATCCACCCTACTAGGAGGATGATCAGCAGCACAATACCTCCACCCACAAGTCCGGCTAGCCCACCAACTATCATTGTGCCCAGAACGGAGATCAATCCAAAGACTGTTAGAATGATCCCAACCACCAGCAGCACGATTCCGCGTTTGAGCTTCCCAACGTAGACATGTCCGATCCCCCATAGTCCGAACAGACCGAGGATTAGAGCTAGTACAGCCGCTAAACCTGTACTCTTATAAGGCACAGGTGGACCTTTCCTTTCAGCTCCCTCCTTTCTCTCCATCCAGTTCTCACCTCCTCCCTCTTAACCGGGGCTTTTGCTCCACTTCTCCTTTATTGAGGTACACGCTATTTTAAAGGACCCCGATAGGGCTGAGGCACGTCAAGCAGCCCAAGAACACGCTCGAGGCTTAGTCACAAAACTTCAGGACATCGATTAGAAACTTAGTTTTAGTCTTCAAGCCCCTTTAGCGAATTACACCGATCGGTTTGAGTTTCTGGTTAGTTTTAGTGTAAAGGATATCTATGCTAAGGTCGGAGAGTTCGATCTCTTTCTCTGCCAGGAATGCTTGGATATTTGACTTGGTGACCCGTGAAAGACCAGATGATTTAGCCCACATCACGCACTCATCTATAAGGGCAGGTAGTTGCTTTTTCTCCTCCTCCACCCTAGCTTTCTCCATCATCACTTTCTCCCTTTCTAGCTTCCGCTCGGCCAACATCTCCGCTCTTCGAATTTTTAGGCGGATCTGAGGCTCCAGCTCGGATGTACTCTCTACTCCTCTCTCCAGCCAGAATGCATCTTTCGCACGATACAAATCGATACCCGAGCGTTCAATAGCTGGGAATTGCTCTTTCGTAAACTTCACCAGCTCCTCGGACAATTCCTCTGCCGATGCTTTCTCTAGTTTCATGAGTGCCACTTGTTTAGGCTCTTCCTCTTTTCCGATCTCCTCTAAGATCGACGGCGGTGGAGCATACATCTCCGCCAATATCCTCAAACGGCAATCGTTCTCTACCCAGAAAATACAGCGCTCGCCACTACAATCACCCCTGCTCAACGGGCAGTATCTTTGTTCCATTTAATCACTCTTGATTTATTTTTCATCTCTCTCTGAGTAAATATGCTATGCCTAGGGTCGCTGCGAGTGTAAATAAAACAATAACGAGCGGTCTCCAGTCCGTGAGCTACTAGGTAGTCCTGAAGAAGAGGGCATCTCGAACTGTTCCCGTGGTGCGGGGAGGGGATTCGAACTCTATGGGACAGGTTCTTTTAGTCTGAACCCTTCAGGCCGCTCCACGATCCCCTGCAGGCTTTTCTTGAGCTCCGCGAAAACCTCTTCGAAGCCCTGCTCGACCTTTCTCTTTCTTTTAAGGGGGTTACAGAAAGAGACGATTTCTTTGAAGACGAACGGGTGGTCGATTCCAATCTCTCTTACCCTTTCAACGGCCCTTTTTGCGACCTCATCGGCCTCGAGGATCAGTTCCGCTCGACCTTGCCTTTTCACCTCCGCCTCAGAGAGGGGCAGGGCCAGAAACGAGTCCACCTTGCTCAGGATTGGTTCAAATGCTGAGCCGAAGAGCTTCGAGTTCCTTTCGTAGCCGATCCCGAGCGTGACGTAGTAAGAGAACTCTATCGAATCCGTTATTCTGGGATCGTTCTCGCTAATCGAAGCGTCTTCATTCAGGAAGTCGCGGTAGACGTTGAGGGCGACGTACGATTTTTCCCTCAGCGACATCTGCTTCTCGACGTTGAGCTCCATGAGGTTGTGCGCGTAATTCTTTGGAATTATCACGCACGGCAATTCTTTGATCCCCAGTTCCTTCGCAGCCAAGAGCCTCTGCTGTCCGTCTATCACTAAGCATTCGCCTCCTATCATGACCGCCACGAGCGGCGTGGTGAAGCCGATTTTCCTGATGGATTCGGTCAGTCTGCGCACGTGCGATGGTGATGGCTTCCTCTGAATTTCGATGACCTTGATTTTTTCCACAGGAACTAACGCCACCTGCTGGGTGTATCCGAGCAACGGTTCCTTTATCTGGCCTACTTCTTTCATTCCAGCCCCTTAAATTATTGTAGCGCATCGTTAATCTCTTTTGCGATGGTCTTTTGAGAACGAAAACTTCAGCTATTTTTTACCAAGCTTCCCCCAGTCCTTGTTTCTCCATAAAAGCCAGCTTTTGCCCTGATTTTTCGATGATATGCCGCGCGTAATCAGGACAACATGGTTTGCCGACCTAGGGTACTTCAACGTGCCCCTGTTCGACTTCAAGCTGCTGAGGCTCACCCCGAGGCAGCTTGTTGTGCTGCTATTCTGCGTGGGGATGGCGTACATTGCGGGCACGGCCGTTGTGCCTCTCTTCTTTTCAGATCCTCTGTACATGCTCTTCGGCGCTGTGGCGGTCTTCGCAGTTTGCGCCACCCTCCTCGTGCGCAGGGGCAGAGTCTTTGCGCCGGAGTGGTACCTGCTGTACTTCGCGCGGGGGATGCTGGGCTTTTTGAAACCGACAAAGAGAGCGCGGGTGAGAGCGAAAAGGGCCGCGAGGAAAGCAAAAGCTCCCGAGATCGGCGCGAAGCCCATGGTCGTCCCGCTGGGAGAGCCCACCCGCATAGCGGGCGTCCTGTACGACCCGTCCACCGGGCGCCGCCTCGCGAACGCCATGTACGAGGTCGAGGTCGACGGCAAGCCGTACGACACCGGGCGCACGGACAAGGACGGGGCGTACTCGATAGTCTTCACCCCTCCGCAGCCAGGGGTTTTCAACCTGACCATCAGGCCGAAGGGGAGCAAGGTTGTTGTCGAGGCGATCCGGGTCGAGGCGGGTGGCCCGAAGGAGCAGGAGAGCCCCGAGGAGAAGGTCGAGCGCGTCCAGCTCAAGGAGGCGCAGCCCAAGAGCGCTCCGCACGAGGAAAAGGAGAAGGAGAAAAAGAAGGTGCTCGAACGGCTGTACGTCTACGAGCTTTTCCCGATGAACTTCGTGAGCCTGCCGGACAAGGAGCAGGACCGGATCGTCAACAGCTTCAGGAGCTTCTTGAACTCGCTCGACACACCCGTCAAGATAATAGCCACGCGGTCCTCGAAGGAGGTGGAGATCGGCGGCTCGGCGTTTAAGACCGAGTACTTCAGGTTTTTTGTCCTGGCGGAGGAGCCGATAGACGCCCAGCTGGAGGCGGCGGGGCTGAGCTACCAGCGCACCACGGAAATTCCCTTCTCGAGCCAGGTGCACGCGACCAAGTCCTTCGTCACCGTTGAGGGTGGGCGCACGCTCCGGACCGCCACCGTCTGCGAGCTGCCGCAGACGCTCATCGAGGGATTCCTCTGCGAGCTCTACGGAATTGTCGACAGGATCACCCTGACCGTGGAGCCGCTCCCCCAGGGCGAGGCCGTGGCCAAGCTCGAAAAGCACTACCGGCTCAAGCTCGGCTTCGCGTACGGCGGCCGCGCCCAGCAGCAGGAGATCGCCGAGGGGCAGATGGCGCAGGAGGCGCTCAACCGGCTGACGATGGGCGAGTCCAGGCTGTTCCGGGTGGTCGCGAACATCACGGTCGGGGGCGGCACCGAGGCCGAGCTCAGCGAGCGGATGAAGAGGCTGCGCTCGCACTGCCGGGGGAAGCTGATC
>Ga0315298_1007688_pt1 | contig 14072 bp, 18 predicted proteins | sample WHS_1_MG_FD_203077 | JGI IMG/M metagenome (GOLD analysis project Ga0315298, IMG submission 203077) | Extremophilic microbial mat communities from Washburn Hot Springs, YNP, Wyoming, USA - WHS_1_MG | ecosystem: Environmental > Aquatic > Thermal springs > Hot (42-90C) | place: USA: Wyoming...
GTAACGCATCGAATTGGGTGGATATTCATGGCTTGATCAAAACGTCTCAGGATGTCCTGGTTGAACAGGGCATTATTGGCTACAGACGTCCGCATCACGAAGAAAGTCTTCGTGATAGCCATGGCCGCACGGTAGAGTTGTCTCTGTCCGGTCACGCGGTTGAGAATCTGAAGAGTCGTAGGATTCCTGGATTCATCATGAAACGTGTTTAGAATATGGATGGAATGGTTAACCGTGGGGTTAGTTTTCCAACCAGTTTTTGCACATAGCCTAAATATCCTCAGCTTCTTTTAGCGTATATAGACCGGCTTCGTGGACAGAAGTTGTATAACCGCTAGAATTTTCTCTATAGAAATAACCATTTTTTTCAATAATATATCTTTTTTTATTAGCAAAATCAGTTTCTTTTGTCGACGACATCACGGGTCTCCTTTTGCCAGATTAATCTAGCGATAAAATTTGAAAACCACAAAATGCCTATATATTTTAGCTATGTGTAAAAACGATGGAGCCTTAATTTTATGTTTCGGGGGAATTATTTTCACTGTCCATATTTTTATCGATAACCTCAATTGCTCCGGCAGGAGGTTCATTTGGGATTTTAATATAAGGCAAATCCCAATTAGTGTTACGCGCTCCTTCAATTGATTTTGGGTCTTTAATTTCCCTTGGACCACCCAACCATGAGAACGCATTTTTTTCGTCAACAGTGGCAAAGAAGTCTACATCACCAATAGCATCATAAGAGTTTTTGACGGTTTTCAGAAGCGCCATAGCTTCATCAGAGATACCAACATTTTTCTTTGTATTCATGATAACCTGACCAAGATTGCCAGGACGATCAAGGTTTGTCGCGACCTCTTCGTTTGATTTGTCGACGAGCAATTCGAAAATTAGAAATCCACGATGAGCTGTCACTTTTGCATACATGTTCGTATCCTTGATAAAAAAGTTTTTAATTAATAACGTATTAAAAAAGAATGTCTAGTACCATTTAATGGCAATTACCGCTCATGTCCTATATTTTTAACATTTTAATTTTTGTGATACAGTTTAAAAAAAACGAAAGGATTTTCGATATGCGCGGTGATTTCATTCACGTTCCGCTGGACCAGGCGCAAAAACCCATTGATGGTCACTGCTATGTAAACCGCTATTGGTTGGTTCACCCTGAAAAAGGCTTAGCCTTTTATTACTCTGGCAGAGGAGACATGGATGTAACTTCTCCTCATCCGCAGTGCAACAAGCATGAAAGCATAACAAGAAAATTAAACCATTTATTAAAAGACCATGATGTCGTCTTTGTTCCAGTAGTTTTTCATACTCATGCTTATCTGGAAATGCAAAAGCACGCAAAGCTCAGAAAAGCTGAATTGGAAGCATCTAAAGAAAAGCCTGAAGTCAGCCATCCTGAACCATAAAAGAGCTTTTCAGGCTCTTTTTTTGGGTCTTGTCGTAATTCCAGCGGCAAAAAGATTTAGCATGACTTCACAACGCTTCATTGACGCAGCATCTGTTGTTGTGAACTGCCAGATCTTTTTGTTTTGATTCTTCAACTCGATGAACAAACCGCCTTTAAGAACGGCAGCATCTCCCAGCTTTGGGATATGAGCTTCATCTGTAAAAATTGGTTCTTTTTTAACATAAGAAACAAAATCTGAAGGTGTTACTCGACACATCATATCTCGATCGATGATCGAAAGCGTTCCATCACTGATGGCGACACCAAATCCAGAAACGGATTTCGACAAGAACGATCTTTCGTTCCAGGTAAAATATTCCGCTTGTTCAGGGTGTTTTCCAAGATATTTGATGAAGGTCTTTCGGACGCGCTCCATGGCCTTATTGATGGCTTTTCGCTCCGAGATGTCCCACATCTTTTCGCCGACCACAGCGCCGACCATAACCCCGACAGCGCATCCCATGGCGATCAAGCCAATTTTGGCAGATAAACTTACTGGCATGATCGATATGGTAACGAGCATGCCAAGAACAGATCCGACAATGACCGAACAGAAAGAGAATAATGAAGCGTGTCCACCAACTGGAACGCCTGGCCCTATATTGATTGCGCTTCCGGCCTCAATCAAAGGTTCAGAACTATACGATGGCATGACGATTTCAGAAGAAATTTCAGACAAACCTTCCATAGCCTATCACTTAGCCTATCCAAAATAGACGCGAATAGCATCTAGAGGCAAACTATTCGCTGTTTCAATCAAACACGTTTTTTCGTGCAAAATTTTTAGATATTCTCCAGATATGTGACAAATGTATAGAAAAATATCTTTATTATAAAGAAATAAAAAATTAAAAAATAATCACGTTTCTTTATGAATTTCTACAATTTCAACAAATCCTGGAAGAGTATATAAGTCGATAATTCCAAAATTTATCAAGGTGTTTATTTTTTCTATAGATTTTGATGTCGCTATAAATCTGAGAAGTTTTCTGTTTTTATTGTTGTTGCGCAAAGCCCACGTCGTCAGTTCATAATCGTTGCCAATTTTTTCAAAACAAAATTTTTCATCGAATAAAACAACAAGAATGGATCCTGACGCAGCAACAGCTTCGCCGGTTTCATTCGATATAATCCAGCCAGACTGATCAACCCTATATGTGTCAGCCATAATCGTTTTCATAACACGCTATCCTCAAAAACAATACCACTGGAACAAAATGCTCCAATGGTATGATGCAGCTACAGTTTCGCTTAGAAATTGTATTCTCTATTTTGTATATATCATTTTAATTGAAAAACAAAATTAAGTTAAGTCAATGTTTCATTTTTCCTCTTGATTTCTATGTTTTTAATGCAAATAAGGGGGTGTGACAAGAGGTTATGCGGAGAGATTTTAATTTCTCTGTATGTCACCGGGGGTTATAAAGGGTGAATACGGAGGGCGACCAATTTGTTGGTCGCCCTCTTTTTTATGTTTCAAAGCTTATAGATTCAGGCCAAGAATGGCAAAATCTGCGGGACTGTTTGCGTTGCCGCCTCCTGGCATGAAAAACGATATATTGCCGTTTCCCTTCCATAGCTTTTTTGTTGGCACGCTCTGGAACCCCCAAGGTCCATGACCAGCGGCATCAATCTGTAGAGCATTAAGCCGAACATCATGGTTCGCGGGTTTTGGGGTGGCCACAGCCGCCACAGAAGCAGGCTTTGAAGCTTGAGGCATGACTGGTTGAACAACAGATACTTTCGGCGAAGGCTGTGTATTGGCAAAGAAATATCCGACAGACGATGAAACGACCAATATCGCCACACCAGCAATAGCAAATTTCATGCTGTTGCTGATCTTGTTTTTACGAGGTGGATATTTCAGATTAAACTTGATTTTTAGAACTTCAGGAGTTGGAACGATATCAGTTTCGGATTCACCATGCGTTCCAATACGCTGTTTTAAATAACTGTGCCCCGGATTGGCATCAGGATTCTCTGGATTTTTAGATCTGATGTTCCTGGCAACATCTTCACCAGGAGTTACATTCTTGACTTCATTAATCGGTGGGGCTTCTTCAATTTTGTTGCCTAATCCAATACTGGCAATAAAATCATCTCTCATGGCTACCATAAGTTCCATGGAACCACGACCATGTAGATTAGGACGATCTTCATTAACACGACTGCAGAAGCAGAAAATAGAGCTACCCTGTGAAATTGGGGTTACGTAAATCCTGATTATCCGATTATCATCGGTTTCAATCGTTAAATTCCCGGCCTTGGTGAATTTATAGGATGATATAGTCCCAAAATCATCGGGCAATTCATGTTTCATCATATTTGAAGCTGTTTGAGACATGTTCCAGAAACTCCAGTCAATAATTTCAAATACCACAGATTATTTTCATAAAGCCAGATTTTTTGTTTTTAAAAATATTGAATATTTTTTATTCGTCAAAAACTTGAGATTTTCTGAAGAACTAGGCAAAAATAAAATATGATCGAAAAAGCATATGAATACATTAAAAATTTATTGAAGTTTAACACCAGGAGGTCTCCTTTTGGCGTGATGTATTTTGCGTTTGGCTTTGTATTAATGATTGCTGGAATATCAGCTTCGATTTATGGGTTTACATACGGTGAGCCACAAGTAAAGCAAATCGGACAAAACATAATTGAAAGCAATTACGCAAATAATTTTTATTATACCATTGATCCTGCGAGTATTAATAAGAGTAAAGATAAGACAAAATTATATGAAGCAATAAAAAAATATAATTTTAATTCAATTCAATGTGGAGTTGGATCAGTTAAATTTACTATTTTTATAGATCCTTCCAAGAATTCTTCTTTAAAAACGATCTCAAACATTTTCAAAAATCAAATTTGGGATAAACAATTGTCTTATAAAATAATCCTTGTTTTAAACAAGGGTGAAAAAATGAATAATTTATTTATGCCATATATCGAAATGTGCGGTGATATTCCGACAGATTCGGATATGTTAAAGAATTATTCGTTATTCAACAAAATGGAAAAGGCCGCAGGCTTTGACTACGGCCTTCCGTTGCAGGTTTATGACGATCGATTTATCGCCAGATAAAAATTAGTTGTTTGAATTCCAGACTTCATCCGGGAAAGCTACTACGGTTCGTCCTGTCACTCCGGCTGAAATACCTCTTGTGACAACGCGATCAGCATGAAAAGAGATCGTCGTATCATAGCTATGTCCATCCATGATAAAGACGCCGTTCCATTTCCCGTTTCCTGCCATTAGCATTCCGGGTAACTGGAAATCACCGCTGATTTTTGCAGGACCGGGCTGACCAGTGCGATAGACCGTGAAATTAATCAAACGATCGGCGACGGTAGTTCCCCCACGATAGGCATTTGTCGTTCCGAGATAAGCCGACAATCCGAACCAGGCTCCATGATCGCCTTGAACCGAAACACCGGTTCTGCCAATACGACCCATGGCAACAACCATCTTGATCGGCGGTTCTTTTAAAAAAACCTCATGGTGTTTGACGATATCGATCGGCTTCAAAACCGCCTGAACATAAGTCAGATGCTGACCTGGCTCGGCAACCGGCATCATGGATGATGGGAACCCATTTGGCGGACCATCAAGAGGGGTTCCAGCAATTGTAGTGGGTCCACCCATTGGTTTGGCATGAACGAGCTGACCGACCAATGGGTGTGCCATAGCGAATACGGGACTACATAGCGCCATAATGCCAGCAGCCGATAGAATTTTCAGGGAACGATATGCCATTTTCAACCTCTCGGGGTGGCCGGTCAATTAAAACTTTCTATCCGCACATACGGAACGATTTATATTAATACGGAAAAGCTAGTACAAAGCGCAAGATTTTAAGGTTTTCCTTAAATCATGGAGATCTCGGAAAAATCACGGAACGATACTGACTAATGTTCCATAATTTATGTCATGCCACATTTTTTTGGAAGCTTTTTCAGGCATTTCAACACATCCTGCGGATTGTGGCCAACCATAAGTCTTTCTTGGAAAATAATGTAATGCATCACCCCTATGGAAATACGAAACCCATTTGATCCCATGATCGTCATAATAGATTTTGTGAACCATAACGTTGCCTTTAAAAAACACTCCTAAAGATTTCCAAGAAGCTCCATTCTGATGGTCCAATTTATATTCAGACGCTTCATTTTCTGACACTGGAACAACCATGCTGCCACGCATGGATGTCACCTTATATCTTAAATATACAGGCCAAGTTCCCAATGGTGTTCCATTGAAAACACCTGTATTTGCAGGGGTGGTAAAAACAGGTTTCATGGAAAGGCCGTTATCGGACGATACCGACCGATATAAAGTGGCGGTCTCTGAACTATAACCACGCTTGACCAATACCCATGTCCACGGATTAGGATCATCAACATATTGGTTGCTTTGGATAAGCTGTTTTACCTTTTCCGGTAATTTCTTCCAACCATACCGCCCAGGTCTGACAGGTAATCCGTTTGATCTCTCAAAATTATATAAAGCCCCTAATATGAATGGGTTCCAAGGATCATTCCAAGACCATTTCCCTGCCTGCTCGCGTAAAATATCGGGCAGATCAATATTCCAATGGATTTGACCGTCCTGGCTAATTGCAACAGGCAGATATCCAGCTTTTGCGAAGGCTATAATAGTCGGAGATGGTTGGTAAGTATGCATGTTGACAAGATATTTCATACCCATGCCAAAAAGCAAGTTTTTAGAAAATTTCTATACAATTTTAAAAAATAAAACGTATAAAACATGTTCTGAATTGGACAATAAAATAATGTATTTGACATTTTTTTATATTTCTTATATCAAGCGTCATCTTCAACTTAAGGGATAAAGCCAGATGGCAACGAATCTTTCCTCGAATAAGGTCAAGCCTGCTCAGAATGGGGCGGCGAAGACGAATGTTTCAACCAAGACTGTCGGCAATTCGGCCAGCAACAAGACTGCCGCAACCAAGACTGCCTCGGCCACCAAGTCGAATGGTGATGCATCCAAGCAGGCCACTCCGGTCGTTAAGCCGGTCGTCGCGGCAAAGCCCAAGACCGCCGCTCCGGTGAAGCCCAAGGCTGATGTTAAGCCGGTCGTGAAGACGGCTACGAAGCCGAAGGTTGCTCCCGCCGCCGCCAAGCCGGTTACTCAGGCAAAGGCAGCTCCGACGAAGACGGCTGCTGTCACGGCTCCGGCCAAGACCAAGGTCGCTGCTTCCACCACTCCTTCCAAGACGAAGACTGTTGTCGCGACCACTGCCAAGCCGGTTCCGGTAAAGGCTCCTGCTCAGGCGGTGAAGAAGCCGGTTGTTCAGAATGTTGCCCCGAAGAAGCCGGTGGCCAATCCTGCTGCATCGGCTACCACCAAGACGGTTGCCCCCGCAAAGGCTCCCACGGCAGCGAAGAAGCCGGTGACAGTCAAGAAGCCGGTTACCAAGCCCGCTTCGGCTACCAAGCCTGTCGCAGCAAAGCCGACAGTCGAGACGAAGGATCAGACCATCAAGATCCAGGGCGCTCCCGGCATTGGCAAGACCAACGCTATGTCCAACCTGGTGGATGCTTTCAAGCGCAATGTCGATATGGGCGTTCGTATCGCGGCTCTGCGTCTGGCTCGCGGCATGACCCAGGAAGAAATGGCGAAACGTCTTCGCGTCACCCGTTCGGCAATCGCTCAGTGGGAAACTGATCGCACACAGCAGACCGAAGAACATCTCCGCTCCATCGCCAAGCTGTTCAATGTGTCCTATCAATTCCTTTTCAATGGTGATATCGGCTCCCTTACCAAGACCGAATTCACCCTGGTATCGAATTTCAGGACTTGTTCTGCCGCCGATCAGGCGATGGTCATGAAGCTGGTTGATCGGATCCGCCATACCGGCAAGTGATCTGAATAACCTGGATGATCTAAATTCGGAAAAAGGGGGCGAATATGCCCCCTTTTTATTGACTTTATTTTTTAATCTTTATGTTAAATTATATATCGAATTTGAAATGGAATAACATCCCCATTAAAACAGCTTTAATTGTATTTTTTATTTCACTAATTCCATGTGTCGGATTTGCCAATAATGAATACGACTCTTTTGCAAGATAGAATCACTTCGAACGAAGTGAATTCTTCGGCAGCGAATGATACCAAATCATACGATTTCAATAATACCAACAAAACTATTTGGTATATCAACACAAGCCATAAAAAAATAAACAAATAAAAAAGATGCCAAAAATGATAATGTAAATGACGAAATAGAGTTAGGTTACATGTATTTTGACGAAACCAATAAATATGGTTTTCAAAGCCAAAATGAATAATTTAATTGGTTTTATATGGCAGCAAAAAACAACTTTGCTTTAGCCAATAATATTGTCGGAATTTTTTATTACTATAACGTTTTAACCTTAAATCCTCATTATAAAAGGCGGCAGAATGTTTTTTGATCTCGGCTAAAAATGAAAATATGGTCGCCGCCCACAATTACAAAGAAAATATCAAAAAGTTAAACTATGAACAGATTAAAGAGATAAAATCAAAGGTAGAAAAAGATTATCTATTGGTTTAAATGAATACAATCCCACGCGTGTATTAAAAATCAATGATGGGAACATTGTGTTATATACAATGCTCCCATCATACAATTCAAAAATCAAACATATTAAATATTTAATAGTTTCAAAAACTATTAAATTTGATTTTCGAATTGTATGATCATATTTTAAACAAAGGATGATAGGAAAGATCTGGATATGGCGGTTTATGTTGACGACATGAGAGCTAATTTTGGCAATATGATCATGTGTCATATGATTGCTGATACTCTTGATGAACTCAATGAAATGGCTGACCGTATCGGCGTCAACAGGAAATGGCTTCAGAAGACCAGCCACATTCATTATGACATTGCTTTGAGCAAGAAAAAGCTTGCAATCTCATATGGAGCACAGGAAATCACCTGGCGTCAAATGGCTATGATGTCAAAAACCAGAGATTGCATTGGTTTTCTGCCCAAGCCATATGCTTCCAAAATAACATCAATGCTATGCCGATCAATCGGTTTTGAAAGTTCCCAAAATCATGAAATAAGAGAAGCCTTAAAAGAAATCGTCCATAAAATTGAACAAAGCTTTCATGATATCATGGACGAAAAAAAGTCTATGGTTAAAGAAAACGAATGGGCAAAAACCAAACTTATTCATCTGATCAATGATGATAAAAAAGCAGATATAGAATCGATTTTAAATTCTATATTTAAAACTTAAGGCGCAGCTTATGCTTGAAATAAGATTTCTTATCCAAAGTGATCCGGGTATGAGAGTTGAGAAAAACGCGATACGTCGTTTTGTTGACGCACATCCTGGATACGCTATTAGCACAGCTAATTTGGCAGATGTCAGCATAGGCGGAGCCAACATACCGCGACGTGGCACAGTACCGGTCGGAACTGTTGAGTTTTGTAAAGCTTTGATCAAACTGCATGAACTGGCATGCCCACCGGCAATATCATATCCGGTCAGCTTAAGCTCTTTTCTCGGAAGAGAAATCGAGAAGACGACATGGGGTAAAACCAAAGAAGGCGATTTTGTAAAGCCCGCCGATGATATCAAAACCTGGACCGGACATATTCGTGGAAATCCGCATCCTGATGACGTTGCCGTTTTAGAAAAATTACCTTCTAATTATTCGGTATGGCGTTCGGATCCAGTTACCTTTTTAAGCGAAACCAGGTTTTATATCTCGAAGATGAATATTGTCGGTCATTCACGCTACGATGATGGCCCAGACGACGCTCCCGAAGCCGATATAGAAATCGTTCGCCAAGCTCTTAAACAGATGCCTAAACAGCCAGCAGGAATGTCACTTGATTTCGGGGTAACCGATAAAGGTGAAACCATTCTGGTCGAGGCCAATGATGGATGGGCGCTCGGTTACTATCCGTGGGGAAATCTAACTCCATCTGGATATGCAAATTTAATTGTTGAAAGATGGATGGAAATTTGTAAGATTAAACTTTAATTTTGGAACCTAAATCAGATGAAGCATATAGCATTGTCATATTTTTTTGTTGAAATCGCTTTAATTTCTTTGTTTTTTGTAAAATTCAACAATTTTTTGTTCCACGTAATTGATGTTGGATTGATCTTCATATCAATCCCTTTAATTGCCACAAGTCTATTCTCAGAATTTTTGTTTAATCATTTTTCTACAAAATCATAAAATTTATGCATATGAATGACGAATGCTAATCGTATCGACTATTCACATGCTTCCATTGTTCGGTCACGCGGTTGAGAATCTGAAGAATCGTAAGATTCCTGGATTCATCATGAAACGTGTTGAGAATATGGATGAAATGGTTAACCGTGGGGTTAGTTTTTCAACCAGTTTTTGCACATAGCCGATTATCAATTAAAAAAATATATGTGTTTGTTTTTATTGAATATTTTTCCTAAAAAATAAGACCAAAAAGTTTGATTTTTTTAAAAAAATATCATACGTTAAAAATACAAAAAATAGGTTTTGACATGACAGACGATATCTCATTTTTTCAAAAAATTATCTTCACATTTATCTTAGGCATGTTTATGTACATTTTTTACGGATTAAATTATTTAATTTTATTAGAAATAAACACGACTATTTTAGCCTCAACCATTTTTTTAATAATATATTTTAGTAAATATTGTAATTTTTGCGATTTTCCCATATCAATAGATAAATACAAAAGCAGTCGAGAATATAAAAAATATTTTTTAGTTTTAATGATTTCTTTTGCAATGTTTATGATTTTTTTATCATTCGCCAGTAGTGTATTTTTAGAGGTTTTTCATATCCTTTTTAAGCTTTACCCGCCCAAACACTGCGACTCTCTTTGTATGTCTTTGTCGCGTCTGTAATAAAATCAAAATCGATATAAAATGGACGATTTGGGGTCTGGCAAATATCAGACATTCTATAAAATGGTTTTTTGGGGTTGGCGTTTTCTGATAACGTCTTTTTTTAATGGCTGTCTATTTTTATTTGTATATCAGACAATTTTCATATAACATCTTGGTCACAACTAAAACACAAGCATATTCTATGGAGTTAATAAAATGAAGTATCCAATTGCTTATCTTGCTGGACCAGACGTTTTTCTGGAAAATGCCAAAGAGCATGGTCAAGCCATGATCGATTTGTGCAAACAGTATGGAATTGTCGGTCTATTTCCAGCGGACGATGAAATTTTTGACAAGATATCCAGCATGTATAGTGCGGGCAAAACAAAATCAGAAATTGCACAAATGATTTTTGAAGAAGACGTTGATAAAATCAGACGATGCGATTGTGTGATAGCGAACCTGATTCCATTCCGTTCGCCTAGTGCAGATCCAGGCACAACATGGGAAATGGGAATGGCTTATGGCTTACGAAAGCCTGTTTGGGGATATTGTTCAGATAGGCGAAACCAGGAAGCAAGAGTTACCGATATGCTTGGCAACCCATCCATTGAAAAGGATGGATGTATATGGGGTAGTGACGGCATGATGATCGACAGCCTCGGCGGTCTCGACAACCTCATGATGACTCGATCAATTGTCAACAAACATCAAATAGCACACAGCTTTGAAGAAGCTGTGCATCAGGTTCACAATTACTATTTTCATAAAGAAGAAAAATAAAATATTTTTTAATACAATAAAATAAAATATAACTATTGACAATAATAATATATTAAAATAAAAACAATTATCTTAAACAAGTAAAGGCTCAATCTATGTCGATTAATCAGGAAATTCTAACTCTTTCCGCAAACGCCATGGCCGCAGGCCGAGTTGCTGAAGGCATTCTTTTCGCACGCTGCCGATCATTGATCCACTCATCTGAACCCGCGAATGAGGTCAACGCTTTCATTGAGGCTTCTCTTCGCGCTGGCATTACTCCTGTGATGCAGGTCAACAACGAAATCGTTTCGCTTTCTCGTGAAGCCATGCTGGCGAACAAGCCGATGATCGCTCTTCATATCGCGACGTGGTGCGAAGCTAATGCGGGCACGAGCCGAGTTGCAAATCTTTATTCCAATGCCAATTTCGGCCTGACGCCGAAGGCTCTTGTCTATCTCGCTGCCCAGGCGGGCATGCCCCACAACCTCGAATGGCTTATCCAGGCCGGTGTTGATATCCATGGATCGGTTGACGGCCTCTCACTGCTACAGTGGGTCGTTGCTGCAAACAATTACCCCTCGGCAATCCGTCGCGATCTGGTCAAGGTCATCGTCTCCAATGGCGGTGATATCGATGAAGAGGTCTCGGCAAATGGCCCGCCCGATTTCGTCGGCATGACAGCGCTTGATATTCTGATCAAGAAGGCTGGCGATGCGATCGATGAAGATGAAAATCTCAAGGAAATCAGAGATATCCTGAAGGAACATCATCAGGCGGAAGAACCCAAGGTCATCAACTGATATGATCTAAACCGACGCAGAAATCACCTGTCAGTAAAATAAATTCTGACAGGTGATTTCACATTAAAGTATTAAAGATTGACTGAACACCATTATGTCATATCTAAAATAGAAACCATACACTATCTTTGTGTAAAAATTAAGGGATAGACTTAAAATTTAAGTCCGATTTCCCTGGCATGATCTTCCCAATCAACACCTTGAACATGTTGGGCATGCTGTAGCCATCGATCGGCAGGCCCTTCCAAATTCGCGGCTTTTGCCAGACGATTTAAACGATTAACATCAATATCTTCGAGATGGATGTCACCATATGGTGGCAATGTCATATTCGATTGACGACTAGTTCCGAGATAAATCCAATCTAAAAGAGCTTTTTCTGGCGTTGCCAGTCTAACAGTTCCAGGGATGGGACGGTTCCACCTTGCCTCAACATCTTCTGGTTCACCCGAATCAAAAACGGCCTGTGGCATACCATGAAGTCTGAACTGCCGATCTCCGACTATAATGCTGCCCAATTTGGGCGTTTCTCCGGGTTTAAACGGCACTACAACGGTTATGATATTCGATGGGTTATTGGCAATACCATAAGCTCCAAGAGCGCGCTGGAGGCTTATTCTACAGCCTGGTGACACAACCTCGGCGACTTCATCTATGACCGGCACAGGTAGCGCCATAGCGTTCGTATAGACGTCTCTTTGAATTTTATTGATCAACCCGACTTCTGTGCAAAAATGAATGATGCGGGTTAATTTGTTTTGGGGAACTTCCGAACCATTAATTTCATTGATCATATTGGCCAATGTTTTTCGGCCAAGCACGCGTGGCGCATCATTATCCATGATTGCCGTACGCAATCGCGCCATGATTTGCCTATTATTCAAAATGTCACCTTTTGTGATTAAGCCGGTGCAAAATCGGCTGTTTCGATTTTTTTATTATGGTTGATTTCGGACAATTCTGAAAGCCATTTTTCAACAGATGTCGCTACTCTGATTTTCATGGTTTCAAAATCATCTATTTTGAATTCCATTCGAGTTTTTGCATCGAGATAAGGTGCGACTTCGGTTTGAAAGCCTTCCCATGTCATCATCTCAAGCTTGGCATACAGCATGGAAACGCTTTCTTCCTGATTCAGGAAAGAAATCATATCCAAAGGGGGACGGGCTTCCATTCTGATCAGGATATCAAGATCCCAGACATCTCTGATCGCAACGCGATGAGGAGCAGCCACAAGAGCGATAACCTTGCTGGCTGCCATGGCCGATTCGTCATAGGTCACGACATCGACATCTTTGATTTTACCATTCATGCCATGGACGACTTTGACCTGCTCTGGCATACCGCGACGTGAAACCTCAATCGTGAGATGAATTTCTGATCCAGCCGGAGTAATACCGCCAATTTTCCAACGTGCTACGGTTTCTGTTTGTTTTGGCTCACTAATTCTGACGTTCGTCATGCCGGTATCGGACAGAGCTTCACGAATGGCGGACCTCATCATTCCCTGAAGTCTCGACAAAGGAATTTTGCTGCCATCCTGCTGCAAATCGATATCTTTTGTCGCCCGATGACTACCGAACATCGCTCGCATGGCAAAACCGCCCTTTAAGGCGATTTCGGCCTGTCTGTTCACCGATCGGCTGAAAACCGACCTGATAAAACGATACTGCAAAAATTCACGAGCAACGTCAGCATCAGTCATCTGGTACATCCCCCGGCCTTCCTTTATAGAAGGCTCATCAGGTATGTTACCAGCGTATGACGAAAACGGAGACGAAAAAATATTATTCCCGTCAATTAGTTCTAAACTGGACTTTACCGCGCTCAAGAATTTATCCTTTTCATACACAAAACAAAGCGAGATATTATGGCCGAAACAACAGATTCTACAGTCGTGGTGGTCAGTATGACCATGCCTAAACAACTGTATGACCAAATTGAATCGATCATGGAAGAAGACGGTATCAAAAGATCAGTTATGATCCGTCGCGCCATTTCTTTATATATTGCAGCGCGGCAAAGCACAAAGAACGGAGAAATTGTCGGCGCTGCAGATCCGATAAGCAAAAAGATGCATACAGTCTTCAAAAACATCCTTCCAACATAAAAAGCATAAAAAAATTATCTATTTTTAAAATAAAAAGTAAAACTAAAAAACG
>Ga0315298_1007689_pt1 | contig 14072 bp, 20 predicted proteins | sample WHS_1_MG_FD_203077 | JGI IMG/M metagenome (GOLD analysis project Ga0315298, IMG submission 203077) | Extremophilic microbial mat communities from Washburn Hot Springs, YNP, Wyoming, USA - WHS_1_MG | ecosystem: Environmental > Aquatic > Thermal springs > Hot (42-90C) | place: USA: Wyoming...
AAAGGCGAAGCAGGCAACGTTTTTTACAAAAACGCGACATTTTACAGCTTCAATGAGCTAAAAGTAATGATGCGGAAAAGCGAACTGACCATCATAAACGTATGTTCAACGATTTTCCAAAAACCAACTGAAAAGCCACTGCGCTTTGAAGCTCCAAGAAGAGGATATTATGGAAAAGCTGGGTTTGTAGCCGTTAAAGCTGGAAGGAGACTCCATCCAGCCAGCATTTAAATTAAGATCGTGCAACCGGCAGAGCATTTTTTGCATGTTTTAGGGTAAAGATTAAAAATCTCTCTTTTCCGTACCGTGCAGTGACACGGAACTATTAAATGCATTCCTTTTAAAGCTTCCAGCATGCTGAAACTGTGAAAGCCGCCAACCACCCCATAGATATCTCCCAATTTTGAGGCAGCCCTTAATATGTTCTCTAAACCTGGATGTGCGCAACCTGTTATGACGGTTAAGCCATTTCCTGTTTTAACGATTAACGATTGTTCCTTTATGAATTGTCCAAGCTCACCTGTAGTAAAAACTCCTTCGCAGACTTCTCCGAGTTCTCGAATTTCATGTAATCTTACATTCGGGTGCGAGGCTAGCCAACCTTTAAATCTGTCTGAAAAAGATACTGGTACAAACACGTCTACTTTACCGCAATAATTTATGATTTGGATCCCACCCGTGTGGTCTCTATGCTCGTGGGATAAAACAATTATGCGAATGCTACTAAGTGGATCTACTCGGAATTTCTGCATGTTAAAAAACAAAGTGTCTACGTCCCCACCAGTATCAAAAAGTACACCTTTCTCTTCGATCAAGCATGAAAACCCAAATGCTCCTCTAAAGCCATTCAAAGCTTCGTTATCATATAGGATTTTAAGTTTCAGACTATTTGTTGCGCCTGCAGATGAAAAAACCGAAGCTTTTTGTCTTCCAACATTCACTTCCCAAACATTGCCGCACATGCGGCAAAAACATAAACCATTCGCATAACATCCTACAGCATTTGAGCCACACTTAGGGCACATAACATTTGCATTTTCAGCTTCGTATCTTAACGTATTCTCCCCTCCCTGAATATGCCTTTAAAATATCAACTGATTATGGCTGCGTACAAGCCTGAGTTCTTTTATCCTTGCATTCAAGGCTTCAATTTCATCCTGAAGCTCTTCTCGATAGGCTTCTAACACTTTTATCTCTGCGTTGATAAATTGTAAGGGTGTAGGAAATGGAAGGAATGGTTGATTATGTCCATACCATTTAGTTGGATATGACTTTATTTTTTTGTGAGCATGTGGAGGACGAATGGGACCTTCTTTCAACTTTAAAATTTGTTGACTCTGACTGCCAAGATGTCGCCTCGCTGTCTGCGCATTGATCCTCGGCGTAAAGTTGGGGCAAACGTTTAAACCGTTTGCAGCTACGGTAATATTATATAGTTTACATGTCCCATTCTGAAAATTAATGCAGTTTTTATGTGCGAGAAAATCTTGTCGAAATGGAGTACTCATTCTTTAAGCATCTCCAAGTGCAAGTAGCGTTTTTAAAATATGTGCATTTGCACATATTTAGTCTTTATGTCTTCTAATTCCAAAATTAGACAACGATCAAATAACTTCCTTTTGCAGGCACCCCAAAATAAGCAGCTTACTGAAACCGTATAAATCTTCAGAAAAACTTGATAATGACTATGTAAAACTCAAAGTGAAATGTTCAAACCCTAAAATATTTGAATGGAGTATAAAAACCAACTAATGTTTTGCGATTTTGTGCGAGGGTATCTGCATTTATTTTGTCGCTTTTTCAGGTACTTTAATTTTTTCTTTGGTCTTCGTGAATTCGTCGATTGCCTCAAGTACCAATTGAGCGTACATGAGTGCTGGCCCACCAGCCATTAAAGTTGCCACGAAACACGCCTCCATTATTTCATCTTTAGTTGCACCTGCATCCAGCGCGTTCTTTGTGTGAAAGGCGATACACCATTTACAACGACATGCTACAGCCAACGCCACTGATATGAGTTCTTTAGTTTTTGTGGTTAGCACCCCTTCCTCTTCCACTCTTCTAAGAAAGACCATGAATGGACCTGCAAGCTTTGGATATTGTTCACTTATTTTTTCAACTAAACCTTGCACTTCTTTTAGAGTTGTCTCCATACTCATTTTTACACATCACTTTGGCGTAGTTTTGCGTTAAGCTTACTATAAATTTTTCGGTCCAGCTTCCAGTAACCAAATATTAAAATTGAACTATTCGCAGAATAATGTATTCTCATTAGTGAAGTCTAATTAGTTTATCGTAGTTCTCCCATGTTAAAAGGTCTTTCTTTTCTATTTCAAAGCGTGTGGGCTTAACTGTGAAGATCCATCCTGCTCCATATGGATCCTCGTTTATTAAGTAGGGTTCTTCAAGCAAGCTCTTATTTATACTTGTTATAAAACCTGTTACTGGCGAGTAAACAACAAATAATCGCTTAGACGTTGCCTCCACCAAAGCTAAAGGTTCTTCTCTATTTATCGGTTGCCCACTTTCAACAGTCCTAATTTCAATTATACATTTAAGTGCATTAGCAACGTATTCTGACAAGCCAACCTTCGCCTCTTCAGGGTTATCCTCAATCCACACATGCTTCTGAGTGTATAAGCGATTTTTCCTTTTCTCCAATACGCTTTGAAGTAGGTTCTCTATGGCCTCTGAAACAAATTCGGAAGTGCATAAACAATATCCCTTCTCAACTAAGGCTTCAACTTTTTTAAAAAGTTCTTCCGGAATGCTAACTGCTTCCCATCTAGACATTTCTTTTCCTAACAGGTGAATATTTTTGGAAAATAATAAAGATTTTGGCATAGCATTGAACTCTTCTTCTCCCCCTCACGCTCTTTGTTTCTTGTTTTTTGGCTAATTATTGTTATGTCAAGCGCGCGCAGAATAAAAGAGCTCAAAGCAATGCTTGAACAGGGAAAAGGACAGCCACAGGGACCGTGAGACTATTGAGCTTACCTATGAAACATTTTTAGTGTAGCAACTGCGGACAAATAATAGAGGTCCCCAAGGAGTCCCAAAGCCAACCAACTGCCCAAGGTGCGAGCGTTAGCACAAGAAGGTTAATGTTAGAGAAACAGTGTTCGGTTTTAACGATGGTTTCATATCTAATTAACCTTTTGTTATCATCTGTGTTATCACAGTTTGTGCGCTAGTATATGAAAAAATGTTAATCACACCACGGTAGGTTTAAAAGATGAACCCAAATAGGTCATTATTCTGCAAGGCTGGTGTAAAATATGAGCGAGTATCCACGTGGAAGTGTTGAAGATCGCAATATGCTTGCAAAAATGTCAAAAGAGAAATTGCTTGACTATTTCTTTTTGCAGATTCGGAATCTTTGGCGTGTTGATGGTCTATACTTTTTAGGCATAGAAAAGAAGTTTGGAACCGAACCCGCTACCGAGATTGATGCTGGTGTCTGGGAAATAATGGCTGCTATCGAAGCTAAAAGCCTGCAGAAAATGTTTAATGTTGGCGAAAATCCCGATGTTTCCACAATCATGAATTTGTTGTGTAAGTCAAGTTGGTCTTTAGATCAACCATTTAAAACTATTGAAGTAACTGGTCATCGAGCGGTTCTAAGCATTAACAGGTGTAGGACACAAGAAGCACGCCTTAATAAGGGATTAGACGAGTTTCCATGCAAGAAAGTGCGGTTCGGCTATTTGAAGAATTTTGCAAAAACGCTTAATCCCAAAGCAGAGGTGAACTGTTTAATTTGCCCACCAGACAAGCATCCTAAAGACTTGTGGTGCAAATGGGAGTTTACGCTATGATTTGGAGGAGTCTCATCTTAAGTTATTTATTCTGAAAATACCTAACTAATATTATGGAGGCAAAAATTATGGAACATACAATGCCTTTGATAGGTGAAAAGTTTCCTCAATTGGAAGTGAAAACCACGAGGGGCATAGTTAAACTCCCAGACGACTACAATGGAAGATGGTTCATTCTATTCAGTCATCCCGCAGACTTTACACCTGTGTGCACTACAGAGTTTGTTGCCTTTCAAAAGCGGCATGAGGATTTTAAGAAACTGCAATGCGACTTGATTGGGCTTAGCATTGATCAAGTGTTTGCCCATCTTAAATGGGAAGAATGGATTAAAGAAAAAATCGGCGTTGAAATACAATTTCCCATAATTGCAGACAATACTGGAGAAATCTCTGCAAGACTTGGCATGCGCCATAAGCAAGCGGAGGGAACACAGACTGTCAGAGCTGTCTTTGTTGTTGATCCTAAGGGAATTGTTAGAGCGATACTTTACTATCCTATGGAGCTTGGTAGAAACATGGACGAAATCCTTAGAATGGTTAAGGGATTACAAACTGCTGACAAAGGATATGCGATTCCAGCAAATTGGCCAAAAAACGAGATTATAGGCGACCACGTTATTATTCCACCGGCAAATACTGTGGACATGATCAAGAAAAGGAAGGAACAGGAACAAGCTGGAGAGATAGAGTGCTTCGACTGGTGGCTATGCCACAAGAAACCATAGAAACTCGATGGAATTCACATCAAGCATCAATAGCTAATCTGGACAAATGTTGAGTCACAATTCTTACGGTCAGCAGTGCTGATGGAGTACGTGAGTAAATAAATAAATGAAGAGTTGATAAAAGCGTTTTGGACAAGAAAATGTTTTTGCGGTTGTGGAAGCTAGTCGTGATGCGCGCGTGGACTTGCTTATCACATAAGGAAGGTTTTAGTGAAACCAAACACAAAAGTTTCAGACGCCGTAAAAGAGAACGTGGCAAAGTTGAAAGTTTAAGCTAATTTTCATCAGAACGGTGGATAAATATCTTTTAAATGTAGAAGTTGATTAACCATACGTAATTGTGAAGGTAAAATGTTAAACAAGGAAGCTGAAAAGGCAATATTAACTGCTCAAAAGAGTGAAATTACAGAGCATCTTATCTACGGCAAATTAGCGCAATCGGTAAAAGACCCTAAGAATAAGGAAGTTTTAAAGAGGATATCGAGCGATGAACTGAAACACTACAATTTTTGGAAAGAATACACCAATAAAGATGTAAAGCCGAATCAATTGAAAGTGTGGAAGTATTTTTTGATTTCAAAAATTTTTGGGATAACTTTTGGAATAAAACTTATGGAGCGGGGCGAAGAAGAAGCTCAGGTCACATATGGAAAAATTTCAAAGTTTGTGCCTGACGCAAAAAGCATCATAAAAGATGAGGATGAACATGAAATGCGACTTATAGGTTTAATAGATGAGGAGCGGCTCAGATATGTGGGTTCTATGGTTTTAGGCTTGAACGATGCGCTTGTCGAGCTTACTGGCGCCCTTGCTGGGTTCACTCTGGCTCTTCAAAACACTCGTTTAGTCGCAATGACGGGTTTAATTACTGGAGTAGCAGCGTCGCTGTCGATGGCTACTTCAGAATATCTATCGACTAAATCGGAAGGAAACGCCAAAAATCCTCTTAAGGCAGCAACATACACTGGCATTGCTTATGTTCTTACAGTTCTGTTTCTAATATTGCCATACCTGCTTCTTACAGACGCATACGCTTGCCTAAGCTTGACAATACTGGCTGCAATTATCGTTATTTTCTTGTTCACTTTCTATGTTTCGGTTGCGAAAGAACTCCCATTTAAGAGGAGGTTTCTGGAAATGACGCTGATCAGCCTTGGGATAGCTGGTTTAACCTTCATAATCGGATTCATCATAAAAGCATTATTGAACGTAGAAGTGTAGTGATGGTGATGAATGAAGAATTGATTAAAGTGTTTTTGGATAAGCGCAATGTTTTTGCCGTTGTTGGGGCTAGTCGTGATCCCCAAAATATGGTTATCAAGTGTATAAAGATCCTAAAGGTGCTGGTTACAAAGTATACCCTGTGAATCCTAATGCACAACCAGATGTCGTTAATGTCGTGGTTCCTCCAAAAGTAACAGGGCATCTAGAGACTTGTAAGAAAACTGGAATAAGCATAATGGTGGAACGAGCCAAACATGGCTAAAGAGCATGTGGAAAATGCTTTCATGTCAGAAAAAGAATATCTTGTTAAAAAACGAATATGGTTGAGGATGATAAAAATGAGCAAACAAAAGAAAATAGGTATTATCATATGTGACCGGTACCGTGATTGTGCTGGGGTAAATGTTTTAGAGCCTTAAGAAACCGAGAAGGGGCTTTCAGCATCTACAAAGATCAGGAGGTTGAGCTTGCGGGATATACAACTTGCGGAGGTTGTCCCGGTGGAAACGTGGAATATTGCGTCGAAGAAATGAAGAAAAATGGCGTTGAAGTTGTTCATTTCGCAACTGGCATGGTTGTGGGTTATCCTCCATGTCCCTACATAGATTATTTCAAAGAGTTCTTAAAACAAAAATATGGCGTAGATGTCGTTATTGGCACTCACCCAATTCCACAAAGCTATTACAAAACTCATACGGCTCTGAAAACTTGGGATTCAAAGGAATGGAAAGAAAAAATAATGCACGTTGTGACAGATGAGCAGACGCGGCAAGAATACAGCTAGAGCGGAGAAAACATGAGAAACTTTGAGGCGGGGCTGTTCAATCGGAAAGCAGCTGATCCGAAAAACAAACCCAACGAGATTATAAATGCCTTGACATTGCAGTATGGCCAAAAGATTGCGGATATCGGAGCGGGTGGCGGCTATTTTGCTTTACGGTTTGCCGAGGCTGTTGGAAAAGGCGGGCGAGTTTTTGCTGTTGATACCAATCCGAAATTTTTGGAATACATCCGTCATTGCGCAGAGGAAAACGGGTTTGAGAACATTGAAACTGTTCTTGCCACTGAAGACGCTCCAAATTTACCTAGTAAAAGCATAGATTTGATTTTTATGCGAAACGTGTGCCATCATTTAACGAACAGAGTGGAATACTTTAAGAAACTGAAAAATGCGTTGAAGCCAAACGGAAGAATTGCCATAATCGAGTATAAGTCTAGTGGTGGACGTTTCAGTTTTCACATAAGGTTTGGGCATTATGTCCCTAAAGAAACTTTGAACGCTGAAATGAAAGAAGCCGGATACAAACTGGTAAAAGACTTTGATTTTCTGCCAGAACAATCCTTTATGATTTTTTCTTTAACTATATGAATAACTTGAACATGTATTAGCATTCGCAGATTTGCAGCCCACCTACATAAATTTTCTCTGAAGAAGTTTTGTGGCTGGTAAAATGAAAAGCGTGAAGAAGATTATGAGCACCAGAGCGTCTACGAAGATTACAGCGCTCGGGTTAGGCGAAAAGCTTTGCCGTAAACCCTCAACAGTGTATGTGAGAGGCAATAAATAGGCTATGTATTGGAGTGCCAGTGGCATGGCGGAAACTGGATAAACCACACCGCATAAAAATACCATTATGAAACGTGGAAGATTAAGCAAAGTCTGAGCCTCGAATACTTCCTTAACTAGAACGCAAAGCAAAGCACCAAGAGACGAGAAAACTAGAAGAGAAGAAACAATAATTAAAGCGAGATAAAGCACACTGATATTGAATAGTCCTAAAGCCACCATAGAACCAAGGGTGACAGCTACGGTCATTATAAGCCCAAAAATGGTGCCCCCAATTACTTTTCCAAGAAGCACTGCTGACATGCTGATGGGAGCGAGTAGCAGTCTCTCAAGGGAGCCGAGCCGAAGCTCAAAGTTAATTACAACAGCCTCAGCAGCGGTTGTGCTAAACAGAATAGTCATCGCAATAAGTCCAGGCACCAGCTGCTCAAAGTTTTGAGGATTCCTTAAATAGAAGGCTAAAATCCATGCGAAAGGAAAAACTATTCCCCAGCTTATAGAGGGCGGCTTAAGATAATACGTTCTCATGTCCTTTAAAGCTATGTAGAATATCCCGCGTAATTCGTCACGCCACATTCTATTTCCCTCCCTTCTCCACAGCCATTATAGTAGGGCTTAAGCCCGTAATTTTGATGAACGCATCCTCCAAGCTTGGCTTGACGCTGTTTACCTTATCAATTTCATTCCCCTCACTTTTAGCATACTGAAGAACCTTTTCAAGCACACTTGAGGGCGTTCCGCCATAAATCCGCACCTTGTTATGGTTGGTTGCAACAATCTTAAGTTCAGGCAACCTTCTAGGAAGCTCTTCAATAATTCTAGAAGACGCCTTCTTGAAAGAAATTTCAATAATAGGCCTTTCCTCAGCAATAGCCTTCAGCATTTCAGGCGTATCAATTTTTAATATTCTTCCATTTACGATAATAGCAATACGGTCACAGAGATGATCTGCTTCTTCTAAATAGTGGGTTGTGAGGAAGATAGTGACCCCTTGATAACGGAGATTGCTGATCAAATTCCGTAGAGAGCGAGCGGCCACAACATCCAAACCAACTGTAGGTTCGTCGAGGAAAACCAATTTAGGATTATGGATCAAGGCAGCTGCAATTGTTAACGCACGTTTCATACCACGCGATAAAGTGCCGAAAAGATGATCTTTCCGTTCATAAAGCCCAAAGGCTTTCAAAAGTTCCTCCGCCCTTGCTTTGCGCTGACTGCGCGGAATACCATAAAGTTGCGCCATAAACAACAAGTTTTTAAAAGCTGAAAGCTCGTCGTATAGATTTGAAATTTCCGGAACCACGCCTATATGCTTCTTCGCCTCAACAATCTCTGAAACAACATCATAGCCTAAAACTTGGGCAACACCAGAGGTGGGCCTAGAAAGCCCTGTAAGTATGCGAATGGTTGTAGTTTTACCAGCGCCATTTGGTCCTAAAAAACCGAAGATTTCAGCCTCCCTAACCTCAAAACTAATGTGGTCAACAGCCAAGATTTCTCCATAAAATTTAGTTAGGTTCAACGCCTCTATAGCATTTTTCATTCCTTTTCTCCTTTGAAGTGTTTCTCATAAAATACGGTTAAATCATCAATAAGAGCCTTCCTACGGACGATAATTCGTAAACTTCTTCGAAGAACATCTTCACCAAACCTTGTAACTTTGTAGATTCTTCTATCCGGTCCACCCTCTACTGTTTCCCATGCAGATGATATTAATCCCTTTTTCTCCATTCTTCTAAGAAGAGTATAAATTGACCCGGTCTTGAGTTTGTGACATCCAAAACTCCTTTTTTCCAACTCTTCCATTAACCTATATCCATGCATAGGTTTTTCATAAAGAACCCTAAGAATCAGAAATTGAATCCAACCGCGTTCTGGATAATCGTGCCAACAATAATGCTTTTCACACATATGCTACAAACTCCAATTGCAAATACGAGAATAATGCACCTTTTCCTTTAACAATCTTCGCATATAGTGGATGTTCCCTTCATATTCAAGCCTTACAAGTTCGCCTTTGCACGAGTTCATGCACGCGCATAACATTTTCTTATAACTTCTCAACTAATTTGGCTAACTCTTGGTTTGCTATACTATAATAAGCCCATTTTCCCTTTTTCTGGCTTTTAATTAACCCTACATTTTTTAGGATTCCTAAATGATGGGATGCCGTTGGCTGTGTTAGCCCCAAGGCAATCATTATTTCGCATACGCACATTTCTCTAACCATTATAAACTTTAGAATTCTCAGCCTCGTCACATCAGCTAATGCTTTTAAGATTTTGCTTCTTCTTTCGGCCTCTTCTATGTCTGCAACTTCATTAGCAAGTTGTTTTAATTCAGAGGCGTATTTCAATGGGTCCTCTTGCGGGCATAGCCCAGAACGTACCAAATGCATAAGTCGTTTGTCAATTTTCGGTTTTGGCATGGTGCTAACTACAAAGTTAACTTATAAAACTAAATATTTAAATTTTTAATTTAAGCTGCAACCTCTGTGCCAAGTTGAACTTGTTACTTAGCATGGAGCGCCTAGTCATAATGGAACAATTTAATAGGCTCAGAAGCCATACTTACCTGCTTTTAAGCATTAGCTTCTAATTTTATAGGTTGCAACATTTTCTCCAGATAAATTTTGTTGCTGCTGTATTTAGGCGACTTAAGTTGAGGACAATCTTGCAAGGTTTTTTCTCCGTTTGCAAGTTTTACAGCGAAGGGGAAACATCCTTGTTCTCCGCATTCTTTACAGTTTGTTTTTGGCAGATACTTGTATATTTCAAGTGGACTTAGCTTTTGTCTGATGTCTAAGAGTTTAGGGTCTGGAGGGCCATGCTTCTCATAATATTCAAAAGCCTTATCCAGCAGAGCCCTCAATTTCTCCAAAAGTCCTAATGCGATTTCCTCTCTTAAAACACAGCCCAAATTAATATTTCCAGAAGAGTAAACAGTTACCAATTTTCCCTCTAATAGAAAAGTAACTGAGCCGAAAGCCTTTGCATATTGCGAATGTGGTATAGCTAAATAAAGTATGGGGATAATCTCGTTTAGAGGTCTATCTGTTTGGGCTGTTATCTGAAGTTTTCTGGGCTCAAGAAGACAAGGAGTTTTCTTGGCGATGTTAATTTCTAGAGGCTTCATAGAATCACTTTTGGCAAGTAAGTTCCTCCTTATGAAATGGCTTTGAAAAATATTTAAATTTTGTTTTATTCATTTATTTAAATATCGTAAGCGTTATCAATTTAAAACACGTATGTAGGTTGTTGATGCGCATGAATTCGCTTAGCACGACGGATAAAGAACTGGTCAAGATGGCAAAGCTTTTCAAGGCTTTGGGAGATGAAACTAGGCTGAAGATTTTGTATTTATTAGAGGGGGGAGAGAAATGTCAATGCGACATCGTTTCTCACATTGGTCTTTCTCAACCAGCAGTCGCTAGACACACGCAACTTCTTGTAGATAGCGGTCTTTTAGAAATAAGAAAGGATGGAAATAGACGATATTACACATTAACCGAGAATGCTAGAAAGGTATTATTTAGAATATTTGAGGAAGAGGCAGCGAGAAATTAGTGATTATTATATGTCAAGTCAGAGTGGACTTTGGTATCCGACTATTTATCCAGACCGATGCGACGGGTGTGCGGGTAAGGAAGTTCCAAAATGCGTGGAATTCTGTGAGAAAAAAGTTTTCGAAGTTAGAGACGGAAAAGCAGTTGTGGCAAGACCGCAAAATTGCGTTTATGGCTGCATTGCATGCGAGTTTGTTTGTCCTAGGAAGGCAATCGCTTTCCCGCAAAGAATAGCGTCGCTTCCTAGAGTTAAAATGGAAGATAAAGGATTACTACATAGAGTTAAGTGCGTAAAGTGTGGAAAAATTTTCTTGACAAACAGAGATACCAATATATGTATGGATTGTGAAAAAGCGCATTAGTTGACTTATGTTTTCCATTTATTATTTGAATATTTCAATATAATAAGATGGTAAAGTTTAAATGTTGTGTTTCTCTTCAATCAAAGAAACAAAAGGGTGATTTGCTTGACGTTGCAGGTTTCCTCAAAAAGCAAGAAAAGTGTGGAATTGAAGTATGGATATTGCAGAAACAACTGCATGCTTCACTGCGGAAGGATAGCCGTCGTGAAGAATGGACGGGTTGTTGAAATTCGCGGTTGGAAAGGTCATCCCATAAGTGATGGGAAACTTTGTGCTAAGGGATTAGCAGCTATCGACGACACATATAGCCCCAACAGAATTCTCTACCCAATGAAGAGGGTAGGCGACAAATTTGAAAGAATAAGCTGGGAAAAGGCAGTAGACGAAATTGCTGAAAAACTCAGAGAAATACGAAAAGAGTGGGGTGGAAAACCCTTGCACGACATGACTGCTGAGGAATTAAAAAGGGTTACCCGATACGCTACTCCTAGAAACTCATGTGGAGAGGCTGAATACCTGTATTATATGCGTTTTGGACGCACATTTATTTCATCCCTCAACTATTCTGGTTGCGTTGCGTGCAATGGAAACTGGTGGAGAGCACGACTAGCAACGACGGGATTCAACTGCCCAGTGAACACCATAGACACTATTGTTGATTCTAAGCTTATTATTGACTTTGGATATAACATTGCGGAAACAGCTGTTGTGAGTTTTAAATGGATAAAAGAAAGCGTTAGAAGAGGAGCGGAATTCATATACATAGATCCAAGATTCACAAAAACAGCCGCGCATGCTACGGAATATATCACTATTAGGCCTGGCACCGATGGGGCATTAGTTCTCGGGTTAATGAATGTCTTAGTCAGAAATGGATGGATATATCCGTATCTAAAGTATTACGTTGACGAGGAAGAATTCAATAGGTTTGTGGAAGAAATTGTAAAGAAATATCCTCCTGAAAAAGTTGAGGAAATAACATGGGTTCCAAGCAAAAAGATAGAGGAGCTGGCAAAGAAGGTACATGAAGCAGGAAGGAAAGTAGCCATACTTGCTGGTACCCGCACCAGCACCCAGATAAGCGGATTCAACACAAATCGGTTAATAGTAATGTTGCACCTTATGATTGGTAGTTACGGCGTTTCTGGCGGCGGAGACTATAATCCGAAGCCAGGTGTTGTTCCAGCTGATTATGCTCCTTTAACTCCAACATGCTCCTATAAATACCCAGCAATATTTTACCCAGATGACGCTTATGATTGGACAAGAGGATGGGTTCCAGAGACAAGGTGGCCGGAAGTTAAAGAGCAGATAAAGGCTTATCTTGGATTAGGCGGCAACCCAATAATCAGAAGCGCTGGAAATCAGAGGGGACTATATGAATATTTGAAAAAGCATGGACTTATTGTGATTGGAACAACCGAATGGAACGAGATGTGCGATTATGCACATTATGTGCTCCCACTTGCAACAGATCTAGAATCTTCAGGGTCGACATTTTTGTGCTCGACATTACGGGCGGTTCAATGGAAAGATGCCGCGGTTCCTCCGATGGGTGAAGCCAAGCAAGATCTATGGATTCTTAACGAGATATGCCGCAGAGTTTACGGAGACGAAACAATGTATCGGGAATGCCCAGACTGTGAAAAAAGAGCAAAAGAGATTCTCGCAAATGGTGGAACCCTTGATGATGTATGGAATGAAATTGTGAAGCCCTGGGCTGACAAAATTAAGGCGATATGGAACGAAGAGAGGAGAAAGCCTGATGGAAAATATTTAGACGATATAATCAACGAAGTTGCTGAAGAAAGCATTAAGGCAACTGGACACTGTGAGGATCATAAATATGTCATAAGAAATCGTGAGTTAATTTTCCGAGAAGATTTGAAGGAATGGGGAGAAAGGGTCGGCTTTGATCTTGACAATCATGGGTTACTCTGGCCTTACAACATATTTAAGCAAGGACCAGAGGCGGTTTACCATTACTGGTGGAGGCTTGAAATGCTTATGTGGTCTGTTAGACCTGGGACTCCAGCGGCGATGGATCCTGAAAGGTGTCACCCATTCTCCGGGTTAAGGCTTGACATAGTTAAGGAGAAAAAGGTTGTGTACTGGCCGGCTGCATTATGCTTAATGGAAAAGGATGCCAGTTATAGAGGAGAAAAGGTTTTCTTCGAAAAATGTCCTAACTGCTGGAAGACGGCTGAAGAATTAGGCATGCCTGAAATACCGTTACTTTGGACTACGCCAAAAAGGTGGAATCAAAAGACAAACAGCTTCTATCCATGGAAGGAGGGCAAAGCCTTTGTCGACCTTAAAGGCGAAACATGGTACGGTGCAGGATTTCCAGATTGGACTGAACCTGCAGAAACGCCGAGAGATATAAGCCAAAAGATAGACTGGAATGAAGAGTATCCATTAATTATGACCACCGGCAAGCTTACACACTTAATGACAGGTTACAGCCAAAACGTGAACGTGCTCCTGACAAAAATTGAGGAGAAGCCATTCGTTTGGATTCATCCATCCACAGCTGAACACTTAAGAATCAAAGATGGAGACATGGTTAAAATAAAAACTCCCAGATCACCAAAAAATGGCCTAAAAATGAGGGCTAAACTAACTGCGCTTATCCATCCAAAGGTGGTGTTCGTGCCAACACACACCGGTCCGAAAGCAATAAGTGAAGATTTTAGGAACGCGGGTGTAATGCTTGTGACATCAACGGCTGAAGATCCCTATACAAAAATGATTGGTTACAGCACCAATATTTGTAGAGTTGAGAAGGCGGAGAGGTGAAAACTATGTTGG
>Ga0315298_1007690_pt1 | contig 14069 bp, 17 predicted proteins | sample WHS_1_MG_FD_203077 | JGI IMG/M metagenome (GOLD analysis project Ga0315298, IMG submission 203077) | Extremophilic microbial mat communities from Washburn Hot Springs, YNP, Wyoming, USA - WHS_1_MG | ecosystem: Environmental > Aquatic > Thermal springs > Hot (42-90C) | place: USA: Wyoming...
AATTAACTTTATTGCCTCAACTTTACCAATTTTGCCCTCTTGCAATAAATCAAGAATCTTCTCTAATTCTTTCATTCAAGCGCCTCCTTTAATTCTTCCTTTCGAGATAAGCTCTCTACATTCATTAAAGAGCCGACAAAACTGAGAATTTGTCCAATTGTAAGAAGAGTAAAACCTTTAAATCCCTTTGGTCTATTCATCGATTTTCTCCACCACTATATCTCCAAATTTTGTAACAATCTCAATCTCGCTCTTACTTTCGGTTACTTCAGGGGACAACTTGTTATTCACAGAGCCAAGCGTAGAAGTTGTCCTCACCAATACACTGTTTAGTAAGCTTAGTGTAACATCTCCAAAATATGTATTTAAAAAACTCTTACCGAAAAATTTTACTGATTTAAGAGAAATATCACCATTAAATGTGTTTAGTCTTGAGTCTTTAAATTCAATATTATTTATATCAATATCTCCCGAGTATGTCTTTATGAGCGCATTAACTTTTCCTCCGTTTGCTTTTATATCGCCTGACTTAGTATTAACATTAAGGGTCCCAAAAATATTTTCAAGTTCCACATCACCTGAAATTACTGAAATTACTATCCTGTCTGAAACATTTTTGACAAGAACATCAGAACTCACGGACTGAACCTGTAAAAATCCCAGAATCGAAGAGACACTTATTTTTGAACTTACAGACTTTATGATTAGGTTACTCTTATATGGAACTACTAACTTTGTAAAAGTTGATACCCCAATTGGTTCATCGATAATTAACGCACTTTCGTCTTTCCTTATTCTAAGTGAACCTTGTTCAACTTTAGGGAAATCTATATTCTCCACTCCAACAATTTCTATGTCAATTGATCTTAGATTAACATGAATCTGCGAAATGGTTTGTTGTCTTTCACTGTCATATCCAAGCGCTTTAAGTAGTTCTTTCTTCTGTTCTTCTGTTATCTTTCCTGAGGCATAGAGTTCTTCTACCTTTTTAAAAAGGTTTTCACTCATCTTTTGCCTCCTTTAGAAGTTCTATCGCCTCATCAACTGTAATTTCTCCCCTTTCAAGCCTTGAAAGAACTTCGCTCTTAGTTAATCTATCATCGTTCTCTTCCTCGAACAAATCCAGATTTTTTAGAAGTTTGTCCAATCGTGCCTTTGCGGTTGGATAGGAGATATCAAGTCTTGCCTGAAGTTCTTTTATATTGCCTCTCGACCTCAAAAACTCAATAAGAAATTCTCTATCTTCATCATCAAGAAGCATAAACCTGTCAAACTCAAAAGAACCCTGAATTGTTGTGCCGCAATTACTGCATTTTAATTCAGTAATAGTAAGAGGGCCGCCGCAAACTGGGCAAATACTTACAATTTTCTTTTTCATTTAATTTCACCTCTGAATAATTTTAATATCATTGTTAATTTTGTCAAGAGTTCATTAAATAAAATTAAGAAATATTCTTAAAATTAAAAGGGGCTACTTTATGTAGCCCCAAAAAAGACAAAAAAACTTTTATATGCTAACTTTCTATGCTACATCTACTTTAATTAAATTTGTAGTACCAGAAACTCCTGTATAGGTCCCGCAGACAATAATATACCGATCACCTGTTGTAAGAAGATTTAAGGCGATTGCAACTTTTGGAGCCTCATCTAATATCTCGTCTACAGTTGAATAACTCCTTACCTTATACGCAAAAACACCCCATTTCAAGTTTAAGAACCTCATTGTTTCCTCTTTTGGAGTAATTGCTAAAATAGGTACCTGCGGTTTGTACTTAGAAACGAGTGTAGCAGTTTTTCCACTTTCTGTTGCAACAATTATTAATTTGACATTGAGTAAATCAGAAATATCTTTTATAGACTTGGAAAGAACTTCGGGAACATTTATTTCAATTACTTGCGAATTAAGTTTGCTCAAAGTTGTCTTAAATAATTCACTTTCTTCAACTTCCTTTATAATACTTCGCATAACCTTTAAAGAAAGCACGGGATACTTTCCGGAGGCAGTTTCATTTGAAAGCATTAACGCATCGCTTCCATCAAAAATTGCATTAGCAACATCCGTTACTTCGGCTCTGGTTGGAAATTGTTCTTCTACCATAGAGCCAAGCATTTGAGTTGCAGTTATTACAGGCTTCCCTTTCTCGTTTGCAATCTTTATTATCTCCTTCTGAATTAAAGGAACTTTCTCAACTGGAAGTTCTACACCGAGATCACCTCTTGCAACCATTACTCCTGTAGAAGCATCTATTATGGATTCGAGGTTGTTAACCGCCTCCCATTTCTCAATTTTAGAAATTACAGGCACAACCCTCCCAAAACCATCCATTAATGAGCGAAGCTTCAAAATATCATCGCTTCTTTTAACAAATGAGAGTGCAACCATATCAACGCCGCTTTCAAGTCCAAATTTTAAGTCATCAATGTCCTTTTCTGTTAAAGGGTCGATGGAAAGAACCGTTGAAGGAAAATTAACACCTTTGTGGTCGGATACAGGACCTCCCTGTATAACTTCAGTTTTTAATTCATTAGAAGTTTTATCTACAACCTTTAATTTGACAAGACCGTCGTTTATATAAATATCATCTCCAACATTAACCTCATCTATTACTTCCTTGTATGTAATTGTTGAAATATGTTCATCGCCTAAGACATCTTCTTTTGTTAGTGTAAAGGTGTCATCCTCTTTTAAGAAAACCTCTTTATTCTTAAAGGTCCCAAGCCGTATTTTTGGTCCTTGAAGGTCTTGAAGAATTGCCGGATGATATCCGAATTCTTGTTCAATTTTTCTTATTAAGTTAATCCGTCTTAAATGGTCATCGTGTGTGCCATGGGAGAAGTTCAATCTGAAGACATCCACACCCAAATTAAAAAACTCCCGCAAGGTTTCTTCACTTTCGCTTGCGGGTCCTATCGTTACAACGACTTTTGTTTTACCCTTTTCTATTCTTTGCTTCATAGATTTCCCTCAACTTCTCGTAGTAGAATGCCTCCTCACTTGTAAGGTCCGTAGGAATATCTACAATTACCTTTACTATGTAATCATATGGTCTTCTTGAGCCAAATTTCCTTCTCAATTTTATCTCAGTGCCGTGCTGGGTTCCTGGCGGTATTTTTACAATTTCTTCGCCACCTTCGATTAAAGGAACTTTTATCTCCGTTCCAAGTACTGCTTCAGGGACTGAAATATGCGCAATGTAGTATATTTTGTTCCCTTCTTTGATAAACCTTGGATCTTTTTCAACTCTTACCCTAACATAGAGATCGCCTGCAATTCCTCCATGAGGGGCAGCATTCCCCTGACCTCTTACTCTTATAACGGTGCCATCTTCAACACCTGGCGGTATTGTAACTTTTATTTTTGAAATATTTTCAACTACTCCGCTACCTCCACAGTTATGACACTTTTCCTTTATAACTTTTCCTGTTCCATGACAAGTAGGACAGGTAGTTTGAACCACAAACTCACCAAACGGAGTTCTTTGCCTCTTTGTTACAAAACCGGTCCCGTTACAAGTGGGACATGTTGTTGTACCGGTTCCAGGTTCGGCACCAGTTCCTTTACAAACAGGACAAGTCTCTTTTTTTCTTACTGTTACTTCCTTGTCAACTCCAAGCACAGCATCTTTAAAAGGTATAGTTACCTCAACTTCAATGTCTTCGCCACGTTCTACTCGCTCACGACTTCCTGTCCCAAAACCAAAACCACCAAAGCCAAAATCTCTTAAAATATCGCTTAAATCTGAAAAAATGTCACCAGAAAAGTCATAGGAGGGGCCGTAGGCCGATTCAGCTCCAACATTCGGTCCTACTGCCCCAAATTTATCGTACTGTGCTCTTTTCTCTGGATCACTTAAAACTTCGTATGCTTCATTTATTTCTGCCATTTTCTTGGCAGCCTCGGGGTTATCCTTATGCAAATCAGGATGATACTTCATTACAAGTTCCCTATATTTCTTCTTTATTTCTTCCTGGGTTGCGTTTCTTGGGACCCCGAGGATCTCATAATAGTCTTTATTTGCCATAATCTAATTATACCACATTAACTTGGATTCTGTCCTTCAGTTGTTCCTCCACCCTGCTTGTACATATCCTGTCCAATTTTCGACATCAATTGATTAACTTGCTCAATTTTTGCCTTAATCATTTCTACGTTACCTTCTTTAACATATTTTTCAAGTTCGTTAATCTCGTTCTCGAGCGCTGCCTTATCAGAAGGATTTATCTTATCGCCATAGTCTTTCAAGAATTTTCTTCCAGAATAAACGAGTGCATCACCATCGTTTTTGATTTGAATTTCTTCTGCCTTTTTCTTGTCTGCCTCAGCATACATCTCAGCTTCTCTCTTAAGCCTTTCAATTTCTTCCTTAGAAAGTTTATTCGAGTTAGTTACTGTTATTTTTTGTTCTTTTCCTGTAGCAAGGTCTTTTGCAGTTACATGAAGAATTCCATTTTCATCAACTGCATAAGTAACCTCAATCTGAGGAACTCCTCTTGGCGCAGGTGGAATGCCATCAAGGATAAATCTACCAAGCGATAGGTTATCCTTTGCAAGAGGACGTTCACCCTGCAAGATATGAATTTCTACGCTTGTCTGGTTATCGGCAGCAGTCGTAAATATCTGTGTTTTTGATGTAGGAATTGGTGTATTTCTATCAATCATCTTTGTGAATATTCCACCAAGGGTCTCAATTCCAAGAGAAATAGGCACAACATCAACAAGAACTACATTCTTGACTTCTCCCTCGATAATACCTGCCTGTATTGCAGCACCCATTGCCACACATTCCATTGGGTCAATTCCTCGCTCTGGCTGCTTTCCAATGTAGTCTGCAACAAACTTCTGAACAATGGGCATCTTTGTTGGTCCACCTACAAGAATGATCTTATCAATTTGTTGAGGAGTAAGCCCTGCATCTTTTATAGCCTGTTCCATTGGTCCTGCACATTTCTTAACTATAGGTTCAACAAGTGACTCAAGTTTTGCACGAGTTATATTCATCACAAGATGTTTTGGACCTGTTGCATCTGCCGTAATGAATGGTAAGTTGATTTGTGTTTCAAGAACAGAGGAAAGTTCAATTTTTGCTTTTTCAGCAGCTTCCCTTATCCTTACCATTGCCATTTTGTCATTTCTTAAATCAATTCCGGTATCTTTCTTAAATTCTTCAACAATATAATTCACAAGGGCTTCATCCATATCGCGGCCACCGAGTTGGGTGTCTCCAGCGGTTGCCTTAACCTGGAAAACGCCTCCACCAAAATCCATAATAGTTACATCAAGCGTACCACCACCAAAATCGAATACAAGAATTTTTAACTCTTTGTCGGATCTATCTAGACCGTATGCAAATGCTGCTGCTGTCGGTTCATTTACAAGACGCACAACTTCAAGCCCTGCAATTTCTCCTGCGTTTTTGGTTGCCTGTCGCTGGTCATCGTTAAAGTAGGCAGGAACAGTAATAACTGCCTTTTCGACTTTCTCGCCTAAAAATGCTTCGGCATCTTTTTTAATTTTCTGCAAAATGAAAGCAGATATTTGCTCTGGAGTATACTCTTTTCCATAAATCACTATTTTTTCTTTTGTTCCCATTTTCCTTTTGATACCTGTAACGGTACCTTCAGGGTTAATAGTTGCCTGTCTCCTTGCAGGCTCTCCAACAAGTATTTGACCATCCTTTGTAAAAGCAACTACAGAAGGTACAGTTTTACCTGCTACACTTGGTCCTTCTGCTGCAGGTATGATAGTGGGTTTGCCACCAATCATAACGGCTGCCGCAGAGTTGCTTGTTCCAAGGTCAATTCCAATGATTCTTCCCATAGTTTCACCTCCTAATTATTTGAGTTATTTGAAGAATTTTCATTTTTATTTTCGCTCGGCTCCTTAGAAACGGCAACAACTGCCGTTCTGAGGACATTATCACCAATATAGTAACCTTTTCGAAGAACTTTTACAACAGTTCCTTGTGGGTAGTCTTTTGTTTCTACTGTCTCACCAATATCAGCAATATTAGGGTCATAGGGCTTATTTATCAAATCCATCTCTTTAATTCCATAAGAAGATAAGAATTTAAATAACTGGTCTTTTATAAGCATCAGTCCCTTTGAGTACTCAGAATCTCCGTTTAGAGATTCAAGAGCTCTTTCAATGTTATCAAGGACTTCAAGAAATTCTTTGAAAATATTAATCTTTTCCTTGAGGACTAATCTCTTTAATTCCCTTTCATAAATATCAGACTCCTGACGGAGCCTTTCTTTTAACTTTATATTTTCCATTTTAAGGTCGAAAATTTCATTTTCTTTTTTCTTAAGTTCGTTTTCCATTTCCTTAATCTTCTCCTCTAATTGGTTTTCGGTATTTTCACTGTTTTCAACGTGTGGAGTTTCGGTATTTTCATCGTTATGGTTATTTTTCTTTTCTTCCTCATTATTAGCCACTGCTTACCTCCTATTTAGCAAATACATTGTCCATCTGCTAATAATTTACCAAAAATTTAATTTTAGTCAAGAGGTTAACCGTATAAAAATTAAAATTTTTCAAAAAAGTTCCCTTTCAATTACGAACCCAAGATTCGACAGTATTTCTCTTTTAGCAGTTACAACAAACGCATTCCCAAAAACTCTATAAACACCTTCTCTTAATCTAACGAGTTCTAAACCATAAATAGCTACAAGATTATCAAGGATGTTTCTTTTAATCGAAAGTGTTGTATCAATCAAGAAAATAAAAAGATCTGGTTTGACATTTTTAAATCTCTCAAAAGCCAATTTCAAGTCATTTAATGATATATTGTTTGGTGGGCTTTCCTTCAACTCGATCATAATCAATTCCAATTTCCACTTTCCAAGAATATCAATATCGCCTCCTTTATCGAGTTCCTTAACTTTTACATTCAAAATCGATTCTATTCCAAATCTTTCTTTTATAAAATCTGCAATGAAAGCTTCAATAAGCAGATCAAAATCATATGATATAAAGTAAACTTTACCGTCTCTTTTGATGAGTCCGGACTCGACAAGTTGCTCTAACAATTGTCGCTCAACTTTCCACTTTGAAAACAAAAATAAAACCGCTTCTTCGCTTAGAGCCTTGTAAAGAGATAAATCACTTAAAAGCCTTCTTACATAATACTTTGAGATTTCCCTAAAAAAATTGGAGCCGCTTAAATCTTGCGGCTCCTTGAAATTAAAACTTTTAAATCCACGAACAGAAAGAAGTTCCTCAAAGCCTACTTTTTCAAAATTAGTTACCCTCTCTAAAAGTTTAAATTTTCTCTCAAGAATTTCAACTTTCTCAAATATAGTAGAGATATCTTCTTTTTCTCCCTGCATGTCTTCCTATAAGGGCTGCGTAAAGTACCCCAAAAATGAAACCTCCGACGTGTGCAAAAAATGCGATACCCGAAGCAACTCCAAAATTCGAAAGCCCCTCAAACAGTTGAGTCATAAACCAGATAAGAAGATAAACAGGCGCAGGAATTTCTATAATCGTTACAAAAAAGAAAATAAAAACAAGCGTTCTGATCCTTGAGCGTGGAAACAGAAGAAAATACACACCCATTGTTCCTGCTATTGCACCGCTTGCACCAATCACAGGGACAGTTGAAGCACCCATAGTCAAAAGTTGTATAAGAGATGCAAAAATCCCTGCAAGAAGATAGAACAAAAGAAAATGAAAATGCCCAAAGTAATCTTCAACATTATTACCAAATATCCAAAGGAAAAGCATGTTAAAAATAAGGTGAGACCAACTTCCGTGAAGGAAAATTGAAGTTATAAATGTAAGATAAGGAGCGCTAAATAGTGGCGCATTTAGAATATTTTTAGGCACAAGTCCATATGTTAAGTAAACATTTGCAAGATATTGCTCTGGCACGGGTGCTGAAGCTGCAGTAAAGTAAATATACATAAAGATAAAACTATTTACGATAATTAAAAGTATTGTAATAAAAGGAAATGTTTCAATTTCTTCAGTGTCTCGAAGTGGAATCACTTGTTATTCTCCTACTCTTGCATCCTTTAAGGCTTCACCGCATTTACAGTGCCTTTCCGCAGGCGTGTGTTCAATAATGTATTTAACAACTTCTTTCAAGGTACCAATGTTTTCATTAAATTTCTTTATAACCATTTCCTGAGTTACAGGTTCAACATTACCTTCCGCAACAATTCCGACATCGTAATCGGTAACAACTGCAACATTCACATAGCACATTTCAAGTTCTCTTGCAAGCACGACCTCAGGATATTGAGTCATATTAATGATATGAAAACCCATTCGAGTAAAAAATATGCTTTCTGCCTTAGTTGAAAATCGAGGACCCTGTATCACTACAACTGTTCCGGTTCTGTGAAACCTTACTCCGAGTTTTTCCAACGCTTCAATTGCAATTCCGCGTAATTCAGGACAATACGGTTCAGCCATACTTATATGGGTTGTTATTGGACCTTCGTAAAAAGTACATTCCCTGCCACTTGTAAAATCGACAAATTGATCAGTTACAACAAAGTCTCCCACTTTGTATTCTGGTTGGAGGCTTCCTACTGCTGTTGGTGCTATAATTCTTTTGACACCAAGTTCTTTAAAAGCCCATAAATTGGCCCTGTAAGGAATCTTGTGAGGTGGATACTGGTGAAGTTTTCCATGTCTTGGCAAAAATGCAACAATTCTGCCCTTATACTCGCCTATTGCTATAACATCAGAAGGCGCTCCATATGGAGTTTCAATCTTAACTTCTGAAACATTCTCAAGAAAAGAATAAAAGCCCGACCCACCAAAAACTCCAAATTCTGCTGTGTATTTTCCCATTTTACCTCCTTTAGCAAATAAATGAAATTCTATATTTATTATAGTAACTTTGTAAAATTAAAAAAGCCCCCAAACGGGGGCTATTAAAATATTTCTCTTAATTATAACTGGACTCCTGATTCTTCAAGCTTTAAGAGTCTTTCCCACTCTTCGTCTATCATCTTTTGCATCTCTTCAATTATATGTTTATTTTCAGGCTTGAAGAGATGTTTAAACCTTCCCTGACCTTTTAAGAACTCCTCGATTGGTTTTCTTTCTTTCGGTTTGTAGTTAATCTTAACTTTACCATTCTCAATTTCATATAGAGGCCAGAAGTTTGTCTCAGTTGCAAGTTTGGAATACTGAATTGTCAATGATGGGTCATAGTGCCAGTTTGTAGTGCAGGGCTGGAAAACAGCAAGGAAGGCAGGACCATCTGCTTCGAAACCTTTCTTTGCTTTGTTGTAAAGGTCAAGCAAGTTATGAACTGCTGCCTGTGCTGCATATGGAATCCTGTGTGCTGCAGTAATTTCAACAATATTCTTCCTCCACTGAGGTTTGCCGTAACTAACTTTTCCTGCAGGGACTGTTGTAGTGCTTGCACCAAAAGGAGTTGCACCACTTCTCTGGTTTCCTGTATTCATATATCCCTGGTTATCATAAACAACATACATGAATTTATGTCTTCTTTCAAGTGCACCGGATAGAGCCTGAAAACCTATATCGTAGGTTCCACCATCTCCACCAATAGCAATTATGTTTACATCGGTGTCAATTTTACCTTTCTTCTTAAATGCCCTCAATGCTGTTTCAATGCCCGCTGCAACCGCTGCAGCATTTTCAAATGTGAGGTGGATCCATGGAACATTCCATGCAGTAAAAGGATATATTGTAGATGTTACCTCAAGACATCCTGTTGCGTTTGCAATAATAACAGGCTTATCAGAGGCTGCAACTATCGTGTTCACAATCGGCGGAATTCCACATCCAGCACACATTCTATGTCCTGAAACTAAAGGCTTTTCTTTGGATACAATTTCTTGAATCGTTGCCATATTTACCCCCTTATTCCCTTAAACCTATGTACTTCTGGGTTTGAGAATCAACATTTCCAGAAAGAAGTTCCTCAAACACCTTCTTAATATCGCTCTTGAAAATATCCCTACCACCAAGACCATATACATAACTCTGAAGTTTTGGCTTATTTTCTGCCTCAAATAGTGCATTTCTAATTTCAGTATAAAGCGGTGCATATGCGCCAAAGGCAATTGCCCTATCAAGAACACCTACAACCTTAAACTTCAGAAGAGCCTGCCTCATCTCTTTATATGGGAAAGGTCTAAAGAGTTTAGGCTTTATTAGACCAACCTTATAACCCTGTTCTCGCATTTCATCAACTACGTCTTTTGCTGTTCCTGCAGTAGAATTTAATGCAATAATAACTGCTTCAGCATCGTCAGTTCTGTATTCTTCAAAGAATGGGTACTTCTTCCCTGTTAGTTTAGAAAGTTCTTCGCCAACCTCAAGATATACATCTTTTGCGTTCCATATTGCCTCTTCCTGTTGTCTCTTAACCTCAAAGTAGTAATCAGGAAGTGCAAGAGGACCAACTGTATAAGGATTTTTAACATTTAAAAGATACCTATCTGGCTTTCTTTCACCAATAAATTTTTTAACCTCTTCATCTTCAAGGACTTTTACTACTTCAACACCGTGGCTTGTTATAAAGCCATCCTGCATGACCATAACTGGAAGTAACACTTTTGGATGTTCTGCAATTCTTAAAGCAAGTAGTGTATTTTCATATGCTTCTTGCGCATTTTCAGAGTAAATTTGAACCCAACCCAAAGTCAGTGTCCCCATTGTATCCGAGTGATCGCAATGGATGTTAATTGGAGCTGAAAGTGCTCTGTTTACAACAGGCATAACAATAGGGAGCCTTAATCCAGGCGCTGCTGCTACAATTTCCCACATAAGTGCAAGACCTTGTGATGATGTGGCACACATTGCCCTTGCACCGGCAGCAGAAGCTCCAACTACTGCAGAAAGTGCAGAATGTTCTGATTCGATTGGAACCATCTCTGTATCAACAACGCCATCTGCAACAAACTGTGCAAAGAATTCAACTATTGGGGTTTGGGGTGTTATTGGATATGCAACTACTACATCTGGATTTATCTGTCTCATTGCCTCGGCTGTCGCCTGAGCTCCTGTTAATGGTTTAAGTTTTGCCATAGCACCCTCCTACTCTTCTCTTACCATAGTAATGCACTTGGTAGGACACTCAACTGCACAGATACCACAACCCTTGCAGTAATCAAAGTTTGTTTCTAACCTTATCGTTCCTTTATAGACTCTGCCATTTTTTCCTACAACGCCTTCCTCGTTTTTGGTAATCGGAATTGCCATATCAGGACAATATGAAACACAAATCATACAATGTATACAATTTGAGGGATCCCAAACAGGACGAAGGCTTCTCCATGAACCTGTTTTATTCTCAAGCGCTGTTGCGGGAGGTAAATCTGCTCCACGCATTAAGTCTTTCCAGCCTTTTTTCTCAGCCATTTTTTGCCTCCTCGTAGCCTCTTTTAAGACCAATGATGTTTTTCTGGACTTTCTCTTCACCAATTTTGTCAAGGAACTCTTCTCTTATGACATCTTCAAGTGTTTCTAACTTAACAACACTAGTAGCTCTTACGAGCGCACCAAGCATAGGAACATTAGGTGCATCCATCTTTAAGAGTTCAAGTGAAATACCTGTTGCATCAACTGTAAAAATTTTACCTTTAAACCCCGTAATTTGCCTTATTTCTTCCGGAGTTTTCGTAGTGTTAACAATAAGAACTCCGTTCTCCTCATCGAGTCCTGCAGTTACAGGAATGTTCTTTGCGAGACCAAAATCAAATACAAGCACTGCATCAGGATTTACGATTGGTTCATGAGTTCGAATCTCCTTATCAGAAATTCTTGTGTAGGCAACTGTTGGCGCGCCTCTTCTTTCAGAACCATACTCAGGGAATGCCTGTATTGACTTTCCTTCTTTAAAGGCAGCGAGTGCAAGCATTTGTGAGCCTGACTTTGCACCTTGACCTGCCCTACCATGGAATCTTACCTCATAAACACCTTTTTTTGTTTGAACCGCCATTGTAAACCTCCTTAATAAGTGTAAGGGGTGGCTTCAGCCACCCTCAGCCCTAACCTACCTCCTCAACAGTGATGCTCTGAGTGGGGCAGTTTTCAGCAGCATCCTTGTTGCAATCTGCATCGGAAATCTCAGAGATGAAATTTGCCTTTCCATCGTCCTCCATTTTCCAGTTCTCAGGACAAATGGATGCACAAACGCCACAACCAATGCAGGTGTCTTTGTCAATTGCAACTTTATATTTTGCCATTTTTCACCTCCACTCTTAATTATAGTATGAATTACAAAAAATAACTATATTTTTGTGAACAATTTGACTAATTTAAGAAAATTTAAAAATAGTTTTGACATAGTCTAAAAACAATGTATAATTTAATCAAATGAAGAAAAAAATAAATGTTGTAAAAATTGCAATTTTCTTTCTGGTGTTATATTTTTTCCTTGAAAGCATTTTTAACGCTTTTTACCTTGCAAGCAATTATTTTACACTCCAAAAGAAAAGACAGGAACTTGAAAGGCTAAAGCAGGAACAGCAAACGCTTCTTAAAAAAATAGAGTATGCAAAAAGCGACGAGTTTGTTGAGAAATACGCACGGGAAAACCTTGGTTTAGGAAAAGAAAATGAAACAGTAATCTATTTCAAAATAAACGATGAATTTCAATATTCACAAAAAAATTCAGAAAATTTTCTCAAAAACCTCTTGAATCTTTTTAAAAATTAGATATTATATATAAGCGTATGGGAAACACGGAAGCAACTGGTAGGGTAATAAAAGTTATGCCCTATGGTGCCTTCGTAAAACTCGATGAAGGCAAGGTTGGTTTAATTCATGTTTCTCAACTTACAGAATTAGGAGCTGTTGACCTCGACGATCCAATAAAAGAGGGAGACAGAGTCCTTGTGAAAATAAACGGCAAGGACAAGAGCGGCAAGTTAAATTTGATTTTTGTAAGAAAAGTTAGCGAGCAAGCAAAAAAAGAGGAACAGCCGAAAGAGTCTTTTGAACAGTTATTAAAGAAGTTCCTCAAGGAGTCGCAAGATTCGCTTGTTGCTCAAAAGAGACGTATAAAAAGACATAGAGGAGAGGCGGCGTAGCCCAGTGGTTAGAGCATCCGGCTCATACCCGGAGTGTCGAGGGTTCGAATCCCCCCGCCGCCACCAAATTCAAAACTTTCCTTAGGTCCCAAACCCATTAATGAGATAGGTTAGGAACATATTCCCACACCTTTATGGGCACAAAGTTTTTAAAGCCAAAAACATAAACAGGTTTTACTGGGTCATTTGAATTTTTAAATTCTATTTTCCCAGTTATTCCCTCATAAGTAATGTTTTTGAGTGCATCCTTTATTTCAGGTCTTTCGAATATATTTGCCTTTTTAATTGCCTCTACCAAAAGCCCCATAGCATCATATGCAAGATATGCCTCAATATTTGGCTCTGTCTTATACTTTTCTTTATATTTATTTACAAATTCTACCCATTTTGGATTATCCATCGAATAATGACTTACATAAAAAACATTGTAAGGCTTGTTTACACTTGAAAGTAATTGAGGGGCATCAACTCCGTCTCCGAAAATAACAGGTCCTTCAAAACCTTGCTTCCTTAACTCTTTATAGACTTCAGATCCATCAACATATAAGTCTGGGTTAAATACAAATTGAACTCCCTGCTCAAGCATCTTTTGAAGTGGGTATTCGACGGTAACTGGTTCGTGTGGATGAGGATAAAACGCAACGATCTTTCCACCTAACTTTTCAAACTCATCTCTAAATGATTTTGCAAGGTAATTTGAATAAGGGTCTTCTATATCGTAAAAAACACCACCTTTTTTGAGTCCAAGTTTTTCATAAACAAAATGAGCTGAAGCTCTTCCCTGTATTTCATCTGTAAAGCAAGCGCGAAAGACATACTCCTTGCCTTTTGTTACCTCGGGATTCGTTGCAACTGATGTTATAAAAGGAATATTAAGCTCCTCACAAATGTTACTTGCAGGAATTGCAATCCTGCTAAACGGCGCACCAACTACAGCAATGTAACTATTGCGTGATAAAACCTCTCTTAATTTATCAGAAACATAATCAGGACTACCTTTGTCATCAAAATTGACTACACGAATCTTCTTCCCTAAAACTCCACCA
>Ga0315298_1007691_pt1 | contig 14061 bp, 18 predicted proteins | sample WHS_1_MG_FD_203077 | JGI IMG/M metagenome (GOLD analysis project Ga0315298, IMG submission 203077) | Extremophilic microbial mat communities from Washburn Hot Springs, YNP, Wyoming, USA - WHS_1_MG | ecosystem: Environmental > Aquatic > Thermal springs > Hot (42-90C) | place: USA: Wyoming...
TTTCCTCTTGCGTTAATAGACTGATAACGCTATCCTTGCGAACTTTTCCGGGCAGTATCGGCGAAACCCTTGTTGGAGGTTTGTGATGTACGCGGTCATTGAGAATGGTGGCAAACAGTATCGGGTGGCAGTGGGCGACAAGCTCCGGCTCGAAAGAATGGAAGTAGAGCCCGGTGCCGAACTCGCACTGGACCGTGTCCTCATGGTCGGCGTCGGCAGTGATGTCCAGGTAGGCCGCCCCCTGGTGGAGGGTGCCGCGGTGAAGGCCACCGTACTCAGCCAGGGTCGCGCCAAAAAGGTACATATTTTCAAGATGCGTCGGCGCAAGCATTACCGCAAGCAGCAGGGCCATCGTCAGTATTTTACCGAAGTCCGCATCACCGGCATTGAAGCCTAAGGAGCACAATCATGGCACATAAGAAGGCTGGAGGTTCCTCCCGTAACGGCCGCGATTCCGAATCCAAGCGTCTGGGCGTCAAGCGCTACGCTGGACAGGAAGTCATCAGCGGCAACATCATTATTCGTCAGCGTGGCACCCAGTTTTATCCAGGCGCCAACGTCGGCATCGGCAAAGACCATACGCTCTTTGCCACCGCCGAGGGTGTCGTGAAGTTCGAGCGCAAGGGTCCGCGTCAGGTGCGCACCGTCAGCGTCGTTTCAGCGGCCTAAGCAGGCCTCTGTCCAGAGGGACCCCGCCCCGTTTCTGCGGGAGCGGGGTTTTTCTATGAAATTTATTGACGAAGTACGCATTCATGTGGCCTCCGGTAACGGCGGCCATGGATCGGTGAGTTTTCGCCGCGAGAAGTTTATTCCTTTCGGCGGCCCCGATGGCGGCGATGGCGGACGCGGCGGCGGTGTTTATCTGGTAGCTCAGGCCAGCCTCAACACCCTCATCGACTTCCGCTACCAGCGCCGCTATCGTGCCGAAAATGGTCACGGCGGCGCCGGGCGCCAGATGACGGGCCGCGCTGGCCACGACCTGGAGATCAAAGTCCCGGTCGGCACCCTGGTGTATGACGACGACACCCGCGAATTGCTCGGTGACCTGCGTACCGAAGGCGAACGGCTATTGGTCGCCCAGAGTGGCCGCGGCGGGCATGGTAATCTGTCGTATAAATCGAGTACCAACCGTGCGCCCCGTCAGTTTGAGAAAGGCGCTGCAGGCGAGGAGCGAAACCTGCGCCTGGAGTTGCGCCTGCTCGCCGATGTCGGACTGCTGGGTCTGCCTAATGCAGGTAAAAGCACTCTTATCCGGGCTGTCAGTGCCGCCCGTCCCAAAGTGGCAGACTATCCCTTCACTACCCTCTATCCCAATCTCGGCGTCGTCCGCGTCGCCACCCACGAGTCTTTTGTACTCGCCGACATTCCCGGCCTCATTCCGGGTGCCTCCGAAGGCGCCGGGCTGGGCACCCGCTTTCTCAAACACCTCAGCCGTACCCGTCTGCTCCTGCATTTGGTGGATATGGCCCCCGTCGATGGGAGCGATCCGGCAACCAATATCCGTGCGCTGGAAGCGGAGCTGGCCGCCTATAGTCCGGCCCTGGCCCAGCAGCCGCGCTGGTTGGTGGTCAACAAGTCGGATCTCTTTCCGGAAGATGAGGCGGCGGCACGCTTTCAGCAAATTCGCGAAGCGCTGCAATGGCAAGGCCCCGCCTTTCTGATCTCGGCCGCCAGTGGTGCCGGATGTGAGACCTTGGTATATGCCATCTGGCAAGCCCTCCCCGACCTGCCTCCTGCCCCCGATCCCAAGCAGTCCGAGGACTGGAGTGACGAAAGTGACGAATACGAGGTCTTGGAGGACTGGCAAGGAGACGACCTTGACGCCGACTGGGAAGAGAACGAGGCGTGAATCGCGACCTGAAAACCGCGCAGCGCTGGGTCATCAAGATCGGCAGCAGCCTGCTCACCAATAATGGCCAGGGCTTGGATCTCGCCGCTATTGAAGCCTGGGTCACACAAATATTGGTACTCCGCCGCAATGGCACCGAGATTGTTCTCGTCTCCTCCGGCGCGGTGGCTGCCGGCATGGAGCGCCTCGGCTGGCAAGTCCGCCCTACCGCCCTGCACCAACTGCAGGCGGCTGCCAGCGTTGGTCAGGCGGCACTTATCCAGGTCTATGAAGACTTCTTGCGCCGCGGCGGCGTGCATGGCAGCCAAGTCCTGCTTACCCATGAAGATTTGCGAGATCGCCAGCGTTATCTCAACGCCCGCGCCACTCTGCGCATTTTGCTGGAGATGGGCGTAGTTCCCATCATCAATGAAAATGACGCGATTGCCAGTGCCGAAATCCGCTTTGGCGATAATGATACGCTGGCAGCCATGGTCGCCAATTTACTGGAGGCCGACCTACTGGTAATTCTGACTGATCAGGCGGGGCTTTATAATAAAGACCCGCGCCACGATCCTGATGCCCGCCTGCTCACGGAAGTACAAGCCGGAGATCCCGAGCTGCTGCGAATGGCGGGTGGTGCCGGGACAACGCTGGGGAGCGGGGGCATGATCACCAAAGTACGGGCGGCGAGCCGCGCTGCCCAGTCTGGTGCCGCCACCCTTATCGCCCCAGGCAGCACTGAAAACGTACTGTTACGCCTGTGGGCCGGGGAGGAGATAGGAACGTACTTCCGTCCGGGCGTCGCCAAACTGGCAGCCCGCAAACGCTGGCTGGCGGGGCAACTACGTCCGACCGGAACACTCCATCTGGACGCTGGCGCCGCCCGGGTACTCCGGGAAAGGGGCAGCAGCTTGCTCCCGGTCGGCATCACCGCCGTCGAGGGCGATTTTCAACGCGGCGACCTGCTGTGCTGCGTTGATCCGGAAGGCCAGGAAGTAGCCCGTGGCTTAGTGAACTTCGCAAGGCAGGAGGTTTTGCTGCGTCTAGGCAAGGGCAGCAAAGCGCTGAATACCTTGTTCGGCGATGTGGATGAGATTGAGATCATCCACCGCGACAACCTGGTGCTCAGCAGCGACAGCAGCTAACTCGTACGGCCTCCGGGCAATTCATCCCGCAGCGAACAAATCCCTACATCCTGCATACCACGACAGGTACCATAGAGATAAAGGCTATGATCGCTGATAAAGAAGCCCTGATTCGCAGCGATTTCCTGCTGCCGCGCTTCCAGCGCCTCATCGAAAAACTCCAGCACCTTGCCGCAGGCCGTGCAGACCATATGATCGTGGTGCCCCGTTTCGTTGAGCTCAAAAATCGCCTTATCGCCCTCGAAGTGATGCCTTCGCACCAATCCGGCCATTTCAAACTGGGTAAGCACACGATATACCGTGGCCAGACCCACCTCTTCACCGGCCTCCAGCAACTGTCGATAAATTTCTTCCGCAGTCAGATGGCGGGTGTCGCTGTCCTCGAAGATGCGGAGTATCTTCAGCCTGGGCAAGGTTGCCTTGAGGCCGGCTCGCTTCAATTCATCGCTGTTTGTTCGTTCGTAGTTCATTCGCTCGTAGCAATGGCCATGCGTAATGGTTTAGGATAGTTGCACCTGACGCCTAAGACAAGGACCATGAGAAGCTTCCGCCTAATTACTCTGCTTACTTTCTGTGCTCTGTTGCTCGGCGCCTGTAGTATTTATCGCGTCAATGTACAGCAAGGCAACATCATCACCGCTAAAGAACTAGCCGATCTGCACCCCGGTATGGATATGTTGCAGGTACGTAGCATTCTCGGCTCACCGCTCCTGCAGGATCCCTGGCATCCGCATCAGTGGATTTACGCCTACAGCCTCAAGCCCGCCTATGGTGCCACGAAAGTCCGCAAGGTGCGGGTGTTTTTTGGTAAGGACGGGAAGCTGATCAGCATACATGGAGATGCACAAAGCACCGCCTCACCGACCGCAGGCACCACCTCTTAATCTGGCCGGACGGCGCCTAGCCGTCCGGCTTTTGCACTTCCAGGGCGTCCGGCTGACCATAAACAACCCGCGCGCGTTGGGCAAAGCGTTGCACCATCGTTTCCGCCGCATGTTTGAAGATGGGCTCCAGAAGGGCACCCACCAATCGTGAAGCGAACTCGAAGCGCATATCCAGCGTTACTTTGGTACCTCTGGCATCCGGCTCCAACTGCCAGAGCCCTTCCAGAAAACGGAAGGGACCATTCACCAGTCGCAGCTCTGCCAGCTTGGGCCGCTGATAGCGGTTTCTTGTGGTGAAGGACTTGCCGAAAGCACCGTGGGAGATGGTGATCTCGGCGACCACTTCTTCGTCTTTCGACTGGATGATCCGGGTCCGTCCACACCAGGGTAAAAATTGCGGATAGGCACGAACATCCTCTATCAGGGCAAAAATTTGCGCAGCGCTATAAGGCAGCACGGCGGTTTTACAAATATGATGCATGAAACCCTCTCAATAACGGCGCTGACCCAGTGCATGCGCCTGCACCCAACGATCCAGTTGCGCCCAAAACCATTCGATGATTCGTCGCCAACGGGGGCGCCTGCGCCAAGGCTCCGGGTCGATTTCCCGCGCTTGGGCGAACTCGCGTAAAAACAAGGTGCGCAGCAAAAGCGCGGCAAGCGGAGCGCGTAATTCCAAGTTGAGTTCATGATTGAACCACAAACTCAGAAAATCAAAATTAGCGGAGCCGATCGACGCCCAGGAACCGTCCACCAACAGATATTTCGCATGCAGAAAGGCGCCTTCATATTCGTAAACATGCACCCCCCTGCGCATCAGCTTTTGATAATACGCCTGAATTCCGAATCGCAAAAGTGGATGGTCGGTGATCCGGCCGGCCAGCAGGAGCCGGACATCCACACCACGCTGCACGGCACGGTAGATGGCACGCAGGATGATCGGATCCGGGTTAAAGTAAGGGGTGGCTATCCAGACACTGCTGCGCGCCGCACGGATGGCGGCCAACAGACGGCGACGCACAGCGAGACTGCCCGGCGGCGTGCCCTCTAAAAATCGGCCCTGCCCCCACCACCGGGCATCAGGTTGGGAAAACGCGGTCGCATCCAAGGACGGAAGGGCCTCTGGACGGTGACGAAAAAAAATCTGGCGGCTTTGCTCCGCTAAATTGCCGCGACAGGCAAAGAGCATCTCACGATACGGCACCATACCTGGCGCGCCGCCGATCCAGACATCGGAAATCGCAAAACCGCCAACCGCGGCCCACTGGCCATCCACCACCACGACACGTCGATGGCTGCGTCGCAGCCTTTTTTCCAGCCCCTTGAGTTGTAGGCGGTGGTACCAGTGTAAATGGGCGCCAGCGGCGCGCAACTCAGTCACCCAACGACTCGGGAAACTGCCGCTGCCCAAAGCATCCAGAGTGATGTAGACCCGTACTCCCGCCACCGCCTTATCACAGAGGATACGCAAGACGCGCTCGGGCCAAACGCCTTCGACAAAAATATAGTTCTCAAAGAGAATCTCGGCATGCGCATCCAGCAGGCGCAGCTCCAGCCATTCGGTAATAGTCGACATTTCGCTCAGCAGCACGGCTTCGGCAAAAGACTCCCAATGCCTTTGGCGATAGGGCGCAAAACGTTTGGGCAATGACTTCGACACGTCTTCGGACTCCGCGCCAGTACAAATCGTTCACCTTCTACAGGAAGCGCAGCAAAGTCAATCCTGGCTTTCTGCCGCGCGGTCTTTTCCCGTACAATACACAGTTGACCGGCAGGGGAGTAGCAGGATGAGCAGCAGCACCATCGCCCTCAATCGCGAGGCGAAACACGAGTACTTTATCGAAGAGCGCTTTGAGGCCGGCATGGTCTTGCAAGGCTGGGAAGTAAAGTCGTTGCGCGCCAACCGTCTCAATCTCAAGGACAGCTACATCATTATCAAAAATGGGGAGTTATGGTTGTTGGGCGCGCACATCAGCCCACTGCTCACCGCCAGCACCCATATAAATCCCGATCCGACCCGCACACGCAAGCTGCTGATGCATAGAGAACAGATTAATCGCATGATCGGCAGCGTCGAGCGCAAAGGTTTTACGATCGTGCCCCTCGCCATGTACTGGAAACAGGGTCGGGCCAAAGTAGAGATCGCGCTGGTGAAAGGCAAGCAGGAGCATGACAAACGCGCCACGGTCAAAGATCGGGAGTGGCAACGGGACAAGGCGCGCATCATGAAGGGCGGGGCGCGGGATGTCTGAACCGCGACGGGGGACGTTTGTCTTCCAGGCGCTGCTTCTCTTCCTTTTCGCCTTCTGGCTTTTTGCCTTTCATACCGGAGATGCCAGCCTCTGGGACGTTGATGAACCCAACAATGCTCAGGCCCTGAAAGAAATGATGCTGCATCACAATCTGGTAGTACCCACTTTCAGCGCAGCGCTACGCCCGGACAAGCCTATCCTCAACTACTGGCTGATGTGGGCCGGGGTACGACTGCTGGGGATGAACAGTTGGGGCTTGCGCGTCGGCTCGGTGGCTATGGGGGCGTTGCTGGTGTTCTATCTGGCCCTCGCCTTACGCCGCCTGTACGGGGACCAGACCGCACTATTGGCAGGCTTGCTGACCGCCACCGCCCTGCATAGTCAGATCATCTTCCGGGCCGCTGTACCTGACCCGCTGCTGATTCTTTTCGTCGCGATCGCCCTGATTTCCTATCTGCGGGGTTATCTCTATCCGGAGGAAGAACGTCGCGGTACTCTGATCGCCTGTGGTGCGATGGGGTTAGCGACCTTGGCTAAAGGCCCCATCGGTTTCCTCCTACCCGGCCTTATCATCGTTATTTTTCTGTTGCTGCGCCGGGAATTGCCGAGTCTCTGGCGCAATGGACATCTGGCCTGGGGGATTCCGCTCTTTCTGGTCATCACCCTGCCCTGGTACCTGGCAGTGGGTGTTGAAACCCACTGGGTCTGGGACTGGCTGTTCGTTGATCAGCAGAATGTTAATCGCTACGCCGTCGCCATGCAGGGGCATCATGGACCCTTTTATTACTATCTGTTTACCATTGCGCTGGCGCTACTGCCCTGGACGGTCTTTCTACCACAGACCTTCGCCGAACTCTGGCGGCGGCGGGGTACACTGCTACGACAAACGCCCGCGGATGCCTTTATGCTGGTCTGGGCCATTACCTGGGTCGCTTTCTTCAGCCTTGGTGCCACCAAGCTCCCCAATTATGTCTGGGAGGCTTATCCGGCTCTCTTTGTTCTCATTGCAGCACGCCTTTATGGAGCCCTCAACCAGACGCAACCACTCAGCCGCCGGGGTGTATTCCTGTCACTCGGGGCGTTATTTCTGGTGGGTGTGGCATTGGTGGTGCTGGGAGCCTGGCTGGTACCGGAGCGAATTCCGCCCCTCGGCGATATCATGGCCGCTCTGGGTTTTCCTTATATTATTGCGGCGTTGCTAGCCCTACTCTTCGCCTGGCGCGGCCTGCTGCTACCGGTTATCAGCAGTCTGGGCGCCGGGGCGGTGGCAATTACTGCTTGCTTGATGCTCCTGGCGGTACCGGCCCTGGATACCCTAAAACCCTCCGCGACCATGGGCCGCATGATCCGTGCCAGCGAGGGCACAGAACCCTACGCCATCGCCACCTGGCGATGGTTCGAGCCCAGTTTTCTGTTCTACGGCGGGCGCGGCGCCATGCCGGTACATCAGTTGAAAAACCTGCAAGAACTCAATCGCGTGGTGGCCGATGGTCAGGGTACGGCCTATCTCGCACTTTCCGCCCAGGATATACCCGCGATACGCGCACATTTACCCAAGACGCTACGCATTCATGAACTCTACTCGGGTTATGAGCTCTATAGCCGGAAGTACATCGCTCTACTACGTATTCGAAGCTCTTCACACAAGGTTTGCTTTACCCGATAACACGCAACGGAGAAATTTACTGAACGCATCATGAATCCCAAGCATTTACCTTCACTGATCGCCGTACTGGTGGTGCTAGCTGCAACAAGCGCATTTGCGCTGGCACTCTGGTTACAATTTGCCATGGACTACACACCCTGTAGCCTCTGTGTATATCAGCGCCTGGCCAACCTCGCCGTGCTGGTCATCGTCGTGTTGGGGCTCTTCTGGACGGGCGCGGCGCAACGCGGATTATGGCTGCTGGCCAGTGCCTATGCCTTAGCGGGGGCTGGCCTTGCCGGATGGCAGTGGCATCTCGCCGCAGTAGCAACCCACCGGGTGGAGAGATGCGCAGCCGTGCACCTCCTTCCGGGTGAGCACAGCTTCGGGTCTTGGGGTAAGGACTTCGCCTCGGCGCTCTCCGGACACGGCTCCTGCGCCGCCGCCGGTGCCCGCACCTTAGCCGGATGGCCCATCACCCACTGGAGTCTGGTCTTTTTCCTCATCTGCGCCGTATTACTCTGGCTCGCACAGTGGCTTGCCGGACGCCTTGGGAAACGCTAGGCCTCTGGCCACCACAACGATTATGCAGTTTCCGTCAGCGTGGCCAGTGCCAATCGCAGCGCAAGGTTTCGAGAATGGCGATGGCGCGTCCGGTATCCATAGCGAGCGCATTCACATGCCCCATTTTACGCCGTGACCGGGCTTGCTTCTTACCATACAGATACAGCTTGAGCTGTGGATGGCGCAGTAGTGCATCCCAGTCCGGGGCGCCACTTTCCCAAAGATCACCCAACAGATTCATCATCACCACCGGGCTGATCAGGCGGGTATCCCCGAGAGGTAAGGCACAGAGGGTCCGGACCTGCTGGTCAAACTGACTGTGCACACAAGCATCTATGGTGAAATGACCGCTGTTGTGGGGACGTGGCGCCATCTCATTGACCAGCAATTGCCCCGCCTTATCCACAAAAAATTCGACCGCGAGCACACCCACATAATCCAGCGCCTCGGCAATACGCGCGGCGCTGCGCCGGGCGAGATCCTGTAGCTCATCCGTCGTGCGCGCCGGGACACTGCTCAGGTCGAGAACACCCCGGTGATGAACATTTTCGGCGACGGGATAAAAAACCATCATGCCATCGTCAGCACGGGCCAGAACGACAGAAATTTCCTGCGCCAGGGCAACACGCGCCTCCAACACCGCATCCGCTCCCCCCATGGCCGTCCAGGCACCGGGCAGGTCCTCCGGGGAAGCAAGCTCCACCTGTCCCTTCCCGTCGTAACCAAAACGGGTGGTTTTGAGAATGGCCGGGAAAGTTACGGTAGCCGCTGCGCCTGCCAGATCGGCGCTACTGCGCAGCAGCGCAAAAGGCGCAATGGCCAAACCCAGATCGCGGAAGAAAGCCTTTTCCTGGGCGCGATCCTGAGCAATAGCCACCGCCCTGGCACCTGGGCGCAGCGGCACCTTCCGGGCAATACGTTCCAGAGCAATCAGCGGCACATTCTCGAATTCTGTGGTGACCGCCGCACAAGCATCGGTCAATGCCTGTAAAGCGATTTCGTCTTCGTAAGCCGCACAGAGGTGCCGGTCCGCCACTGCAGCGGCCGGACAATCACGGTCGGGATCCAGCACCCAGACGTCATACCCCATACGCCGGGCGGCAAGGCAGAACATTTGCCCGAGCTGTCCACCACCCAGTATTCCCAGCGTGGCACCAGGCAAAATCAAAGGGCAATCTCCGGCAGGGTCGTCGCCATGACTACCGCCGCCTGCCGTGTCCGGAAATCCTGCAAGCGCTGAGCCAGCTCCGCATCGGCGCCCGCCAGTATCGCCGCGGCAAACAGACCGGCGTTGGCCGCCCCCGCCGTGCCGATAGCAAAGGTCGCCACCGGCACACCCTTGGGCATTTGCACGATGGAAAGCAGGGAATCCATGCCTTGCAAATGTTTGGACGGCACGGGCACGCCCAGCACCGGCACCATGGTCTTGGATGCCAACATGCCGGGCAGGTGCGCCGCGCCCCCAGCACCGGCGATAATGCAGCGCAGTCCCCGCGACATGGCGCTGGTGGCATATTCAAAGAGTAGATCCGGCGTGCGGTGTGCGGAGACGACACGCCGTTCACAGGGAATCGCCAGCGCCCGCAATTGCTCTACCGCAGCGCGCATGACTTCCCAGTCGCTGTCGCTACCCATCACCACACCAACCAAGGGGTGTTCCATGCCCGCCCTCCTCTCTAGGACCTAACGCTAAACAGGTTATAATGCCTGTCATGGAAGAAGCTCTCAAGGTCGGTCATCCCCCCATTCGCAGTTTTGTGCTGCGCCAAGGCCGTATCACCGCTGCCCAGGCGCGCGCCGTGGCCGAGCACTTACCCGCCTGGCAGATAGACGCCCATGCCGTCTGGCAGGACCCCTGGAAGGGCCAGAGACCGCTGTTGCTGGAAATAGGCTTCGGTAACGGTGAACATCTGGCCGCTATCGCCCGGCAAAGACCGGGCTGGGGCTGCCTCGGTGCCGAGGTACACACCCCCGGCGTCGGGTCTCTGCTGCTGCAACTGCTGGAAACCGGGACGAACAACGTCCGCATTGTTCATGATGATGTGGTTACCTGGCTGCAGACTCTGCCCGAAGCTCTGCTGCAATGCATCATCATCCAGTTCCCCGATCCCTGGCCGAAAAAACGACAGCAAAAACGCCGTCTCATTCAGCCGGATTTCGCTGCGCTACTATGCCGCCTGCTGGTACCCGGCGGCGAGTTGCAGATGGCCACAGACTGGGCAGATTATGCCGAACAGATGCTGGCCATTCTCAATGCCACCCCAGGCCTGCAGAATACCCAGCCCGACGCCGGTTACGCCCCCCGCCCCGACAACCGCATCCTTACCCGCTTTGAGCGCCGCGGACAGCGACTTGGGCATGCGGTCCATGATCTCTGTTATCGACGCCTCGCGTGAGCACCCACGACATTCCGGCAATTGGCATTGCCTCATGCGCGAGCGCAGCATTCTTGCCAATTACAGAAAAATTAATGTTTCATCCTGGATCGTTATAGCGCGATTGCCTAACGGCTTTCCCCGACAAAAAATAACATCCTGGCGTCTCGCGGATTCTCTGCCTCCGGGTGAGCTTCCGATGGCAAGTATGCAGCGCAACTGGACGTTGAGCGTGTGATAAGCAACACGCATCGCGCTTTGGTGACGTTTACTGAACATAAAAATATGTACGGATTTATCGATGCATTCAGGATCGGATTAGGCCATAAAAATTTTTGAAAACAAAGTGTCAATTAAATGAATTGCAAGATAAAATCGTCAAAATTTCAGTCATGCCAACTCAAACCCCACTATGATCGCATCTAAATCATGGAATGAGGCGGTATTCGCGCAAGTGGCCTAGGTGCTGCACTATGCTCTCATGTGTATCGATGCAGCCTGTAAAGCCCGCACACCTAATTTTGATTGTGCTTTGAACCATGTCAAAGTCGGTATTCAGCCAACCATCAAGGAACGGCCATGCGGCAATTTCTGCCCAAGGCGTCGCCTGAAGTTTATTCTTTTTGACAATTCTCTCCCATATTGAAGCTTTGTCGGACATCTGCTCAGAGAGCAGCATCGGCTGAGGTGTCGCGGTTGGCATATCGAAAAATTCGGCTATTTCTGACCAAAGATGCTGCCACCGAAAATTATCACCATTAGTGACATTGAAAATCTCATTGCGCGCAGTCTTCGTCGTTAATGACCAGAGAACGGCTTCGGCCAGTACCCCTGCGTCAGTCATTTGATGCAACGCCGACCACGCACCGAGACTGCCGGGAAAGCGGAGGGGAACACAAAGTTCTCGACTGATCGAAGCAAAACTCGCTAACCCCGTCAGCATATTCATTGGCGAACCGATACTTGGTCCGATCACACCGTCCGGTCGCAGGACGGTCCAGCTAAACCTATCTCGTTCGGCCTGCTCCCACAAAAGGTCTTCTTGGTCATTGTAGAAGATAGGCCCCAGGAAGCGCGCATCACGTTCCTTCGCAGGTGTTTTGTAGGGACCGAGGTGCTCACCATAGGACTTGCCACCACCAATCAGCACAACATGATTCAGATTGGCTCCTACTTCTTTTAAAGTGGTGATGGTATTGCTTAACATGGTGACATTGGGGGCAATAGTTGCGGCCATGGTTTCACGCTCCGTATAGGCGCAAAACACAATATCCGTGACTGTGGTCAAGCTAGAGAATGCTTTCTTCGTAGATGCCAGGTCCAGCAAGTCAACCTGAACATGCGGTGGTGCAATTTTGCCATTCAACAATTTGTGGGGGGCTTCGCGGCGTGCCACGGTCGTCACCCTCCAGTTTGATAACGGAGAAATTGCATCGACAACGCCGTTTCCCACCACGCCATAACCGCCCACTACAATGAGATGGCGCGCAAAATTCTTATCGGTTGTATTTTTATTCATGAGAGATGACCCCACCTTAAGTTAAGCGGTAACTGAGCAGCGTTGTGCCTCTATGTCACAGGGCGACGTAATGACACTTGTTAAGGCAGCAGGGGGATAACCTATTGCAATATTGTCACTCAAACATTGCGTTACCGTGTTGATGCACCAGCTTTAGGCCGTGGCAACTCAGTAACCATTGCTTCCCTCATGGCGCGGTATCCGCCAATCAAAGAAAAAGCACGATGATATCCAAGCAATCGCAGCAAGCGTGCGGCGTTGATACTGCGCTTTCCGCTGTTACAAACACATACGACAATACAATCTTTAGAATTATGCAGATCGTTTATCATGGTTAGAAAATTTTGGATGTCTTCCATCCCAGGAGAATCCTCATCCAGAATCTCCTGCTCTTCCTGCGTGAGCTCATGCCCAAGAAGATGTTTGAACTTAAACAATGGGAGAGAGTATGCTCCGTCTATCTCTCCCTCTATTTCGAGCTCGAACCTCTGTCTGACATCAATTAAGCATGCCAGATTCAGACGCTTTAGTTCTAAAGCCGCCAGCACACTTATCTCAATAGGCTCAGCCTGAATAATTGGTGTGGCTGTGGCGGTATCTTTCGGAATCATTTTTGATATACCCCGATAAGCAGGTTTGCAATGGTATGGTCCACTAACATCACGCAGGCACGATACCTAATGCATGCACTACAAGGTTTTCCAAATCCATCCAATCTGGTTTGATCATAGTGCATTTCCTGCGGATGGACCATACCTATGCCACCCAGGCCCGTCGCTCGAAGCCGAGACATCTACTCATGCCTGGCAACGTATGGGGATCGGCACACCACCGGCGCCTTCAACGAGCCATTGCTCACGTGCTGAAAACTGCGGTACCTTTCCGGAAGTCCGGACAATCCGTAGCCCGATCGACGGCTACAGACTGAATCAGTCCGCCCAGGCTATCGGTATGACCCGCCGCATGATTGCCTACTATAAAAGTGGGGCTAGACCCATACCGAAGACGGTTTGGATGGCCTGCATCGACTACGAATCCTTGCAACACGAGGCCGCATGATCCAACGCGGAATGGGCGGTCAGCAGCGGAAGCGGCCGTTCAGATTCTGGGTAACTTAGCTTAGAGTCAAAGTTGTAGGATGGATGTAACCGAGGAGATCCAAAAATGTTATGCGGCAATGTCAGGTGTTATGCTGCAACCCCGATGCAGTTGAATTTACGTTAGACCAAACAGGAAGATTGAGATGCAAGCTGACCAGATTCTCTCCCTAGCTCCTTGGGTGATGGCCTTTGTATTCGGAACATTTATCCTCTTGATGTGGCGGAACGATCGACACCAGGAGATGTCGCTTCGAGAACGCGAGCTTCGCACCCAAATGGAACTCCGGACGAAGGAAATTGAGGCCAAGCGTGCCGTGGAAGTTCTTGAGGAGAAGAGCAGGTCCAAGCAGGCCGACGAAGAGAATACGGCCAGATACTGGCGCGAGCGGAGGGAAGAGGAGGAGAGAATTAGAGAGAAAGCTGGAGCTTCCTCAGGCGGATTCATCGTAGTGGATATCGCCGAGAGTCAGCGCGGCATGTTCCAAGACTTACTAAAGGGATTCGAGGAGTATGCCAAGCTGAAGGGCTATGGCGTTGCGTTTTCCGTCGACAATACGTTTGTTGGAAAGGTTGCCTTTAAGTTCACATTAACGGATCCAGACGTTGTAGTCGTAAATGACTGAACCGCCCCGGGTATTGTAGAGGCTGATTAATGTAAGTCATGCCGCTTTACCGGCCTGACGGGCGAGTTTCTGGTAATATTGTGCCTCAGCTTCTGCCGGAGGGATATATCCCAAGGGTTCCAG
>Ga0315298_1007692_pt1 | contig 14059 bp, 10 predicted proteins | sample WHS_1_MG_FD_203077 | JGI IMG/M metagenome (GOLD analysis project Ga0315298, IMG submission 203077) | Extremophilic microbial mat communities from Washburn Hot Springs, YNP, Wyoming, USA - WHS_1_MG | ecosystem: Environmental > Aquatic > Thermal springs > Hot (42-90C) | place: USA: Wyoming...
GCGGCGGCCATCGAGGCGGCGACGCCGACCTCGCCCTGGCAGCCGACCTCGGCGCCGGAAATCGAGGCGTTGGTCTTGAACAGGCCGCCGATCGCGGTGGCGGTGAGGATGAAATCGTGCAGGCCGGCGCGGCTGGCGCCGGGGCAGCTGTCGCGATAGTAGCGCAGCACGGCGGGAATGACGCCGGCGGCGCCGTTGGTCGGCGCGGTGACGATGCGCCCGCCGGCGGCGTTCTCCTCGTTCACCGCCATCGCGAACAGGCTGACCCAGTCCATCGGCTCGTGGGGTGCGAGATCGTTGCGGCTGGAATCGGCCTCCAGCCGGGCGCGCAGGGCGCGGGCGCGGCGGGTGACGCGCAGGCTGCCGGGGAGCATGCCCTCGGCGGCGAGGCCGCGCTCGATGGCGCTCATCATCACGTCGATGACCAGGTCGATATGGGCGGTGACCGCCTCGGGCGGGCGCAGCGCGGTTTCGTTGGCGCGGACGATCGCGGCGATGGACAGGCCGGTCGCCGCGCCGATGCGCAGCAGCTCTTCCATGGTGGCGAAGGGGTGGGGCACGTCGTCGGTGATGGCGCCGAGATCGGCCGGTTCGTCCTCGCGCAGCACGAAGCCGCCGCCGACCGAGCACCAGCGCTCGCGGGCGAGGAGGGTGCCGGCGGCGTCGTGCGCGGTGAGTTCCAGCGTGTTGGGGTGGCGGGGGGCGGCGGTTTCGAAATCGAAGACCAGGTCCGCCGCCGGGTCGAAGCCGATCTCGTGCCGGCCGGCGAGGGTGAGGCGGCGCGCCGCGGCGACGGCGGCGACCAGGGCGTCCGCCCGGTCGGGGTCGACGGTTTCGGGCGCCTCGCCGGACAGGCCGAGGATCACCGCCTTGTCGGTCGCGTGACCCTTGCCGGTCCAGGCCAGCGAGCCGAGCAGGGTGACGGTGACGCGCGCGGTGCGGGGCAGCAGATCGGCCTCGGCGAGAGTCGCGGCGAAGCGGTGCGCGGCGCGCATCGGCCCGGTGGTGTGCGACGAGGACGGGCCGATGCCGATCTTGAACAGGTCGAAGACGCTGATCATGCTTTGATGCTTCTGTTGCTTGATGGGGCTGGCCGCCTGGTCCGGCCGGATGGGTCGATCCGGCCGGGGGAAGCCCTAGTCGGGATACTCCCGCCCGATGGCGGCGAGAAGGCCCCAGAGATAGGGGGCGAAGGAGCGCCAGACCTCGATGTGGAAGCGGGTTTCGGCGGTGCGCCAGAGCACGATGTCGGCCTTGCCGAACAGGGTGCGGGTGGCCATGCCGACGGGGAAGGCGGCGAGGTCGAGATCGAGCGGGCAGAGGGCGTTGAGCATCGCCGTGCAGTCCGGCCCCTCGATCGAGACGCCGAGCTGGCGGTGGGAAATGTCGGCCAGCGCGTAGTCGCGCGGCGTGAGAGCCCCGGCGAGGGCGGCTTCGAACGTCTCCCAGGTGTCGGCGACGGGGGCGAGGAGCAGGAACTCGTCCGGTCCGAGGCGGATCGCGGTGCGGGCGCCGGACTCGGTGGCGCGGTTCATCCCGAGGGTGAGATCGACCCCCAGCGCCGCGCCGGCGGCCTTGACGGCGGCCGGCTTGACGCGCAGCGAGACGCGCGTGGCGCGGGGCATCTCGCGCACCCGGCGGTCGCCGACGAGGCCGGCGAGCGGGGAGGCGAGGCGGGTCTGCATCACGTCAGCCATCGAGCCTGGCTCCTTCACGGTCGTAGAATACCGGATCGGTGAGGCGGACCGGGATCGCGCGGTCCGCGAGTTTCACGTGCAGCGTGTCGCCGATGCGGTCGCGCCCGCCGCGCACCAGGGCGAGGGCGATGGAGCGGCCGAGCGTCTCGCTCCAGTAGGCGGAGGTGACGTGGCCGAGGATCTCGGCGGGCGGCGGCCGGCTGGGATCGGCGACGAGGTGGGATCCTTCCTCGAGCACGATATCGCCGGGCTCGGTGAACAGGCCGACGAGCTGCTTGCGCCCGGTCTGGCCGGCGAAGGCGGCGCGGTCGAGCGCGCGCTTGCCGACGAAATCGGGCTTCGCCTTGCCGATCGCCCAGGCGAGGCCGACATCGTCGGGCGTCGCCGTGCCGTCGGTCTCCTGGCCGACGATGATGTAGCCCTTCTCGGCGCGCAGAACGTGCATCGTCTCGGTGCCGTAGGCGGTGATGTCGTGCCGGCGGCCGGCGTCGAACACCGCCTCCCAGACGGCGCGGCCGTAATCGGCGGGGACGTTGATCTCGAAGCCGAGCTCGCCGGTGAAGCTGACGCGGAAGAGCCGGGCCGGGATGCCGGCGACGCGGCATTCGACCATGCTCATGTGCGGCATGGCGGCGCCGGAGATGTCCGCCCCCTCGACGAGCGGGGCGATCACGTCGCGCGCGCGGGGGCCCTGGACGGCGATGACCGCGTATTGCTCGGTGGTGGAGGTGAGCCAGACATCGAGCTCGGGGAACTCGGTCTGCAGGTAGTCCTCCATCATGGCGAGCACGCGCGGGGCGCCGCCGGTGGTGGTGGTGACGTGGAAGCGGGTGTCGGACAGGCGGCCGATCACGCCGTCGTCGATCACGAACCCGTCCTCGCGCAGCAGCACGCCGTAGCGCAGGCGGCCGGGTTTCAGCTTGGTCCAGGCGTTGACGTACATCCGGTTGAGGAACTCGGCGGCGTCCGGCCCCACGACCTCGATCTTGCCGAGGGTCGAGGCGTCGAAGATGCCGACGCTCGCGCGCACGGCGCGGCATTCGCGGGCGACGGCGCTGCGCATCGTCTCGCCGCCGCGCGGGAAGTAGCGGGCGCGTTTCCAGATGCCGACATCCTCGAACACCGCGCCCTGTTCCGCCGCCCAGTCGTGGATCGGGGTGTGGCGCTCGGGCTCGAACAGCGCGCCGCGGGCGTAGCCGGCGAAATAGCCGAAGGGGACCGGCGTGTAGGGCATGCGGAAGGTGGTGGTGCCGATCTCGGGGATCGGGCGGCCGAGCTCGGCCGACATGATGCCGAGCGCGTTCATGTTGGAGAGCTTGCCCTGGTCGGTCGCCATGCCGTTGGTGGTGTAGCGCTTGACGTGCTCGACCGAGCGGAAGCCCTCGCGCAGGGCGAGCGAGATGTCCTTCGCGGTGACGTCGTTCTGGAAGTCGATGAAGGCGCGGACCGAGCCGGGGTTGCGGCCGTGCGGCGTGGCGCCGAGGAAGCCGCCGGTGGCGGCGGGGGCGTTGGCGACCGCGATCGCCGCGGCGGGCGGGGCGGTGAAGCCGGCGGCGGCGGCCGCCGCCTCGCCGGCGGCGCGGCCGGAGGCGAGGGCGTCGGCCAGCGAGGTGGTGCCGGCGGCGGCACCGGCGGCGCGGCAGGCCTCGGCCGGCTCGCCGGGGATGAAGGCGTCGAGCGCGGGATCGAAGCGGAGCTTGCCGCGGCTCTGCGAGAAGAGATGCACGCTCGGGGTGAAGCCGCCGGACATCAGCACGAGGTCGCAGGAGAGGCGCTCGCCGGCGCCGCCATCGCGCCGCGCGATGGTGGCGGCGGTGACGCGCAGCCGCCCCTCGGTGCCGGTGAGGGTGCAGCCGGGGCGGACCGGCAGGCCGGCGGCGCGGGCGGCCTCGACCAGTTCGCCGGACGGATCGGGCCGGAGATCGGCGATCGCGGCGATGCGGGCGCCGGCGCGGTGCAGGGCGAGGGCGGCGGCATAGGCGGAATCGTGCGCGGTGAAGACGACGGCGTTGCGGCCCGGCAGCACGCCGTAGCGGGTGACGTAGGTGCGCGCGGCGTCGGCCAGCATGATGCCGGGGCGGTCGTTGTCGGGGAAGGCGAGGGGGCGCTCGATGGCGCCGGTGGCGATCACCACCTCGCGGGCGCGGACCTGCCAGAGCCGGCCGCGGGGCTGGGTGTCGTCGGGTTCGCCGAGATGATCGGTGAGGTCCTGGGCGAGGCCGATCATGTTGTGCGGGAAATAGCCGAAGGCGATGGTGCGCGGCAGGATGGTGACCTGGCCGGCGGCCTGCAGCCAGCTCAGGCGGGTGGCGAGGAAGCTCGCGGCATTGGTGCCGTCGAGCGTCGCATCCGTCTCGGCGAGGAGGGCGCCGCCAAGCTCGGCCTGTTCGTCGCACAGGATCACCCGCGCGCCGGAGGACGCGGCGGCGAGGGCGGCCTCGATGCCGGCGGGGCCGGCGCCGACCACCAGCACGTCGCAATGGGCGTAGCGCTGGGCGTAGCAGGCGGCGTCCGCCGCCTCCGGGGCGCGGCCGAGGCCGGCCATGGCGCGGATGCGCGGCTCGAAGAACCGCGTCCACGCCGCCTTCGGCCACATGAAGGTCTTGTAGTAGAAGCCGGCGGGGATGAATTTCCAGAACAGGTCGGTGAGGCCGGCGAAGTCGCGTTCGAGCGAGGGGGAGCGGTTCTGGCTTTCGGCGACCAGGCCGTCATGCAGGACGACCTGGGTCGCGCGCAGGTTGGGGGTATAGTGCCCCTCGTCGCGGCCGACGCCGACCAGGGCGTTCGGCTCCTCGGCGCCGGCGGTCAGGATGCCGCGCGGACGGTGATACTTGAAGGAACGGCCGACCAGGTGGACGCCGTTGGCGAGCAGGGCCGAGGCCAGCGTGTCGCCCGGATGGCCGGCATAGGCGCGGCCGTCGAAACGGAAGGCGAGGGTGCGGGAGCGGTCGATCCGCCCGCCCTCGGCAAGCCGGAAGCTCTGGCTCATCGTGCGGCTCCGCGGTCGATCATGTCGGTGTAGGTGTTGCGGCGGAGGTTGAAGAAGCGGCCGCAGCCATGGGCGTGGCGCCAGCGTTCCTCGAAATCGCCGCGGGCGTTGCGGCGGATGTAGAGATAGTCGGTCCAGCCCGCGTCATCGACGGCGCGCGGGTCGGCGGCGCGGACGCGGTGGGCCTCGCCGCCATAGGCGAACTCGATTTCCGGACGGTCGCCGCAATGCGGGCAGGGGATCAGCAGCATGGCGGGACTCCTCAGTGCGCGACCGCGGCGGCGGCGGCCTCGTCGATCAGCCGGCCCTCGGCGAAACGCTCGAGGCTGAAGGGCGCGTTGATCGGGTGCGGTTCGTCGCGGGCGATGGTGTGGGCGAAGAGATCGGCGGAGCCGGGCGTGGCCTTGAAGCCGCCGGTGCCCCAGCCGCAATTGACGTAGAGGCCGGGGACCGGCGTTTTCGCGATGATCGGCGAGCGGTCCGGCGTGACGTCGACGATGCCGCCCCAGTTGCGCAGCATGCGCATGCGGCGGAACATCGGGAACAGCTCGCAGATCGCCTCCAGCGTGTGCATCGAGATGTGCAGCGCGCCGCGCTGGCTGTAGGAGATGTAGGCATCCGTGCCGGCGCCGATGACCAGCTCGCCCTTGTCCGACTGGCTGATATAGGCGTGGATCGTGTTCGACATGACGACGCAGGGAAAGCACGGCTTCACCGGCTCGGAGACCAGCGCCTGCAGCGGGAAGCTTTCGAGCGGCATGCGCAGCCCGGCCATCGCCATCACCACCGAGGTGTTGCCGGCGGCGACGACGCCGACGCGCTTCGTCGCGATCGGGCCGCGGGTGGTCTGCACGCCGCTGACGCGGCCGGAGGCGTCGCGGTCGATGCCGGTGACCTCGCAGTTCTGGATGATGTCGACGCCGAGGGCGCTGGCGGCGCGGGCATAGCCCCAGGCGACGGCATCGTGCCGCGCCGTGCCGCCGCGCCGCTGCAGCGCGCCGCCGGTGACCGCGTGGCGCATGCCGGGGGCGATGTTCAGCGGCGGGCAGAAGGCCTTCGCCTGTTCGGGGGTGAGCCATTCGTTGTCGACGCCGTTGAGGCGGTTGGCGTGGACGTGGCGGCGGAAGACCTGTTCGTCGTGCACGTTGTGGGCGAGCATCAGCACGCCGCGCTGCGAGAACATGACGTTGTAGTTCAGGTCGGCCGAGAGGCCTTCCCAGAGTTTCAGCGCGTGGTCGTAGAGTGCGGCGCTTTCGTCGAACAGGTAGTTCGAGCGGATGATGGTGGTGTTGCGGCCGGTGTTGCCGCCGCCGATCCAGCCCTTTTCCAGCACGGCGATGTTGCGCATGCCGTGCTTGCGGGCGAGGTAGTAGGCGGTGCCGAGGCCGTGGCCGCCGCCGCCGATGATGACCGCGTCATAGCCGGGCTTCGGGGCGGCATCGCGCCACTGGGCCTGCCAGCCGGCCTGGCCGTCGAGCGCGCGCCTGATGAGGGCAAGGGCGGAAAAACGCTGCATTCAAAACTCCTGTCGGCGGTGACAATGCCATGCCGGACCGCGCCGCACATCGCGCGATACGCCGCCGGGGTTGTATCGAAGCGACATGCGTCTGATCATTTCCGCCGTGCCGCTCACCGGCTGTCAGCGCTGGGCGGTTTGCCAGCGTTCGGCGCGATGGAACGGCGCGTTGCTCGGCGGCAGCGGGTCGCGGCCGCGGATGTGGTCGGCCGCCTTCTCGCCGATCATGATGGTGGGCGCGTTGAGATTGCCGTTGGTGATGCGCGGCATGATCGAGGAATCGGCGACGCGCAGGCGCTCGACGCCGATGACGCGGGTTTCGGGATCGACCACCGCGAGCGGATCGGCGGCATCGCCCATGCGGCAGGTGCCGCTGGGGTGGTAGGCGCTTTCGACGGCGCCGCGGATGAAGGCGTCGATCTCCGCATCGGTGGTGACATCGGCGCCAGGGGCGATTTCGGCGCCGCGAAAGGGAGCGAAGGCCTCCTGCGCGAAGATCTCGCGGGTGAGGCGCACGCAGGCGCGCATGTCCGCCCAGTCCTGCTTCTCGCTCATGTAGTTGAAGAAGATCCGCGGCGGGGTTGCGGGATTGCGGTCGCGCAGGCGGACCCAGCCGCGGCTGTTCGAGCGCATCGGGCCGACATGGGCCTGGAAGCCGTGCTGGGTGGCGTGGGCGCGGCCATCGTAGCGGATGGCGACGGGGAGGAAGTGATACTGGATGTCGGGGTATTCGACGCCGGGGCGCGAGCGGATGAAGCCGCAGCTCTCGAAATGGTTGGTGGCGCCGAGACCGTCGTGGAACAGCAGCCAGCGCAGGCCGATCATCGCCTTGGCGAGGGGGTTCATCGCCGAATACAGCGTGATCGGCCGGGTGCAGGCGACCTGGAAGTAGAATTCGAGGTGGTCCTGCAGGTTCTCGCCGACACCGGGACGGTCGGCCACGACGTCGATGCCGAGCGCGGCGAGTTCGGCGGCGGGGCCGATGCCGGACCGCTTGAGCAGTTGCGGCGAGTTGATGGCGCCGGCGGCGAGGATCACCTCGCGGCGGGCGCGGGCGACGATGTCCTGCCCGAAGCGGCGATAGGCGACACCGCTGGCCGCCTTGCCGGCGAAGACGATGTGCGAGACCAGGCTGCGCGCGTGCAGGGTGAGGTTGGGGCGGTTGCGGATCGGCCGCAGATAGGCGTTCGCCGTGCTCCAGCGGCGGCCGCGATGGACGGTCATGTCCATCCGGCCGAAGCCTTCCTGCTGGTAGCCGTTGACATCGTCGGTGACGGGGTAGCCGGCCTGACGCCCGGCCTCGATGAAGGCGCGGTAGAGCGGGTTGGCGAGGCGGCCGTAGCTGGTGTGCAGCGGGCCGGAATCGCCGCGATAGGCGTCGCCGCCCTCGGCACGGGTTTCGGCGCGGCGGAAATAGGGCAGCACGTCGCGCCAGCCCCAGCCGCGCGCGCCCATTTCCTCCCAGTGCTCGAAATCCATCGCGTTGCCACGGATGTAGACGAGGCCGTTGATCGAGGAGGAGCCGCCGAGCACCTTGCCGCGCGGCGTGTGCATCCGCCGCCCGCCGAGATGCGGCTCGGGCTCGCTGTGATAGCCCCAGTCGTACTTCCTGGTGTTCATCGGGATCGACAGCGCGCTCGGCATCTGGATGAAAGGCGAGCGGTCGGAGCCGCCGAATTCGAGCAGCAGCACGGTGGCGTTGCCATCCTCGGTGAGGCGGTTCGCCATCGCGCAGCCGGCGGAACCGGCGCCCACGATGATGTAGTCGTATTCGCTGGGCATTTTCTAACGCCTCGTCAGTAAGGGGAGTCCACGGGCGCAAGGGCGACGTAGACGCTCTTGATCTCGGTATAGGCGTCGATCGCGGCGCGGCTGTTCTCGCGGCCGTAGCCGGACTGCTTCATGCCGCCGAAGGGAAGTTCGATCGGTGTGATGTTGTAATGATTGATCCAGCAGGTGCCGGCTTCAAGGCGGGCGACGAGCGTATGGGCGCGGGCGAGATCGCGGGTGAAGACGGCGGCGGCGAGGCCGTAGGGGGTGGCGTTGGCGCGGGCGATGGCGTCGTCCTCGTCGTCGAAGGCGAGGACCGACATCACGGGGCCGAAGATTTCCTCGCGCGCGATCGTCATGCCATCGGCGCACCCGGCGAAGATGGTGGGTTCGATGAAGGTGTTGCCGGCGGGCACACCCTCGGTCCGGCGCTTTCCGCCGCAGACGAGGCGCGCGCCCTCGCGAAGGCCGGCCTCGATGAAGCCCATGACGCGGTCGGCGTGTTCGGGCGAGATCAGCGCGCCGATCTCGGTGGCGGGATCGAGCGGATCGCCGATGACGAGGCGCTGGGCGCGGGCGGCGAGGGTTTCGACGAAACGGTCGTGCACCGAGCGGTGGACGAAGACGCGCGTGCCGTTCGAGCAGATTTCGCCGGAGGAGTAGAAATTCGCCAGCATCGCGGCGGCGGCGGCGCTGTCGAGATCGGCATCGGCGCAGACGATGAGCGGGGATTTGCCGCCGAGTTCGAGGGTGACGCGCTTGAGGCTGGCCGCGGCCTCGGCGGCGACGGCCTTGCCGGTGGGGACCGAGCCGGTGAGCGAGATTTTCGCGACGTCGGGGTGGCGGACGAGGGCGAGGCCGGTTTCGCCGAAGCCGTTGACGACGTTGAACAGCCCGTCCGGCAGGCCGGCCTCGCGGTAGATCGCGGCGAGTTCAAGCGCGGTCAGCGGGGTTTGCGGCGCGGGCTTGAAGATCACCGCGTTGCCGCAGGCGAGGGCGGGGGCGGATTTCCAGCAGGCGATCTGCAGCGGGTAGTTCCAGGCGCCGATCGCGGCGACGACGCCGAGAGGCTCGCGCCTGGTGTAGCCGAAGGCGGCGGGCCCGAGATCGACCGACTCGCCGGTGATCGAGGCGGCGAGACCGCCGAAATATTCGAGGCATTCGGCGCCGGAAATGACATCGACAACGCTGGTTTCGGCGATCGGGCGGCCGGTATCGAGCGTTTCGGTGCGGGCGAGTTCGTCGTTGCGGTCCCGCAATATCGACGCGGCGCGCAGCAGGATGCGCCCGCGTGCCGCCGCGGGGGTGGCGGCCCAGGCGCGCTGGGCCTCGCGCGCGGCGGCGACGGCGGCGGCGACGGTTTCGGCGCCGGCGATCTCGATCTCGGCCAGCACGCCGCCGGTGGCGGGGTTGCGGGTTTCGAAACGCGCGAGGCCGGCGCGCGACCACGGGCCGCCGGCGATGAAGTTGCGGCGGGGTTCGCCTGTCATGGCAGGGCTCCGGTTCAGCTGGGGGCGAGGGCGGGGGTGGGGCTCGCGTCGTTCATCGTGGCGCGGCCGGCATGGGTGAGGGCGTCGAGCACCTCGTTGGCGCCGCACCAGCCGACGATGCAGCCGTCTTCGGCGACCAGCACGGGATGGCCGCTGCGCTGGCGCTGCTCGACGACATCCTTCAGCAGATGCGTGGTCTCGACGATGCCGACGGCACCTTCCGGTGTCGCGGTTTCGCCATCGACCGGATGGACGGCGATTGCCGCGCCGTTGCAAGAAAGACCGTCCAGCGTGCCGTCGGGGCGGAGCGAGAGGCGGTAGTGCGAGCGGTCGTCGGTGAAGCTGAACTGGGCACCCTGGGCATCGTCCCCGGTATCGAGCGGGCGCATCAGCGAGGCGGCGCGGATGGCGGTGAGCGGGTTCATGTGGCGGACGAATTCGGCGACATAGTCGGTGGCGGGACGCAGCACGATGTCTTCCGGCGCGCCGACCTGGATCACCCGGCCGTCCTTCATGATCGCGATGCGGTTGCCGAGTTTCAGCGCCTCGTCGAGATCGTGGGTGACGAAGATGATCGTCTTGTGCATGCTCTGCTGCAGGGAGAGCAGCTCGTCCTGCAGCTTGTTGCGGATCAGCGGGTCGAGCGCGGAGAACGGCTCGTCCATCAGCAGGATGTCGGGGTCGGTGACGAGGGCGCGGGCGAGGCCGACGCGCTGCTGCATGCCGCCCGAAAGCTCGTGCGCGTGCTTCTCCGCCCAGGGCAGCAGGCCGACGAGATCGAGCCAGCGGTCGACCGCCTCGCGGGTTTCGGCGGCGCCGGTGCGGCGCAGTTCGAGGCCGAGTTCGACATTGCGGCGGACGGTGCGCCAGGGCAGCAGGGCGAATTGCTGGAAGACCATCGAGACCGCGCGGTTGCGCAGGGCGCGCAGCGCGGCCGGGGCGGGGTTGGTCATGTCGACCGTCTGGTCGCCATGGCGGATCAGGATGCGGCCGCGGGAAATCCGGTTCAGGCCGTTGACCGCGCGCAGCACGGTGGTCTTGCCCGAGCCGGACAGGCCCATGATGACGAAGATCTCGCCTTTCGCGATCTCGAGATTCACATCGGCGGCGCCGACGACGACGCCGGTGGACTCGATGATGTCGGCGCGGGTCTTGCCGGCATCGAGCATGGCGGTGGCGGCGGCGAGCCGGGTGCGGCCGGCACGGCCCTCGGCGGGCGGGAAGAGAATGTCGACATTCTCGAAACGCGCTGCGAATTCGGTGCTCATGCGTTTTCGCGCTCCGGCCGGAACACCCGATCGAGGATGACCGCCACGATGACGATGGCGAGACCGGAGGTGAAGCCCCGGCCGATCTGCACGGTTTCCATGGCCTCGACCACGGGTTCGCCGAGACCGCCGGCGCCGACCAGCGCGGCGATGACCACCATCGACAGGCTCAGCATGATGACCTGGGTGAGACCGGCGAGGATCGTCGGCATGGCCGCCGGGATCTCGACCTTCCAGAGCAGTTCCCAGGGCGAGGCGCCGAAGGCCTGGCCCGCCTCGATCAGCGGGCGGGGGACGTTGACGATGCCGACATAGGTGAGGCGAACCGGGGTGGGCACCACGAAGACGACCGTCGAGATCAGGCCGGGCACGCTGCCGAGGCCGAAGAGCACCAGCGTCGGGATCAGGTAGACGAAGGTGGGCAGCGTCTGCATCAGGTCCAGCACGGGGCGCAGGATTCGGTAGAGCGTCGGGTGGTGCGCGGCGGCGACGCCGAGCGGCACGCCGATCAGCATGCAGGCGAGGGTGGCGTAGGCGACCAGCGAGAGCGTCTCGATCGTCCGGCCCCAGTAGCCCTGGTTGAGCACGAAGGTGAGCGCGATCAGCACGAACAGCGCGAGCTTCCAGGATTTCTTGAAATACCAGGTCAGTCCGGCAAAGATCACGATCAGGATGAGCGGCGAGACCCAGTTGAGCGCGCCGGTCGTGTTGTCGAGCAGGAAACCCAGCACATCCGAAAGGACGTTGAAGAATCCCTGGAAGTTGTTTTTCAGCGCGTCGATCGCCGCCGTCGCCCATGCCCCGAGGGGGATGACATGGTGGACGATCCAGTGCTGGACGCCATCTAGCCCGTTCATCGGTCAGCCTCCGTGATCCGGCGCGCGGTGGAGGGCCGCCGCGCGCCGGAGGTTCACCCGTTTCAGTCCGACTTCAGGCTGGCGAGCACCGCCGCCGCGCCCGGCTTGCCGTCGACCGTGGTGACGCCGTCGAGGGTTTTCTTGACCCAGGCGGGATGCGCCTTCAGCCAGGCGGCGGCGACGGCGGGGGCCTCCTGATGCTTGACCTGGACGTCGTACATCATCTTGTTCTCGTCGCCGACCGACAGGTAGAAATGGTGCAGCAGGACGCCGACATTCGGGCAGTCCTTGGCGTAGTTGTGGCGCGTGTTGATGTAGAGCGTCGCCTCGCCTTTGTGAGGACCGAAATAGTCCCGGCCGCCGGTGAGGTAGTTGATGTGGAACTCGACGTTCATCGGCTCGGGTTCCCAGCCGAGGAAGACGATGTCCTTCTTCTTCGGGTATTTGCGGGCGACCTCGGCGAGCATGCCGGCCTCGCTCGACTGCACGAGATGGAACTTGCCGAGGTCGAACTTGTTCGCCTTGATCATGGCGAGGATATGCAGGTTGCCGTCGTTGCCCGGCTCGATGCCGTAGATCTTGTAGTTCAGTTCCTTGGCGAACTTGTGGATGTCGGCGAAGGTCTTCAGGCCCTTCTCGTAGAGGTAGTGCGGCACCACGAGCGTGTATTTGGCGTGCTTGAGGTCGGGGCCGATGACGTCGATCTCGTGCTTCTTCTCGTAGGGCGTGGTGGTCGGGTTCTGCGACGGTGTCCAGTTGTCGAGGAAGACGTCGATCTTGCCGTTGCTGAGACCGGCATACATCACCTCCAGCGAGTAGAGGTTGATGTCGGTCTTGTAGCCGAGCGCCTGGGCGACCGTCGAGAAGACCGCGTTCTGGACCACATTGTCGGTCCAGCCGATATTGGCCATGCGGATCGTCTTGCACGAGGCGGGAACCGCCGCGTGGGCGATGCCCAGACTCATCGTGATTGACGCCAGCGCTGCGCCGATTGTGTATTTTTTCATTGTTTTCCTCTGCTCCGTTGAAAGTCCCTGTTGCGGTCCCGCGACCGGCCTGTCCCTGCCCTGTCCCTGGAATTTTTCATCGTTCTTTCATGCGTATAGCGTATGATAGACGACGGACTGTCTTGCATGGAACCGACGCCGGGCTTGCATGGTTCCGTTTGTGCGGCGCACCCTTCAGTGGGGCGGCGCGGCCGAGGAGAGATTCACGATGACGACGCCGGCGGCGATGACGGCGATGCCGAACATCGTGGCGGGGGACAGCGACTGTCCGAACCGGAGCCAGCCGACGGCGCTGATGAGCACGATGCCCGCGCCGCTCCAGATCGCGTAGACGACGCCGATCGGCATCGTCCTGACGATGATCGCAAGGAGGTAGAAGGCGGCTGCGTAGAACATCAGCGTGCCGATCGTCTGGACCGGCAGGGTGAAGCCGTCGGAGGCCTTCAGGAACGACGTTCCCGCCACCTCGCACGCGATCGCGATGGCGAGCAGGAAGTAGGACTTGAGCTCGTTCATCCCGCCGATGATCGACGCAAAGCGGGGGGCGGTCAACCCGCGACGACGCCGGAAAGGCCCGCGACGGTTTGACATCATCGCGGAATTGCTGGAAATTTCAGGAAAATCGGGAAGCGGAATAATGACGGGTGCGACGGCCGACGCCGCGCGATCGGGACTCGTTTCGCTTTGAGAACGAAATTTTGCGGCGCGGCATTTCGTCGCGCGGGGAGGAAATGTCGGATCTGAACAAGCGAAACAGCGATTCGATTCAAGACGTGACGATGTACACGTAGAATTTATACAATTGCGAAAAGATCGAATAATCGCGGAAGAAAATGAACAGGGATTGACGTTGGAGGTGAGAGCCGCAGGATTTCCGTCTCTCGTGCACGGCGGTGTTTCATGGCTGGTGGCGCGGGGTTTTGCGAACATGGACGTCTTGCGAAAATCGTTTCCTTGAGCGGTGGAACTGCCATTCGGCCGACACCCCGATGACCTGGTTTCGGGAGGGAGAATGGTTGTGCCCGGCGAGATGCCGTTGCGATGCGCATCTGCGACGCGCGCCGCCGCTCGGCGCAATGCCAGTCACGACAGAGACCGAAGATTTTCCAACAACAACAGGGTAGTGCAATGAGAACGAAAAGACTGATCGACCGGAAGCTTCTCGCCGGAGCCAGCGTGCTGGCGCTGATGGCCTTCGCATCGCCGGCCTTCGCGATGAACCTGCCGTCGCCGCAGAAATTCGAGGCCGGGCCGCTCGGCACGCTCGATGTGAGCGGCGGGTTCGACGGATTTTTCTACGGCATTTCCGGCGCCGGCACGAGCAGCATTCTGGGCAATCAGAAGTCCGCCGGGGCCGAGGCGCGGGTTCTCGAACTGACGGTGACGAAATCCTCCGGTCCGATCCAGTTCACCCTCGACGTCAAGCCGGACGACTCGCTGTATTTCGGCGTGCAGCCTCAGGCGA
>Ga0315298_1007693_pt1 | contig 14058 bp, 11 predicted proteins | sample WHS_1_MG_FD_203077 | JGI IMG/M metagenome (GOLD analysis project Ga0315298, IMG submission 203077) | Extremophilic microbial mat communities from Washburn Hot Springs, YNP, Wyoming, USA - WHS_1_MG | ecosystem: Environmental > Aquatic > Thermal springs > Hot (42-90C) | place: USA: Wyoming...
GTTGAACGTCATGAACTCGTCCCAGATGTAGCGCAGGGGAGTGTGCCAGCGGTCGCGGCCGATGCACCGGAAGTAGGGCGGCCGCACCGCCAGGATGAGATCGCCGATCTTGTAGCGCGCCAGGATGGGTGTGGACACCACCAGGCTGCCCATCTCGCCTGGGCGCATCTCGTGGAGCATCTTCACGCCCGACCGCATCTGCACCTCAAAGAAAAACAGGTCGTAGTTGGGCACCCACGCGCGCTTCTCGTCCATCTGCTGGCCGAACATCCCCTCGGTCGCGCCGTAGATTTCGCGGATGGCGACGGGGCCGTACAGCGCCGTTAGCGACGGCTCGTAGCGCGTGTTGATGCCCGGCACGCTCCCCAGCGTCATGATCTGCGGCTTCCACAGGTCTTTGGGATACACCCCGTGCCCCTTCTTCAGGTAGCGCGCGAACTTCACGGCCGTCGGCGCGACGCCGCCCACCAGCGTAACGTTGAGGTCTTTGCACTTCTGGTAGGCCAGTTCAAACCGCGCCTCCCAGTCCTTGAGGGTCTTGCCGCCGCCCAGCGCGTCAATCTCCTGCTGCGACGGGACGGAGCGAATGGGCGTCCGCTCCGAGACGTGCTTGGTGTAGATGCCGGAACTGTAGCCGTATTCCACCTCGCGGTCGCCCACCTTGACCGTGCCGACTACCGACGGGAAGTTGAGGTTCAGGTTGACCCCCTGGAACAGGTCAAATCGTCGGGTAGTGAGGACGTAGTTGAGCATGGCCCGCCCCGCGCTGACGCGCATCTTGAGGTCGGTCGGCGTCATGGGGATGAACTTGGAGTCGCCAGTGGTGCCCCGCGTGATGGCCCAACCGATGGGCGGCTCGGTGAGGAGCAGGCCCACGTCGCCGGCCATGACGCGGTCAATCAGTGGTTTGTAGTCCTCGTAGGTCATGATGGGGAAGGCGCGGCGGAAGTCGGCGAGCGAACCGACATGGCCCGCGCCGTGCTGTCGGCCGTACTCGGTGCCCGCGTAGAGTTGCAGGTAGCGGTGCAGCACGGCTTCCTGCGCCGCGGCGGGGTCGGCCACGGCCTCGTGCCAGGGCTGCACCTGCGCCTGGAGCATGGCGATCATCTGCTGGGGATCGTTGGGAATCATGGAGCCTCCCGCGAGTCATGGTGCGCCAGGGGGCATCCCCTGTGCAACGAGAACGGCGCCGGTGAGGATGCCAGCATTCGCGGCATCGTCGCGCACCATTGTAGCGGGTTTCTGATGTGTGGTCAACGGCGCGCTGGCCTTCGCCCCCGCCCCGCCTGACGCCCAGATTCCGCCGCCCTGCGCGCCTGCCTCACCCGGCGACTTCCTCGCCGGCGAAGAGCATCAGCGCCCGCAGCCACGCATCCGCTTCCGCCCCCAGCGGCTCGTCGGCGAAGCGATAGTCGTGCTTGCGGATCACCTCGCCCAGGTCGCGGCCGATTTCGTCCAGGCGGTCGGCGATGGCCCCCGCCCAGGCCCGCGCGTCCTCTGGGGTCGTGGTCTCCAACGCCAGGCGGGCATGGGGCAGGCAGCCGCGCTCGTGGGCCTCGTCGCTCGCGGCCGCCAGGGCAGCCTGCGCCGCATTCCGGCCGTGCGCGCACATGGGGCATCCGAACGGCTCGGGGCCGGCCGGGGCCAGAACCTGCTGCGCGAGATCGTAGGCAAATCCGCCCCCGTAGCGGCGCAGCGTCCAGCGGGTCGCCTGGCTGCGGTGATCCGGGCACAGCCGCCTCCAGACCCGGGCCAGGTCTTCGGGCGTCAGGGCCGCCAGGAACTGCTGATCGGCCATCGCCTCGGCGCGGCATCCGGGGCAGCGCATGTCCAGGCGCGTGGCCAAGGGGGCATCGGCAGTGCTGGAGCGGCACAGCAGCCAATCCAGGATCGCATCGGGGTCGTCGGCTTGGGCCTGGCGAACGGCCACGGCTCCGAGGACGGCCCTGGCCTTCTCGGTGCGGGCGGCGTGGGCGGCCTGCTCCGCGTGGGCCAGGCACAGCCCGTGCGACGCGGCATACCGATCCCGCAGCGCAGGCGACGCATCCAGCCCGGCGACCAGCGCGCCCAGGTACGTGCGCTCGCGCTCCTCGGACTGCTCGCAGAGCCAGCAGCGCGCCTCGGGGGACAGCAGGCGCAGCACCCGCCGGTTTTCGCGCACGAACAGCCGCGCGTACAGCGGCGCGGGTCGCCTCAACCGCGCTACGACCGTCTGGGCGAAGTCGCGGTACAGGATGGCAATCCCCAGCAGCCCTACCCAGGGGTGGCTCACCGCCTGTCGCACGGCGCGGCTATGGGTCTCGCAAAACCCCAGCGACTCGCGGAGCCGCTTGCGGACGTGCGGCGAATTGACGTTCTCCCAGAACAGGCTGAACAGGAACCGCTCCTCGCCCTCCCTCATCAAGCCGCAGATGGGGCAGGAAGGCTGGCGCATCGCTTCCATAAGATTGTAGGCGATGACATCGGCAGGTCTGGGGAACCAGCGCTCATCGCCCTGGGCGACCTCATGTCCCCTCATCTGACCTTCCCACGCCCAGCCGCCGGAGAATGCGCCGCACCAATCCGACGGGCTTTTGCCCCGCCGCGATGCCGCGCAGCGTCGTCGGCGCAGGCTCCACCACGCCAGGGATGCGGCGCAGGGCACCCCCGCCTCGGCCGCCTTTCAAAGCCGCGATCTCCTCATTCAGCCTCTGGATATGGCCTTCCAGCGCGTGGATGGTGTTGCGCAACGCGGCATTCTGGATTTCCAGCGTCTGGTTATCCTTCATCAGGTGAAACGCTCGGTACTTCATCACCGCGTACAGGGAATCCAACTGCATCAGCCGATCCGACAGGCCCCCTGGCGTGTCCAGCGGCGCCAGGCTCTCGTCGGACAGCGCCTGCTCGGCCTTGAGCTTGCCCATCCCCAACGTCAACGCGATGCGGAGTCCTTCCTCCTCTGACCAGCCGTTGGCGGCGAAAACCCGCTTCGCCTCTTCCAGCGTCTCGCGCAACACCGCCACTTCTACCTTGACCACCTCCGCGCCCTGGAAGAAATCGCGCTCCATTTCCTCCGTGGACAGGTCCTGCTCGTCCATCCGAATCACCCCCTGACATTCCCCTAACAAAAAAGCCCCTACACGCGTCGGTGTAGAGGCTATCAGTCCCAAACGACGTGCTGGGCTTGCGCCCTGGCGAGCCTCATCGCCATACGTGATGATAGCACCTTTGCGCGGGGATGTCAACCGCGGCACGTCCCTACCGTCGTTTGACGCCCCGCGCCGCGGCCCTTACAATGAGTACGCAGGCAAGGAGCGAACCCATGACCCAGACTCCGAGAACTTCCCCGTTTTCCAGGCGCTGGTGGACGCGAGGGCGAATCGTGGCCGCCGTCGTCATCCTGGCCGCGCTCCTGCGGCTCTGGGCCGCGTGGCAGTTGCCGGTGGACTACGACGAGCCTGTTTATGTCAAGGCCGCGCTGGACTACGCGGACGCCTTCCGCGCCGGCGACTGGAACGCGGTCATAGACTACGCGGGCAACCGTGAACACCCGCCGCTGGTCAAGCTCGTTTACGGCGCGGGGGTGCTCGCGCTGGGCGATGGGGTTTCCTGGGATACGGCGCTCCTGGCGAGCCGCCTCATCTCGGCGCTGTTCGGCACCCTGGCCGTGCTCCTGCTGGCGCTGGCCGACCCACTGGCCGGAGCCATGCTCGCCGTCCACACCCTGACGGTCAAGTACACCAGCCAGGCGTACCTGGAGGCGCTGCCCCTGTTCGCGTGCATCGCGGCGGTGCTCGCGCTGCGTCGCTCGGCGGGCCGCGACCGCTGGCTATATCTGTCGGCGGCGGCGCTGGGCATAACCGCCGCGGGCAAACTCTCGTATCTGCCCATCGTTTTCGTCATCGGCTACATCGCCCTGTGGGAAAGGCCCGGCCGACGCGGAGACCTGGTCCCGTACCTCGCGCTGGCGGTCGCCACGTTCCTGCTGCTGAACCCCACCCTGTGGCGCGATCCCCTGCCGCGCCTCGCCCAGACCCTCACCTTCCACTCGCAGTACTCGCGCAGCGCCCACGTCCAGCAAATCGGCTACCCCTGGTTCCAGCCCATCCTGTGGGTGGCCTTCTCGGTCCCGTGGCATCCCGAGGTCTTCTTCTACGGCGGATTTGACGGCCTCATCTTCCTGCTGGCGCTAGGCGGCGCGTGGTGGCAGTGGCGCGAGCGGCGATGGGCGGTGGTGTGGGCGGGCACGTCCATGCTGGCGCTCCTGGCGTGGCCCACCAAATGGCCCCAGTATGCCCTCATCGTCGTGCCCGCGCTGTGCCTCATGGCCGCGGGCACGGCCCGGCGCGCCTACCGCTGGATCTCCGAGCAGGAAACCTACTGGGAGTGGCTACGGGAGATGGTTCCCAAGCCGCCGCGGGCCTTCTGGTTTGCCCTCGGACTGGTTGCGCTGGCCTTCGTCGGCCTGTACGTGGCATCGGGCGTGATCGTGGCCCTGGAGCAGCGGCACTGGACGCACATCACCGCCGCCACGACGCCCTTGCCCGCGAATTCTGTCCGCGACATCGCCGCCACGCCCGACGGGCGGCTTGCCCTGGCGACCTCGGCGGGCGCGGTGCTCTGGTCGCCGCCGACAGCCAGCGGCCCCGAATCGTGGCGAATCTTCACCCGCGCCAACTCGGGCCTGCCCGCCGATGACGTGCTCGCCGTGGCCGCCGACTCCACAGGCGCCATCTGGTTCGGCACGGGCGCCGGCCTGGCGCGCTATCAGGGCGGCTCCTGGCAAACCTTCCGCGCGGGCGACATGCACCTGGCGAGCGACCGCGTGTACGCCATCGCTGCGGGCGCGGACGGCCGCCTCTGGGTTGGCACCGGCGCAGGCGCGGCCGCGTATGACGGAGCGACGTGGACGCCGCTCCCCCCCGAATCGGGCCTCGGCGGCGCGCTGGTGCTGGCCATCGCGGTGGAACCCGATGGCCGCGCCGTCTGGTTCGGGACGGAGAGCGTCGTGGTGCGGTTGGATGTGGCCGCGCGCACGTGGACGCAGTTCACGCCCGACAACTCGCCGCTAGGCCCGGGCGGCGTCGCCGACCTGATGGTGGACTCCGACGGGCGCGTGTGGGCGGCGACGCTGGGCGGGGGCCTGGGCGTGTGGGACGGGACCGCGTGGCGCGTGTTCAACGTGGCCAACTCGCGCATCCCATCCAACACCGTGCAACGCGTCTTCCAGGACGCGAAGGGGACGCTGTGGGTGGGGTTCTCGTGGCCCACCCAGTTCGGCGGCGCGCTGGCATCCTTTGACGGCCACACGTGGAGGCAGTACGCCGCCGGGCGGGCGGGGTTCTCGGGCGCGGAGGCCCTGGCCATCGCCCAGGACGCGCTGGGGCGCATCTGGGTGGGGACGCAATCGGCGGGCGTGGACGTGTACAGCCCGTGAGCATCCACGAATCGCGCGAACTCAAAGAACGGATCCACGAATAACACGAATCTGCACGAACCAAAAGAATGTATCCACGAATAACACGAATCTGCACGAACCAAAAGAACGGATCCACGAATAACACGAATCTACACGAACCAAAAGAACGGATCCACGAATAGCACGAATCTGCACGAATCGCACAAACCCATTCGTGCCCATTCGTGCGATTCGTGGATAACGCCAAAAACTTGATCGCCAAGAGCACAGCCACGAATAACACGAATCTGCACGAATCGTACAAACCCATTCGTGCCCATTCGTGCGATTCGTGGACAGGGCCGGTTCGCAAGTCGCACCGCGCGCGTTGACAGTTTTCGGCACTTGTGATATAGTGAACGCGGTTCCACCGGAACGCAAATCGTCCTTACCTCAGCAGCACTCTGTACAGCGGCGTACCCATACGACGACGTGCCCATACACAGCGGTCTGTGACAGGAGGTGATGTGTAGAGGCAACTAGCGTCTTTCGGAATCCCCGTTCGGAATCTGTATCTTCACCCACAACGTTTGCGAATGGTTAGGAGGAGAAACATGATTCGCAACAAGCGTATCGTCTCACTGGTAGGCCTGCTGTTGATGCTATCTCTCGTACTCGCAGCATGTGGCCCCAAGGCTACCCCTACCTCCGCTCCACCCACGACGGCCCCCACTACCGCACCCACGAAAGCCCCCACCACCGTACCCACAACTGCTCCGGCGAAGTTCAAGGTGGCTTTCGTGTATGTAGCCCCCATTGGCGACATGGGGTGGACCTGGGCGCATAATCAGGGCCGCCTGATGGTAGAAAAGACTTTCGGGGACAAAGTGGAGACAACGTATATAGAGAATGTCCCCGAGGGTCCGGATGCTGAGCGCGTCATCCGCGACTTCGCCCAGAAAGGCTACAACCTGATCATCACGACCAGTTTCGGGTTCATGGACCCGACCATCACCGTGGCCCAGGAATTCCCGAAGACCTGGTTTGTGCACGTCTCGGGTTACAAGACCGCGCCCAACGTCAGCACCGTATTCGGCAAGATTGAGGAGCCGCGGTATGTGTCGGGCCTCATCGCCGGCAAGATGACCAAGACGAACAAACTCGGGTATGTAGCCGCATACCCCATACCCGAGGTCATCCGCGGCATCAACGCCTTCACGCTGGGCGTGCGCAAGGCCAACCCGCAGGCCACGGTGCACGTGGTATGGACCAACACGTGGTTTGACCCGGTGAAGGAGAAGGAGGCGGCGGTGGCGCTGCTGGACCAGGGCTGCGATGTCATTGCCCAGCACCAGGACACCCCCGAGCCCCAGAAGGCCGCTGAGGAGCGCGGCGTGTATGGCGTCGGCTACGACTCCGACATGAGCAAGCAAGCCCCGAAGGCAGTGCTGACCAGCCCCATCTGGAACTGGGGCGTCAAATACGTGGACATTGTGAAGCGGGTGATGGAAGGCACCTACAGCACCGAGCAGTACTGGGGCGGCTGGAAGGATGGGGTTGTGGACCTGGCGCCCATTGGGCCGATGGTGCCCGCCGACGTGAAGGCGATGGCTGAAGCCGAAATCGCCAAGTTCAAGAGCGGGCAGCAGGATATCTTCACGATCTTCACAGGCCCTATCAAGGACCAGAAGGGCAACCTGGTAGTGGCACCCGGCCAATCTCTGACCGCCGACGATCTCCTGAGCAAGATGACCTGGTTTGTGGAAGGCGTGGTGGGTGAGGCGCCTGGGCCTGCTCCTACGCCAGTCGCTGCCGCACCCGCCAAACTGAAGGTCGCCTTCGTGTACGTAGGCCCGCAGATGGACCTGGGCTGGTCCTATGCCCACGATCAGGGTCGCCAGTTCCTGGAGAAGAACGTCCCCAACGTGGAGACCGCCTTCAGCGAACTGGTGAGCGAAGGGCCGGATGCCACCCGCATCATCCGCGACTACGCCCAGAAGGGGTACGACCTCATCTTCGCCACAAGTTTCGGCTACATGGACTCGGTCATAGAGGTGGCGCAGGAGTTCCCGAAGGTCGTGTTTGAGCACTGCACCGGCTACAAGACGGCGGCCAACGTGGGCACCTACGACGGCCGCGGCTACCAAGGCTGGTATCTGGCGGGCATGGTGGCGGGCAAGATGACCAAGAACAACAAACTCGGCTACATCGCGCCCTACCCCATCCCCGAAGTGGTGCGCAACATGAACGCCTTTACCCTGGGCGCGCGCTCGGTCAACCCCAAGGTTACCGTCAAGCCGGTGTGGATCTTCACGTGGGTTGACCCCGTGAAGGAGCGCGAGGCCGCCACGGCGCTGGCCGATGCCGGGTGCGATGTCATCGCCCGCGAGAGCGACTCCACCGAAGCCGACAAGTTGGCCCAGGAGCGCGGCCTCTACGCCGTGGGCTACAACACCTACCTGCCCGACGTGGCCCCCAAGGCGTTGCTCACGGCGCCCATCTGGGACTGGGGCATCCTGTACAAGAAGATCGCCGAGGACGTGCGCAACGGGACGTGGAAGAGCGAGGCCATCTGGTGGGGCATGAAAGAGGGCCTGCTCAAGATGGCGCCCTATGGCAGCATGGTCCCCGACGATGTGAAGGCCCTGGTGGAGGCCAAGAAGGCCGAAATCCTGGCGGGCACGTTTGACGTGTTCGTCGGCCCCATCAAGGACAACACGGGCAAGGAGCGCGTCGCGGCGGGCGTTACCATGACCGACCCGGAGAAACTCGCGTTTGACTGGCTCGTGGAAGGGGTGGAAGGCACCATCCCGAAATAGGCTCCATACCCGGGGTGGAGAGGTTCTGGCGGGCCGCCCCGCCAGAACCTCTCGGGCTATCTACGTGTTTCTACCGGCGGCGCCGGGGGCACCCAGGGCGAATATCGCTCGGAGGACGGTTGCCTCCCAATTGCAGGCTGGAGGACCAGATATGAAGGATTCGGGCAACAGTGGCAGCGAAGCGAACAAGAGGTATGTGCCGTTGTGGGCAGCTGTGCTGCCTGCATTGGTCTCATTAGTAGGCGTTGTAGCTAGTGCTCTGATAACAGTTAGCGGGAACGTCCGCATCAGTGAAATCCAGAGGGACGTGGCAAATAGACAGTTGGAATGGAAGAAAGAGGTCGATAGGATCGACGCCAGCATCCGACAGGCCGAACTGAATTTGAAGAGCGTTGAGGCAGCGCTCAAGAGAGATCAAGTCTCGCTGGAGCAGAGGAGATTCGATGCCGAACAGCAGGACTTGCGCGATCAATTTTTGTCCAAGTACATTCCACAGCTTTTCAGCAGTGGTGCCGACAGGCAAGCGGCAATAGCGTTGATGTTTGTCCTATACCCCGAAGACGCAGCGGAGTGGCTGCAGAGGGTAGCCCAATCGCTGGACGAAGAATCGGCTAAGACTCTGGAAAAATCTATAGAACGAGCAACGACCCTTAGCCAGCGGATCGGGGATTGGGCTATTGTGTTTGGTGCCGACAAGACTCTGGATGCCGCCAAATACGAATTGGAGCGGGCAGCCCAAAACAACTACTCTGCTGGAATCTACTTGAGGAATGGTTGGTTCGCTTCGGTTATTGGTCCATTTCCAACCCAGATTGAAGCCGAGCGTCAGAATATCAGTGTGCGCGCCACACTCCGGGACAGTGCGTACGTTGTCAATCTCGGTGCCTGGTGTCCTCGGGGAGTGCAGAGAGATGGCTACACTGAATGCCAACCCGCTGAAGTGGAGCCTTGACCTGATGATAACCGACCCGGGTAGAGTGGGCAAGATGCGGAGCACCACACGCAGGCTCCAGCGTTTCAATCCCATCCCTTCCAAGATTCACCCTGGCACCTCCTATCGTGGCGAAATCACCACAATGATAGAGGACCCCCTTCCCAAGGACTCAAAGGAATCGTATTTCATACAGTTGACAGACCTGGTATCCTACGTCGTCTATCTTCACGCCCTCAGCGAGACAGGCACAGCCTCCTACCCCCGAAGGCTACAGGGACTTGTTTCGGAGAGCACTGTAGAGAATTGGATGGAAACCCTGCGCCCGCGTCTCAACTTGCTCGCGGCCAAGGAGGACAAGTATGGGATCAAGTACCACCCGTGAGCACAGCATGCAAAAACAAAGAGGCGACTGCATGAATCGCCTCTTGAACACCACCTACGGCGCATTCGCGCTTTCAGTGGTTCACTATTATTATATCATGCAATTCGCCGCTTGTCAAGAGTTTGTCGGCACTGTCCCAGATTCTCGCTGATGGTGGTTTCGCATCGCGTGGATGCGCCCCATTGCGAATACCCATGACCAGCAGAGGAGAACGATGGCAGAACTCGACCCTATACCCGCCGTTCGCATGACGGGCATCGTCAAGCGGTTCCCTGGCGTGGTCGCCAACGACCACGTGGACTTTGAGGCGCTCCCCGGCGAGGTGCACAGCCTGCTGGGTGAGAATGGCGCGGGCAAGAGCACCCTCATGAACATCCTCAGCGGCCTCTACGTGCCCGACGAGGGCGAGATTCACCTCTTCGGGAAGCCGGTCGTCTTCCGCTCGCCGCGCGACGCCATCTCCCACGGCATCGGCATGGTGCACCAGCACTTCATGCTCGTGGAAATGCACACCGTTGCCGAGAACATGGTCCTGGGCCTCAACAAGCCCCGCTTCTTCCTGAACCTGCGCCAGATTGAACGGGACGTGGAGCGACTCTCGGCGCAATACGGGCTGCGCGTGGACCCTCGCGCGCGCATCTGGCAACTGTCCGTCGGCGAGCAGCAGCGCGTGGAAATCCTCAAGATGCTGTATCGCGGCGCCCGCATCCTCATCCTGGACGAGCCAACCGCCGTGCTGACGCCCCAGGAGGTGGAGGAACTGTTCGCCACCCTGCGCAAGATGACCGCCGACGGCAAGACCGTCATCTTCATCAGCCACAAACTGGAAGAGGTCATGGCCATCTCGGACCGCATCACGGTCCTGCGCGGCGGCAAGGCCGTGGCGACCGTCCACAAGGCCGAGACCACGCCCGCTGACCTGGCGCGGATGATGGTGGGGCGTGAGGTGCTGTTCCGCGTGGAAAAGGAAGAGCGCGAGCCCGGCGAGGTGGTACTGGAAGTATCGGGCCTGTGCGCCAACAACGACAAGGGCCTGCCCGCCCTCAAGAACGTCTCCTTCACCATCCGCGAGGGCGAAATCCTGGGCGTGGCGGGCGTCGCCGGCAACGGCCAGCGCGAACTGGCCGAAGTCCTCACCGGCCTGCGCAAGGCCACCGCAGGCTCGGTAACCGTCCTGCAGTGCGACATCACCAACTGCTCCCCTCGCAAGATCATCGGCGAGAAGGTGGGCCACGTGCCCGAAGACCGCCTGGGCATGGGCCTGGTGCCCAATCTCCCCGTGTCCGACAATGTGATCATGAAGACGTACAAGGAGCGCCCGATCTCCACCGGGCCGTTCTTGAACAGCGGAGCCGTCGGCCGATTTGCGCGGCAACTGGTGGAGCAGTTCAAAATCGCCACGCCCAGCGTCCAGACTCCGGTGCGGCTGCTGTCAGGGGGCAACCTCCAGAAGACGCTCCTGGCGCGGGAGATTTCCATCAGTCCCCGCCTGATGATCGCCATGCACCCCACCCGCGGCCTGGACGTGGGAGCCACCGAGGCAGTGCGCCGCCTGCTCCTGGAGCAGCGCAAGCAGGGCGCGGCTCTCCTGCTCATCAGCGAAGACCTGGATGAAATCCTGGAACTCGCCGACCGAATCCTGGTGCTCTACGAGGGCGAAGTGCAGGGAATTGTGCCGGCCAAAGACGCCGACATCGCCGCCATCGGGCTGATGATGGCCGGCGTCAAGCCGGGACAAGAGCCTGCGCCCGAAAGGAGGCCCGCATGAGAATCCGACTGGAACGCCGCCTCAAGCCCTCCAGGTCCGCCGGCGTGCTGGTCCCGCTCGTCTCGCTGATTCTGGCGCTGGCGTTCGGCGCCCTCATCCTGCTGGCCACGGGCGCCAATCCGCTCGTTACGTACAAGGCCATGGCCGTCGGCGCGTTCGGCGGCAAGTACGCCTTCTCGGAGACGCTGGTCAAGGCGATCCCGCTCATCCTGTGCGGGCTGGGCGTGGCCGTCGCCTTCCGGATGCGCTTCTGGAACATCGGCGCGGAGGGGCAGTTGGCGATGGGCGGGTTCGCGGCGGCCTGGATTGCCCTGTTTTTGCCGCGCCTGCTCCCCGACCTGCCGCTGAAGTGGCTGCTGCCCCTCATGATTGTGGCGGGGTTCCTGGCAGGGGCCATCTGGGGCCTCATCCCCGCCTTCCTGCGCGCTTTCCTCGGCGTCAACGAGGTCATCACGACATTGATGATGAACTACATCGCCATCTTGTGGATTGAGTATCTGTTCTACGGGCCGTGGCGCGACCCGAAGGGGTACGGCTTTCCGGGCACCGCGCCATTCCCGCAAGAAGCGTGGCTGGCGCGCTATCCGGGCACACGCGTGCACCTGGGGCTGGTGTTCGGCCTCGTGGCGGCGGTGGCGCTGTGGCTGATCCTCACGCGCACGCGATGGGGCTACGAGGTGCGCGTCATCGGCGAGAACCCCAGGGCGGCCCGATACGCGGGCATCATCCTGTGGCGCAACATCCTGCTGGTCATGCTCATCAGCGGCGGGCTGGCCGGGCTGGCCGGCGTGGGCGAGGTGGCGGGCATCTCGCACCGCCTCCAGAAGGGCCTGACGGTGGGCTACGGCTACACGGCCATCATCGTGGCGTGGATGGGGCAACTGAACCCGTGGGGCGTGGTGCTGGTGGCGATACTGCTGGCCGGCCTGCTGGTGGGCGGCGACCAGATTCAGATCACCATGCGACTGCCCGCCGCGGTGGCCCTGGTGCTCCAGGGGGCCATCCTCTTCTTCATGCTCGGAGGCGTGTTGTTCAATCAGTATCGGCTGAGGTTGGACTGGGGGCCGCGCCGCAGGGCCGCGAAGCCCGCCGCTCCCCCTGCCATCTCGGGAGGCGAATCATGACCCTTGCGCTCATCACCTCCATCCTGTGGGTTACCATCCGCGCGGGCACCTCGTTGCTGTACGCCACCGTCGGCGAAATTCTCACGGAGCGGGCCGGCATCCTGAACCTGGGCGTGGAAGGCATCATGATCGTCGGCGCGGTTACGGGATTCGCCGCTGCCTACCATACCAAGCAGGTGTGGGTGGGCGTGGGCGTGGCGATGCTGGCGGGCGCGGCCATGGCGTCCATCCACGCCTTTCTGTCGGTGAGCCTGCGCGCCGAGCAGGTGGTCAGCGGCCTGGCGCTCACCATCTTCGGCACGGGCCTGGCCAACTACCTGGGCCAGCGGCTGGGGCCGGGCGGCGCGCCCCTCGTCGGCATGGTCGGCCCCAAGTTCACGCCCGTGCCCCTGTCGGCCCTGGCCGACGTGCCGGTGCTCGGCAAGTCGGTCTTCAATCAGGACATCCTGACCTACGCCACCTACATTCTCGTGCCCCTGTTGTGGTTCTTCCTCAACCGCACGCGCCCTGGGCTGCACTTGCGGGCGGTCGGCGAGAACCCCCAGACCGCCGACGCCATGGGCGTCAATGTGGCGGGCATCCGCTACCTCTACACTATCGTGGGCGGGATGCTCATCGCGCTGGGCGGCGCGCACCTGTCGCTGGCCTACACGCCTGGCTGGACCGAGGGTCTCACGGCGGGGCGCGGCTGGATCGCCGTCGCCCTGGTCATCTTCGCCACGTGGGATCCGGTGCGCGCGGTGGTGGGCGCCATCCTGTTCGGCGGCATCAATGCCGTCCAGTTCCGCATGCAGGCGGCGGGCACGACCATCCCAGCGGCGTTCCTCAACATGCTGCCCTACGCCTTCACCATCGTGGTGCTGGTATTCGTTACGTGGTGGGAAGGCATCCGCAAGCGCGTGGGCGCGCCCGCTGCCCTGGGCTTGCCCTACGCCCGCGAGGAGAAGCGCTGATTCGGGAACCCCAAGCGCGCCCCGAGCGTCCTTTGGGTGGAAGCGGCTCGCGCAACGGCGTGGAAGTCGGCGCGCCACAGCCGCGTCCGAAGGATGGAAAAGATGAAGACACGCTTGGTGCTGTGGGGATTGCTGATGGTGCTCCTTGCGGCGTGCGCGGCGAAGACGCCCGCCACGCTGACCGTGGACTTGAACGGCGGCGCCCCGATTCGGGAGATGATGTCGCTGGAGCAACTGGCCCGCGACGCCGACCGAATCGTGGTAGGCACGGTGGTCTCGTCCGAGAGCGCGTGGAACGCCGACAGGACCGCCATTTTCACCACGGTGCGGCTGCGCGTGAGCGAGGCGGTGAAGGGCGCCAAGCCGCGCGAGGTGGTGCTGCGCGTGGAGGGAGGCCAGGTCGGCGAAATCGCTCAGGCGGTGAGCGGCGGCGTGTCGCTTGAGGATGGCCAGCAGGTCGTGCTGTTCCTGAAAGGCACCGCGGTGCTCGGCGGACCGCAGGGCGTGTACGCGGTGGAGGACGGCACAATCGGCGACATGTCGCTGGCAGCGTTTCTGGACGCGGTCCGCGCCGCCGCCCGCCCGTAGGAGCGCAACGGCGCGGTTCCGAAATCCGCCGCTTGCCCATGCGAAGGACAGGCCCAAACGCCCGTCCGTCCCCCCGCCCCGCCAACAGAACCGTAGGGCGGCTTTCCATAGCC
>Ga0315298_1007694_pt1 | contig 14058 bp, 15 predicted proteins | sample WHS_1_MG_FD_203077 | JGI IMG/M metagenome (GOLD analysis project Ga0315298, IMG submission 203077) | Extremophilic microbial mat communities from Washburn Hot Springs, YNP, Wyoming, USA - WHS_1_MG | ecosystem: Environmental > Aquatic > Thermal springs > Hot (42-90C) | place: USA: Wyoming...
TAAAATGCTTAGTCAGTTTAATCTATTAAAGTCGCGGATTTTGAACTTAGAAAAAGAAAATAAAGTATTAAAAACGAGACTCTACAATGCTTGTAACTATTTGTTTTTGAAACAAAAAGAAGCGATCTTAAGTCTAATCAGATATTTTCACTCATTTGATATAAAGAAGACTTTGGCACGAGGTTTTAGTCTTACTTTTGATGAAAACGGCAAACTTGTCAGATCAATTAAAAGTGTCTCTAAAAATTCACTGATTACAACTAACTTGGTTGATGGTAAAATAGCATCGGAGGTATTAAAACTTGAGAAATTATGAATAAAAAAGGGACACTAAAGTCTGATTTTGAGGAATTAACTAAGTTGACTGAAGAATTTGAATCGGGCAAAATCTCGCTTGAGGAGGCGACACCTAAGTTTAGGCGAGGGCTTGAGCTTTCAAGAAGAATTAAGAAGAGACTTGAGGAGATAGAAAACGAAATTCATGAGATTAAAAATGAGTTTCGTGATTTGGAAGAGTTGCCGGGCGGCGTGAACGAGGAGGAATTGGAAGATAACTCTCTTGAAGAAGAAACTCCGTTTTAAGATCTTTTTTTAGATTGTGTCTTGACACTCACAGCCTTTCTTTCTAGGATATAATTGTGGAAGAAAATAATCCTGTCCAAGTGAAACAGACTCAAGCGAAGAGTTCTTCTTTTCTCTCCAATTTATTTGTTTCTGTTTTTGTCTTGGGTTTGCTTTTAGCTGCTTTTTATTTTTTACCCTGGAAAGATGTTAAATGGGGCAAAATTGAATTGGCGCAGCCTTCAACTATCGTTGTTACTGGAACTGCTGAAAGTAAGGAAAAAACACAGATCGCTACTTTTACAGCAGGCGTTTCGGCGGTATCTGACAATAAGGATGAGGCAATCAATTCTGTAAATCAGAAAGTTGATGAGATAATCAGTGCAGTTTTAAAATTTGGAATTGAGAAGGCTGATATTAAGACAGAAAACTTAAATATTTATCAACAGGAGGAGAGTTATTGGGAAGAAGGAAGGCAAAAAACGAGGCCGGGTCAGTGGCGAGTTGGCAATAGCATCAGTATTATTTTAAGGGATGTTGATAGAGCTTCTGAATTATCTAGAGTTTTAACCCAGACAGGAGCAACAAATGTATATGGCCCAAATTTTTCTCTTGATAACACCAAAGCTGTTGAGGAATCACTTATTAAAGACGCAATTGAAAATGCGAGGAATAAAGCACAAAAGATTGCTGATTTGTCAGGGAAAAAATTAGGCGAGATTGTTAATGTTTCTGAAGGTTACCCTAGTCAAGTAACACCTTACTTGAGGAGCGAAATTGGTTTTGGCGGTGGTGGCGGCGGCGGAGCGCCAATTGAGCCGGGTTCTGGCACTGTTTCAAAGACGGTTACTGTGGTCTTTGAGATTAAGTAAAAAAACTAAATCCTTTAGGTCGTGTTCTTCTTGGTTCTGTTTACTACATCTAATCATAAAGCCACGCGCTTTAGCGCGTGGATGTAGAATAGTTTAGATGGAGCCAAGAAAGCCACGGCCTTTAGGCCGTGGATTTTTTACTTCTCCTTTTTATCGAAGGTGTCTGCTTTTACGAGATTCAGTTTGAAGATATTTTCTTAAATCTTCTGTTTTAGTTTCACTTTTTATCAGTGGTTCTACTTTTTTAGCATTTTTTTGAAAGAAATCTCTTACTATGGGGACGGCATCTATATCGGCTATTTCTTGGGGCTTAAACCATTTCAGTTCTTGGCCCTCGTCCCCTAATTTTATTTCTTGAGTCTCTTCGTTTGTTAGTTCTAGTAGATAAATGGCGTTTTGTTTTTCTGTTTCGAAAAACCCTAAAAGTTGGTAATTCTTAGGTGTAATTCCTATCTCTTCTTTGATTTCTCTTACAAGAGCTTCGTCAAAACTTTCACCTTTTTCAACTTGACCTCCAGGGATTGACCACATATTCGGGTTTGGAATTGTAGGCTTATTGTCTCTTCTTATTAAAAGAATTTTCCCTTTGTAGACAACCAAAGCGCCTGAGGAAGCTGGTAAGTTTGGAATAATTTTTTTGTTTTTCATTAAAAAAGGCCAAGCTGAGGCTTTTCCTCTGTCTTATTATAAGAGAAGTCTACCTCTATTTCTTGCGGATTGTTCCAGTGATCTTTAAATCTTAATTTCTTGTTTTTCAGAGCAAAATCATAAATTCTACGTGTTAGGTCAACATCAGCTTCACAATATTTTCTAAGAAGCGAGAGGCTTTTGTCATCTCCTTTTTGAAAATAAAGAACTGCGTTTGCTCCATTATCTATCTTGGTTATACCCAGAGTCTCTCGACCAATGTTGTTGAGTGAGACTCTCTTGCCGAAGGCTTTTTTCACTTCTTGTAAGATGTCAAAGTGTGGCAGTTTGGCAAAATACTGAGGACTGTAAGGTTTTAAGGCTGGCACATCAAACCTAATGCTGTTAAAACCAATAATTCTTTGAGCATCAAGAAATAGGTTCCACATTTGAGATAGTTCATTCTCCCAAAAGCTATACATTTTTCCTTCTTTTTCATTTAGATTTTCGTCAAGAGTTCTCCTGTATAGAGAGACTATAGAAATACCTAATTCTTCAGGCTTTGAGGTCCCCGATTCATCAAAAAAAGTTTTTGTTTCAACATCAAAGAAAACTTCGGTAATCATAGTAGGGAAAATTGTATATCTTGCTTTTGGATGAAGCAATAGTAAATTCAACACCGGGTGTTGACTAGCTTCAAACACCGGGTTATTCTAATGTTAGCTTTTTTAATCTAGCCAACTTTCTTTGATAATCTGCCTGATCTAAAACAAATTTCTTATAATTTGTAGCATTCCCAAAAAGATTTAGAATAAAATCTTTATTCACAAAAATAGGACCATTATCTCTAAGTCCCAAATGGTCAGGATAAGAAGACCAATAATATTTTTCAAGCTCATCAGGATCGATCAAATAAGAAGTAACCGGATTTAAATGAATGTATCTTGATACATGTTTTAAGATGTCATCATTCTCGATCCTAACAGCTTTGAAACGAGACTGAAAAAGAGGCCCAAGTCTGTTGTTTTTGAGATTGTAATATTTGGCATAGGCATTCTGAACTCGAGATAAAGTCTCTTGGATGCCATTCTTTCTAAGTTGCCTAATAAGAAAGTGAAAATGATTCGGCATCAAGTTATAAGAAAAAATATCGATATTCTTGGTATAATTTTTATCTCTACTGAGCAAGTATTCTTTTTTTAAGTCTAGATTAAGTTTCAAAAACTTAGAAAAACTTAATTCATTTTTAGAATAAGAGTAAAAATTAACCAAGTTGGCAAATCTTTTATAGTCATTTTCAGAATCAAATATTGATAAAGAAGCAACACCGCGATTAACTACATGATAAACTTCATTGGTTACTAAAAGTTGTTTGCGATAAGGCATTAAGAAAATAATATACCCAATGTTTGAAGCTAGTCAACACCCGGTGTTGTCATGATTGAGGTTTTCTTTTTCCGTCTTGGGTGATGTGTTTTTTCTCACATTCTGGTTTACGAGGTATCTCAACAGGTTTTGTGTCATTTATTGGTTCCTTGGGTTTGATTACTTTTTCTTTGTCTTGGCTATCTTGACCTTTTTACATTCTAATTTTCTTTCCATATTTTATTTTTGAATTTTATAATATTTTCTGCCTTTTAATTTTTCTGGTAGCAAACTTTCTTTTGTGTATTTTTCGTAGCCTTTGCCGTAGCCTATTTGTTCCATTAGTTTAGTGACAGGATTTCTGATTTTCAAGGGTACAGGGAGATTACCAAATTGACGGACGTCTTCCAAAGCTTTCATATAAGCCTCATAAGCGCTTCTATCTTTTTTAGCAGTTGCAAGGTAAACTGTGCCTGCGGCTAGATTTTCCTGACATTCAGGATAACCTATTTCTTGGCAAGCTTGAAAAACTGAGTTTGCTACAACCAAAGCAGTTGGTGATGCTACGTCTTCTGAAGCAAAAACAACCATTCTTCTTGCAATATATAAAGGGTCTTGCCCTGCCTCAACCATTCGGGCAAGATAATATAGTGCCGCATCAATATCAGATGCTCTCATTGATTTAATATAGGCTGAAATCAGGTTATAAAATTCTTCTCCTTTTTTGTCAAACATTAATTGTTTTTTCTGCAATGCTTGCTCAATTATTGTGGTATCGATCATTTTTCCTTTTTTGAGTAAAGAAGCGGCAACTTCGATTGTGTTTAAGAGAATTCTTGCGTCTCCGTTTGAACTTTCAATCAAAAAATCAAGGGCGTCATTTTTAATTTTTGCCTTAAAGTAGTTAATGCCTTTCTGAGCAATTTTTTCAAGCTCTTCTTTTTCAAGTTGTTTGAAAACAAGAATCTTCGTTCTTGATAAAAGTGGGGAGATTACCTCAAATGAAGGGTTTTCAGTGGTTGCGCCGATTAAAACGATTTTGCCCGACTCAACCCATGGTAAAAATTTTGCTTGTTGGGATTTGTTGAAACGATGGATTTCATCGATAACTATAACAGGCGGATTTTCTTCGCTGTTAACGATCTTTTCTACTTCTTTGATTGAGGAGGAAACAGCTGAGAACTCAAAATAATTTCGGTTTAGGCTTCTGGCTATGATTCTTGCGAGAGTGGTTTTTCCGACACCAGGTGGTCCCCAAAAAATTAGGGAGGGGAAATTGGTTTTTTGGTTTTTAAGAAGAAGGCTGACTATTCCATTTTTTCCAACCAAATGTTCTTGTCCTATAAATTCATCAAGGCTTTTGGGTCTTAAAATCTCGGCTAAGGGTTTATCCATCAGCCAATTATATAACACTTTTTAGCAAGCTCTCTGGACAGGGTCCGACCCTGTCCAAAGCCAAGAGGTATTAGCTTCAATAGAAATTGTTTTTTGAAAGGGTCGGACCCTCTTATGGGAAATTTGCTTGTTAGGTATTAGATGCTAGAATTATTTGATGGTGGGGCAATCCAAGAAACAGATTAGTCTTCCCAAAATTTCATTTGGCAGATTTAGCCAGATTTTTTTTACTCTCAAGGAAGCTCTTGGACTTTCTTACAGGATTGATCCAAAACTTCTGATAACTGTTCTTTTACTAAATGCTGTCCGGGGTCTTACTGTAGTTCCTTCTTTTTACATAGACAAGCTATTGATTGACAATCTGGTTTCATCAATTGGCAATTCAGATACCTTTCTGCTTGTGAGAATTGTGTTTTTTCTTCTCTTTTTAAGATTCCTTCTTGAGTTTTTTAGAAATGCCCTTTCTTCTTTTTTGAGCTATCTGAGGTATATGTTTTCAAGGAAAGTTACAAATCAGCTTGATATTTTAATTGGGGAAAAGATTTCTTCTCTTCCCTTATCTACTATTGAGGACCCTGATTTTCGTGACAAGTTTAATAAGATTGAGCGAGAATCAGGGAGAAGGGTGTGGGGTTTAATGATGCCCATATCGAATATTCCCAACTATCTTTTGGGACTTGTCTCTTCGGTGGGTTTGCTTTTACTTTTGAGTCCTTATGTTGTTTTGGGGGTAATAGTTTTTTCCCTGCCGACAATAATGATAGATAAAAAGTTTATCAAAAAGGATTATGAATTGCATACAAAGCTGTCTCCTTTATACAGAATTTGGGAATGGCTTAGTTATTATTTGTCAAGGAATAGGAATTTTATGGAGATGAAGGTTTTGGGTCTTTCTAAATATTTGGCTTTTAAGCTGAGGGGATTGCAAGATGATGAATTTAAAGAGAGGGTAAATCTTGAGAAACAAAGACAGAAATCAAGGCTTTTAAGTCTTTTCCCCTCTTCAATTTTTGATTTTTTGGTAACTTTGTGGACAGCCTACCTTGTTGTCTTGGAAAAACTGACGGTGGGTTCGTTTCAAATGTTTCTAAGGGCTCTTTCCAATGTTTCCCAAAATTTTACAGGTCTTGCCTCATCTCTTCTTGAGGTTTATGAAAATTATATTTATATGGTTGACCTTGTCTGGTTCTTAAACCTCAAGCCCGATTTGGAAGATGTGGAACCAAATAAGAGCGCTGTTGGGAAAATTGAGAGCGTGGAATTTAAGAATGTATGGTTTAAATATAGGGATGATTTGAACTGGGTTATAAAAGGTGTTGACATTAAGATTAAAAAGGGTGAGAAGATTGCTGTTGTAGGTGAAAATGGAGCGGGTAAATCAACTTTGATTAAGCTTTTAGGTAGCTTTTACACACCACAGAAGGGTGAGGTTTTAATAAACGGCAAGAGTTTGAAAGAGGTTGATAGATCTTCTTTGTGGCGAAAAATGGCAGTTCTTTTCCAGGATTTTGAGCTTTATCCTTTTTCTGCGCGTGAGGCTATTGGTTTTGGCGATATTGAGAGAATTGGTGATCAAAAGGGGCTAAAGAACGCGGCCAAGAAGGCGGGGATATCCGAATTTATTGAATCGCTGCCTCTTAAGTACGAGAACCCAATTGCACCAGAATTTGAAAAGGGCGTGAAACCTTCAATAGGGCAGTGGCAAAGATTTGGAATAGCTAGGATGCTTTTTAGAAAGAGCGCTGATATTTTTATACTTGATGAGCCAACAAGCAATGTAGATCCTGAAGCCGAAGAAGAGATATTTACAGAATTGTCGAAGATTACTAAAGACAAGATTTTGATTTTTATAACTCAGAGGTTTTCTACCGTCCGAATAGCTGATAGGATTTTGGTAGTAGGTGGTGGCAAGATTATTGAGGAGGGGACACATAAGGAGTTGATGGAAAAGAACGATAAATATGCAAGGATGTTTAATGTTCAGGCTAGAGCTTATCACGAAGTTACTAGATAGCTTTGGACAGGGTCCGACCCTGTCCAAAGCCAAGAGGTATTAGCTTCAATAGAAATTGTTTTTTGACAAGGTCCGTCCTTGTCAATCTCTTGGTCTAGAATTTGCTAGAATAACTTAGTGGTAATTTTTGAGAAAACTTTGGCTTCAGTTGAATCTCCTTATAATGGTCGATTGAAGGTTGTTAAATCTTTGGCCTGGGGGACTTATATTCAAGCAGAAGGATTAACCCAATCAGGTGGAGTGGTTGAATCTATCTGGAAAAAAGTTTTAGGGAAGCTCAAAAAGAGAAATCTTGAAATTAAGAATTGTTTGATTTTGGGTTTGGGTGGGGGAACAGTGGCAAAATTAGTAAATTCAACTTGGACTCAGGCAAAAATTTATGGTGTTGATATTGATCCCTTTATGGTTAGTCTGGGGGAGAAATATTTAGGTCTTGATAGAAAAAAAGTAAAAATAAAAGTTGCCGATGCTTTGGATTTTGTTTTAAATGAGTTAAAAAGGTACAAAAAGTATGACCTTATTGTCGTTGATCTTTATTGCGGTTCTAAATTTCCAGAAAAATTTTCCTCTGATAGGTTTTTGGAGGTGGTGTCAAAGATTATCTCAAAGGAGGGTGCCGTTCTTTTTAACAGGCTTTATACTTCGGATTTAAAGACTCGTAAATCTGCTCTTATTTTAGGCCGTGAACTTGAGAGGTTTTTTAATGAAGTTGAATACTTTTATCCTCAGGCTAATTTAGTTTTTATTTGTAGTAAACCGAGCATTCGCCGGTAATAGGGTCGCAGCGAAAGACTTTTCTTTTTTCTACTTGGAACTTCCTTTCAGGTATTCTTTTTCTAATTTCTTTCCAGCTTGGAACTTGGCTTTCAATCCAGTTATTAAATTTAGGGCTTACGACGCTGGCAGAATAGATAAAGGCAAGAACTATAAGTAAGAAACTAACAAGGTGCAATATAGAGTTTCTGCCAAAGGCAAGGGCAACTCCCCAGTTAATAATAAGAAGCGGCCAAAATTGAAAAAGAACGCCCCAATAGCTCCAAGGCAAGAAGCCAAAATTGTTCAAAAGCAAGATTACACCAACAAAAATTAAAATAATTGCGCTGTAGATATCACTATCTTCTTCAGTCATTTTTCTTGAAAAGAATACCAAGAGCAATGACAATAAGAATTAAAGGCCAGAGTCTAAAAAGATATTGGATACGGAAGATGTTGAAGTTTTCAAGCAAAAACATAAGACCCAAAATCATTAAGGTGATGCCGATAATTAGTCTTCCTTCTTCTTTCTGAGAGTAATTTTTGCCCTTTTTGATTAGTTCCTCTGTCTCATCTTTTATCTCTTTGGCGTTATCTCTAATTAGATCTTTTGGTTCTTTGTCTTTATTTTCAGAGGGGACAATAAGCCAGAGAATAAGATAAAGGAGACCACCCGAGCCACCAAAAAGAGTAATAAGAATAAAAATGATTCTGATTACAGTTGGATCGATCTTGAAAAATTCTCCCAACCCGCCGCAAACGCCAGCGATGATCCGGTTCTCTTTTGATCTTAAAAGTATGCTTTCCTTTTTCTTTTCCATATCTTTATTTTAAGATGAGAATTGTTTTTGGTCAACATAACTCAAAACTAAGAAGTCAAAAGTCAAAACTTGATAATTAGATTATAGATTATGGATTATAGAATTTTGCTTTCTACTTACTACGTTCTGCTTTCTACTTGAATTTATTTTACCTTTTACCCCCGCCTGCATCAGCTATGCTGAAAGCATTGCGGGCAGGTCTCGCCTTTTACCTACTAGGTTAGAACAAGGGGAAAAGTTTTGAACTTAGTATTATGAATTATGTATTATGCAGGAAAATGCATTGTTCCCATAATACATAATACATAATACATAATACAAAATACTAAATACAAGCTTCCGACTAGCTTCGACCAACCTCGCTGTAAGCGAGGACTAACTTTTGACCAACTCCGCCACAGGCGGAGACCAACTTCGGCCAGCTCCGACCAAATTCCGATAGCTGATGTCCGACATCTGATGTCTGACGGCCGATGTCCGATAGCCGATGTCTGATGCCTTCTGTTTAAATATGATAAAATTGTTTATGGCTTCAAAGAAGATTTGGTTTTATTTGATGGCGGCTCTTTCTTTTTTGGGTATTATTCTTGCCAGCTATCTTCTTTATAGTTTTTACAACCCCAAACCCGCCCTATTTTGCGACATCAATGATAAGGTAAATTGTCAGGCTGTTATTTCCGGATCTTTGGCTACTTTTGCCGGTGTTCCTGTGGCTTTGGTTGGTCTTATTGGTTATGCTGTGATTTTATTTTCTTCTCTTACCGAAAGGAAAAGGCTGGCTCTTTTTATGTCTTCTTTTGGGATGATATTTTGCTTGAGGCTTACAATCTTGGAGATTTTCTTTATTAAAGTTGTTTGCCCAGTTTGTCTTACTTGTCAGACAGTAATGCTTTTTCTTTTTGTAATTTCTTTGTTTTTGAGTTTGAAAAAAAATGGGGCGGATTAGATTTTATCCATTAAATAGATAAAAATCGCTTCCGCCCCTTTTGGCAAGTTGTTTATTTTCCCTATTTTGGTCTTGAGAACCAGATTGCTATCTTTCCTATAACCTCTCCCAAGTTGAACAGGATTCCAGCTACGCATGGAATCCAGAAATAGTTTGAAACTGGTTCTGAATGTGGGAGAGATTTTAAATTGTCTACCCCCATAAAGGAGAACGCGAAGAAGATGACGTAGATTATAGCCTCTGCAATTTCTGCCCATCTTCTTCTTCTTGAGATGTTGTAGGAAATAGAGAATAAACTGATCAGAAAAAGAATTAACAATATGCTGATAGTTGTAATTCTATTACCGCTTGTGAAATAAACAAACGCCAAGAAAACAGAAAGTAGCCCTTGCAGAGCGTTGATCGCAGAAACTTTATTCATCTTTTTACTCCTCTTCAAATAGTTTTTTAATTTTTAAAGAACAACTTGCCGAATAAGGATATATTACCACAATTCTATCCTATAGTCAAGTAAAAGATCGGATTTGGGTCTATCTTCCAAATAAGCTAAAATAGGTATACACTAATAGTTTGTCTAGTGATAAGAATTTAAATATCAATAGGCAATTTTTAGGAAATTTATGTTATCTTTTCTTTCAAAACTTTTGGATTTAAATGCTAAAGAGGTTGATCGCCTTGCAAAGGTGGTTGAGAAAATCAACTCTTACGACTCAAAGTTTAAAAAGCTAAAAGACTCGGATTTTGCCAAAAAGACACAGGAGTTTAAAGAAAGAATTAATAAAGGCGAATCTTTGGAATCTATCTTGCCTGAAGCTTTTGCTTTAGTGCGCGAGGCTTCCTTTCGTGCTATTGGCCTTAGGCATTTTGACGTCCAGTTGATGGCGGCGGTTGCCTTATTTGAAGGTAAAGTAGCAGAGCAGAAAACAGGCGAGGGAAAAACTTTATCTGCTGTTCCTGCTTTGTATCTTCGTGCCTTAAAAGAAAGAGGCGCTCATCTTGTGACGGTTAATGACTATCTAGCAAGACGCGATGCCGGTTGGAATGGACCGACATTTAATCTCTTGGGGCTTTCGGTTGGTATTATTATTCAGGAGTCAAAGTCTTTTGTCTTTGATCCTAATTATTCTGACAAAAGCCATGGGGATGAGAGGCTTGAACATTTAAGGCCATCCTCTCGTCGCGAGGCTTATGAGTGCGATATTACCTATGGTACCAACAATGAATTTGGGTTTGATTATCTTCGCGACAATATGGCCCAAAGTTTGGATGAGATTGTCCAATCATCACCTCTTGGCAAAAAGACTGGTGGAAAGGAAGGCTTGGGTGAGCATTATTTTGCTGTGGTTGATGAGGTTGACTCAGTTTTAATTGACGAGGCGCGAACGCCGCTTATAATTTCTGCGCCTGATAGTGAGCCAACGCAGAAGTATTACCAGTTTGCCCAACTTGTTGAAAAGTTAAATCCTGATACCGATTTTAAGATTGATGAAAAGGCAAAGACAGCGACTTTAACTGATCATGGCATTGCAAGGGTAGAAAAGCTTTTGAGTGTTCCCAATCTTTACGAAAAGGATTTTGACGCCATACATCACATTGAAAATGCGCTTCGTGCCAAGACGCTTTTTTTGAAAGATAGAGATTATATTGTCAAAGATAATCAGGTGATTATTGTTGATGAGTTTACAGGAAGACTGATGTTTGGCAGGCGTTGGAGTGATGGTTTGCATCAGGCAGTTGAAGCGAAAGAAGGCGTTCCTATTCAGCAGGAATCAAAGACCTTGGCGACCATTTCTTTTCAGAATTACTTCAGGATGTATGAGGTTCTTTCAGGTATGACAGGAACTGCGGCCACGGAAGCTGAGGAATTCAAAAAGATTTATAAGCTTGATGTGGTTGTTATTCCAACTCATAAGCCAATGATTAGGGTTGATCACCCTGATTTGATTTATAAAACTCTTCGTGCCAAATATGGAGCCATAGTTTCTGATATTGAGGAAAGATACAAAAAGGGTCAGCCAGTTTTGGTGGGTACAACTTCTATTGAAAAGAACGAAATAATAAGCCAGTACTTAAAGAGAAAGAAAATTCCTCACAATGTCCTAAACGCCAAAAACCACGAAAAAGAAGCATCAATTATTGCTGATGCTGGCAAGCTTCATGCAGTAACTGTTGCAACCAATATGGCTGGGCGAGGAGTTGATATTGTCTTAGGAGGTTCTTTTCCGGATTGTCCGGCTGGGGTTTCCAAAGAAAAATGGGCAAAATCAAAAGAAGTCAAAAAATGGCAAGAGGATCATGATAAAGTTGTTAGCCTTGGCGGGCTTTATGTGATTGGTACCGAGCGACATGAATCAAGAAGGATTGATAATCAGCTTCGTGGTCGTTCAGGCAGACAGGGTGACCCTGGTTCCTCTCGTTTTTATCTTTCTCTTGAAGATGACTTGATGCGTATTTTTGGTGGAGATCAAATAAAATCTTTGATGGATAGGCTTGCTATTCCTGAAGACCAGCCGATTGAAAATAAGCTTGTCTCGCGTGCAATTGAGCAGGCACAAATTAAAGTTGAAGGTTTCAATTTTGATTTGAGGAAGAGTGTAGTTGAATACGATGATGTTGCCAATCAGCAAAGAGAGGTTGTTTATAAATTAAGAAGGAAAGTTTTGATGGCAGATGATCTTCGAGATATCGTTTTTGAAAAGCTTGAGAAAAAAATTGACAGAATTATTTTGTCTTCACAACGGGAAGGTAGTTTTGATTATGAATATCTTTTAGCTTTATTTTTGGAATTAGTTCCTTTTGATGATGTCTCAAAAGACGCTTTTAAGAAAAAATTGAGCGAATTAGAAGGAGAAAACGAGATAAGAGAGTTTTTGTTGAAAGTTGTAAAGGATGTCTATGACGCGCGGGTAAAGCAGTATGGCTCTCAGGTTGCTAGTCAAATTGACAAGTTTGCTTATCTTTCTGCAATTGACCATTTTTGGATTGAACATATAGATTATTTGGATAGCTTAAGAGAAAATGTAAGGCTTCAGGCTTACGCACAGAAGGATCCTTTGGTTGAGTTTAAAAATGAAGCTTATAATTCTTTTGAAAGTCTTCTTGAAAAAATTGATGACGAACTTACGCGAAGAATATTTAGGATTGGTGTTATGGAAAGGCCTCAGGAGATTCCGCTTGATGTGGCTCAAACTAATGTTGATACATCCGACATGATGGGCTTAAGCCAATCTCCCGAAATAAAAGAGTCGGTAAGTGGAAGCCAGTCTTTGGTCAAAAGGGTTCAGGCTTCCTCTAAAAAGATTGGCCGAAACGACCCCTGTTGGTGTGGTTCGGGAAAGAAGTGGAAGAAATGCCATTACCCCGATCCAGGGCCGAATTGATTGTTGGGGTACTTGAGGAAAATGATTTTTGGTGGTAAAAGTCTGCGAGGTATTTTCTCTCAAGCTGAATTGAAAAGCTGAAGAGTTTTCATGGTCCTCTTTCCCTACGAGGTATACGCGAGCTAGGAATTCATGGCCGTTATCAGGTTGAATTAATTTAATTGTTATACCTTTCTTTTTAGTTTCAATCAAAAGATTTTTTGCAAAATCAATTGTACAAGGTTTGTGTGGTTTTCTGGATTTATATTTAGTTGAATTTAGATTATTCCTATCATATTGTTTTCTTAACCCTGTAGAAAGTTGAATGATGTACTCCAAAAGGTTTACACAAATACCTGACATTTTTAGGTTCCGTAGCCTTGTATGGATCTAAAAGTTTAATCCTCAAGGCCTCTTTATCATCTAGTTTGACAATATGCATATTTCTCGCTTCCAAACTAGACCTGTTATCTTACTAGAAGTGTCACATACGTCTTTACGCTAAATGGTTTTTCTTGATTCAGCAATCTTCCTTTGCTAGAATGAGATCATGGGTTCGGGTAAAAAATTAAGTTCTACTTTGGTAGCGCTATCGCTTGGGCTTTTTGTAATTTTTCTAGGGTCGACAGCTTCACGATTAATTGAGATTCTGTTTACGAGGCATCTCTTACTTAATCTTAGTCCTAGCGAGATTAAAGATCTCTACAACAAAGACTCTTTTGGGTATCAAATAGTTATCTGGGTATCTCTCTTGGTGTTGTCATCGACAAAAGTTCTTGGTGGTTATTTGGTCGGTGTTAAGGTAAAATCTAAAGGTTGGGTGTATGGTATTATTTTAGGGATTGTTTGGCTTATTGTTACTACAGCTATATCTTTGCTGTACACTCTTTCGTTTTATAAGCTTAAGTCAGTCTCTTATATTTCTCAGGGGATCAAAGATCTGATTACAGAGAAGCGGGTTAGGACGATCGTCTATGAAATACCTTCAAGGTTATTGCCGACGATAGCCCTGACTGCCTTGGGCGGTTGTTGGGGAGAGTATCGAAGGAAAAGACTTGGTAAAAAGATTTGGTAGGCGAGTAGCTCTTGTTGTTTTATCTGGTGTACCTAGAGAGTACTACTATCTTCGTTTGGGGTTTTTGTTAATCTTCTTTTTGCTATATAATCTGTGTATATAATGCTTGCAAAAATTGCAAAAAGCTGGGTTTTGTTTTTTGTGATTTTGGCTGCTTTTGTTAGCGTTTTCTTTTTGGCCGGTAAATTTTTAAATAAGAAAAATACTAATGAGCCCGAGGTCTTGAATTCTCCGATTTTAACTGCTGTTTCATCTCCTTCTCCTGAAATT
>Ga0315298_1007695_pt1 | contig 14055 bp, 13 predicted proteins | sample WHS_1_MG_FD_203077 | JGI IMG/M metagenome (GOLD analysis project Ga0315298, IMG submission 203077) | Extremophilic microbial mat communities from Washburn Hot Springs, YNP, Wyoming, USA - WHS_1_MG | ecosystem: Environmental > Aquatic > Thermal springs > Hot (42-90C) | place: USA: Wyoming...
GCTGCAGACGAAGCGGGGTTTTTTTTGGCCGCATACCCGTCCACAATAGCAGCCCTCATGCGAGCCTTACCCAAAGCCGCACCGGCCGCCGTGCTGGCCACCCTGAGCCTGCTGTCGGGCTGCGCCACGACCAGTGGACGGCACTCCACGGCGACGGCGCTCGACGCCATCCTGGCTGGGCCGCGCCCCGCGGCGCAGCGCCACTGGGACCGCGACCGCCATCCGGTGCAGACGCTGCTGTTCTTCGGCCTGCGGCCGACGAGCCGTGTGCTGCAGATCTGGCCGCGCTCCAGCGGGTACTTCACGCGCATCATCGCCCCGCTGGTGCGCCGTCGCGGCCGCTTCGAGGTGGCACTGATCAACCCCGGACCGAGCGCCTTTCTCGCCACGCGCAATGCCCGCTATCGCCAGCTGCTCGCGTCCGAGCCGCATTTGTACGACCGTGTCCGCGTCGTAACGTTCCCCGCCGATGGCGGCGATGTCGTACCGCCGGGCTCCGTCAACCTCGTGGTCGCCTTCGGCGTGCTGCATCAATGGCTGGCGCGCGGTGAGACTGCCAACGCGCTGCGCAGCATCCACCGCGCTCTGGCGAGCGGCGGCGTCTTCGGCGTCGTCGACAATCGCGCCGCCCCGAACGCGCCGCCCGATCCGCACGGACACACCGGCTACGTGCAGCAGTCGTACGCGATCAAGCTCATCGAGGCGAGCGGCTTTCGCCTGGTAGCCGCCTCCGAGGTGAACGCCAACCCGCGCGACCACAAGGTCTACCCGGCCGGCGCGTGGACGCTGCCGCCCACCTACCGGTTGGGCAAGACCGACCGTGCCCGCTATGCGGCGATCGGGGAGCCGGACCGCTTCACCCTGAAGTTCGTCAAAATCCCGCTGCGCTGAGCGGGCCGGGCCGCTACCACATCTGGCGCAGACGCGCCCCCACATCGAGCGCCGGGCCGAGTGCCGCGGCGGCCTCGGCCGTTCCCGGGCCGAGCACCGCGGGCGTTTCGCTGTCCAGATGCGCCAGCACGGCGGCACTGAGGAAGCGGCTGCGCCCGCCGTAGACGTGCGCATCGCCGTAACGATGCTGACCGGTCACATAAAACTTCAGCGGCGCATACAGCAGCAGGTCATTGCGGGCCCGGGTGAGCGCGACGTAGAAGAGCCGGCGCTCCTCCTCGAGCTGCTCGGTGCTCCCGGCGGCGAACTCCGAAGGGAAGCTGCCGTCGACGACATTGAGCAGGTAGACCGTGTCCCACTCCATGCCCTTGGCCGAATGCACGGTCGAGAGCACCAGGTAATCCTCATCGAGCGCCGGCGGACCGGCGAGGTCCGATGCCGCCGAGGGCGGATCGAGTGCGAGCTCGCTGAGGAAACGCTCGCGCGAGGGATACTGACCGGAGAGCACCTCGAGCTGCTCCAGATCCCCGTTGCGGGTATGGACCTGTTCGTAGAGGCGCTCCAGATGCGGTTGGTACCAGCTGCGCGCCCGCTGCACCTGACCGCTCCACGGGCAGCGGGGGTCGGCAAGCTCGAGCAGCAGCGCGAGCAGCCCCGCCCAGTGCTCGGCGGCCGCCGGTGGCGGCACGAATGCGCTGAGCGCCCCGAGGGCACCGCCGGCGCGCTCCAGGTGCTCGAGCGCGCGCCGGGCGTTCACCGGACCCATGCCCGGCAGCAGCTGCACCGTGCGCAATGCCGCGAGCGCGTTGCGGGGGTTGTCGGCCCAGCGCAGCACGCCGAGCAGATCCTTGACGTGACCGGCTTCGAGGAAGCGCAGCCCGCCGTACTTCACGAACGGAATGCCGCGCCGGCCGAGCTCGATCTCGAGCACGTCGCTGTGGCTGGAGGAGCGGAACAGAACGCCCTGATGCTTCAGCGGCACGTTCGCCTCGCGCCGGCGCAGCACCTCGGTGCAGACGCATTCGGCCTGCTGGCTCAGATCGAGCACCGTGCACAGCCGGGGCCGCACGCCCCCGCCGCGCACCGCGCGCAGATCCTTGCGGAACTGGCGGGACGCCTCGGCCATCACGGCGTTGGACAGATCCAGGATCGGTTGCGTGGAGCGGTAGTTCTGCTCGAGGGTGATCACGGCCGCCGGCGGCGTGAAGCGCTGCGGAAAGGCGAGGATGTTCTCCACCGAGGCGGCGCGGAACGAGTAGATCGCCTGCGCGTCATCGCCGACCACCGCGAGCCCCGCGCCCGCGGGCTTCAGGGCATGGAGGATCTCGGCCTGCAGTGTGTTGGTATCCTGATACTCATCGACGAGCACGTGATCGAACTGTCCGCCGACCTGACTCGCCAGGTGCTCATCGCTCATCATGACGTGCCAGTAAAGCAGCAGATCGTCGTAGTCGAGCAGACGCTCGCGCTGCTTGCGCTCGACGTAGGCACGGAACAGCCCGGTGAGCTCCTGCGTCCAGTGCGCACACCAGGGGAACTGCTCCTCGAGCGTCGCGCGCAGCGGTCGCTGGGTGTTGACCCGGTGCGAGTAGATCTGCAGACAGGTTTCCTTGCGCGGGAAGCGCTGCTCTTTCTGCGCAAGCCCGAGCTCCTGGCGCAGCGCATCGAGCAGATCGGCCGCATCGGAGCGATCGAGCACGGTGAACTGCGGATCGAGCCCGAGCGCCGCGGCGTAGTGGCGCAGCAACCGGTTGCCGATCGCATGAAAGGTGCCGCTCCAGGTGAGCCGCTCGTGCACCGCTCCGCCGGACGCCCCACGCACGATGTCCGCGGCGCGCCGGCGCATCTCCGCGGCGGCCCGGCGCGTGAACGTGAGCATCAGGATGCGTTCCGGCGCAACCCCGTGCAGCACCAGATGCGCCACCCGGTGCGCCAGTGTGTTGGTTTTGCCGGTGCCCGCTCCGGCCACGATCAGCAGCGGACCGCAGCGTACGCCGCGGCCCGGCTCAGGCTCCCCGAAGGTGGCGGCGCGCCGCTGCGGCTCATTGAGCCGCGAAAGATGAGACTCGCTCGACATGACTGGCGAGGACTATACGGAATCGTACCCGGCGCTGCCATGAAACGCCGGTGCCGCCGGGCGTATACAGTGCGCGCCGCACGGACGCGCTGATCGAGCGCTTATCGTCCCGGAGACTCGAGCGGCACGGCCGACTCGAGCGCCGCACCGAACGCGGCGAGCCGGGAGCGGACGTCGGCCTCCACGGCCGCGAAGTCCACGCCCACCTCTGCCGTCTCGTGCCGGGGCGTGAGCGCGTCACTGAAATCCACCGGCAGGCCGGTCTCGGCGCCGATCCGGGCGCTGAGCGCCGACCGATACGGTTCCGAGGCCCCCAGGCGCTCGACGTCGATCATCACGTCGGCCGCGGGCGCCGCCGCGGCTTGTCCGAGCAGGTAGATGCCGATGAACGCCTGGTAGGACTGCTCGTCGCTCCAGGGCGCGAGCGTCCGGTGCAGCGCCCGCAGCCGGCCGCGCACGTCCCGCGGCCAGCGCGGCATGCGCGCCAGGCCGAGGCTCGCGGCGAGGCGCCCGGCCGGCGAATCCGCCGGGGCCTGCGCCAGGAGCGCGGCGTGGCACAGTTCGAAGTACGGCACGTCGCCCGCGCCGCGGTAGCTGCGGCAGGAGAGCCACTGCTGCGGCGCGCTGCGCCGCAGCACGATGTGGTACCCGCCGAGAGCGGCCTTCAGGGTTGCGGCCCGCTGCAGCGAGCGGGAGAACCCGAACACCGCCACCGAGCCGCGCCGCTCGGCATGATCGCGCAGACGCGTGAGGTAGGCGATCTCACCGCGTGCGCCGTCCGTCGGAAAATAGCGTGCGAGCGCGAAAGACTCGCGATACCCCCTCACGCCGCGCAGCACAGGTCTCAACAGCGGACGATATTCATCCCGGTACGGCCGTTCGAGCGGCGGATGACGCGACGGCCACCCGTGTGCGGTGTCGCGCGCCACGCGCTTGGCCGAGAGGTGTGCCAGCCGCTCGGCGAATGGCTCGTAGAAGCAGGTGGTGCCAGGCAGCGCCCGGAATCGGCTCCATACATAGGTGCTCGCGCAACGCCAGCCGGCGTGGATGTAGACGGCGGACCTGTCGGAGCGGGATCGGGACACGCGAGGCGCCTGGGCAGTCGAGGTCGGCGCAGTCTATAGGCGCGCTTCCTCTACCCTCAAGGGCCGGGGCGCTGATCGCGCCGTGACACCCGGAGTGCTAGGCTCGAACCATGGAGCCCGCAAACAAGACCCTGCACTATCGCGGCCGCGTGATCTCGGTGACCACCGACGAGGTGCGACTGCCGAACGGCTACCAGGCGACCCTTGAAGTCGTCCATCACCCGGGAGGTGCCGTGGCAGTGGCCATCGATACCGAGCAGCGCGTGTGCCTGCTGCGTCAGTACCGCTACGTCGCCGGCGGCTGGCTGTGGGAGCTGCCGGCTGGCAAGCTCGAACCGGGTGAGCCGCCGCTCGAGACCGCACGCCGTGAGCTCGCCGAGGAGGCCGGCGTGAGCGCCACCGACTGGCACAGTCTCGGGGCGTATTTCAGCTCCCCGGGCGTGTTCAGCGAAGTGCTGCACCTGTACCTCGCCACCGGCCTTGCGCCGGCGGCCGCCGCGCACGAGCAGGCCGAGGTCATCGAGGTGCACTGGGTGCCCTTCGCCGAGGCCTGCCAGTGGGCCGAAGGCGGGGAGATCCGCGACGGCAAGACGGCGCTCGGATTGCTGCGGGCCCGCTACGTGATGTCCTCGGCCGGGTCCAGCACCGCGCCGCGGTAGATCGCCTCGAGCCACACGGCAATGCGCCGGCACGGACCGTCGAGCCACGCGTAGCGCTCGGGCAGCTCGAGCGCGTACAGCTCATCGATGGCCCGATGGAATGCCCGCCGCAGCGCGAGTCGACCCTTGAACGCCTGAGCGAGGATGGATGCAGACGCGGGCGTCTTCACCGTCGCGCTCAGCACCTGCGGGGCCGTCGCCAGGGTGAAAGCGTGGGCCTCGGCATAGGCGGACGCCTCGATGTGATCCTTCACGGCGCGGATCTGCTCTGGATCCGTGAGGCGCCGGCTGTGCACCGCGTAGTTGTTGGTCTGGAAGCAGAAATCCTGCGCGCGCGCCTCGCCGAGCACGTGTTCGGCGGTGCATCCGGCCGGCACAAACGTGCACGAGCGCTTGCCGATGCGAAACAGCGGCGTCACCAGCGCATCGCACTCGTGCGCCGCGGCGCGCACCACCTGTGCAGCGTACGGTGCAAAGAAATCATCGTCATCGTGCGGATAGAGATAGAACGATCCGGAGCGCGCCAACGCTGCGATCTCCGACAGCTGGTCATACGCGTAGCGGTCCGTCTCGCCCACCGCGGCGAGATTGGCGGCACTGAGACGCACCAGCAGCGCGCGGAATGTGAAGAAATCCGTATCGAAGCGTTCGTTCCACGCGCCGATCAGTGCCGCGACGTCGTGCGGAAACCCCGGCACGGCGTGATCGGGCACGTAGCGGCGCGGATCGATGGGCAGGCCGCGGCGAAAGTCGCTCGAGAGCGCCGCCCAGTCGGGGGACTGCCGGCGCAGCAGGACGATCGAGTTCATCGGCGCGGGACTCGGCAGCGCAACGATCGCGCTCACAGGCGCATTTTATCGCCGGTGACGAACGGGCCCCGCTGCGGCCAGATGGGGCACAGCGCTTCGACGACAACCATCAGCTCATCGAGCGCCCGGAACGGATCCTCTGCGCGCGCCGCCGGCCGCGCCAGACCGCCCTCCGCGGCGAGCGGCGCGTCGTTCACGCTAGTCGAGTTCCCGCAGGAGGTCATCGAGCAGAGGCTCCCGGTCGAAGAGACGAAAATACTCGCGCACTTCCGCCATGTCCAGCCGTTCCCGGTTGGCCCTGAGCAATGCCCGGATGTCCTCCAGATCCTGAGTCCGTCGAGGATTGTTGGTAAGCGCTTGCAGCTTGAAACCGATCAGGCCCTCGCCGCTGATGACACGCAGTTCTCCGAGAGAGCTCACGAGCGTCCGGGCGCTGGCCAGCAATCGCTTTGCCCCCGGACGGTGGGCGTAGAGAAAATCGACACGCTCGTCGCCGCGCACGTAATTGGCCGCCTCCTCGCTGCGATGAAGGCATCGATAGCCGAGCACGGTAAGCGCCCTTTCGATCGCATCAGCGTTCTCCAGATCCACCAGCAGGTCGACGTCCTGTGTCGCACGCACCACGCTGTACGGCGCGAGCGCGAGCCCTCCAATCAGCGCATGCCGGGCGCCGATGCGACCGAGCATGCTCGTCAGTTCACTGAGCTGTCGACCGAGTCGCGACACCGTAGGCATGGTGGCGCAATACTAGCGCTTTCCTGTCCGCTTCGTCGCACAGGAGGCCCTTGCGGCGAGGCACCTCAGGCCAGCCGCTCGATGTGCAAGCGCTTGCGTGCGTGGGTATACCGGTAGAAGCGGCGCAGCTCTGCGAGCACCGCCGCCTCGGTACCGCTCGACCCGTGCAACAGATGTTCGAGCCGCCGGCAGAAGCGCTCGGCATACCCGCTCGCCTGGCGGTAGAGCGATTGGCGCTCCCCGGCGAGCCCCGGATCGATCCGGGTGCGCGCAAACAGCAGCCGCAGCAACTCCGAGGGGAAATGTTGCGGACACTGCGCGCGCAGCAACCAGAAGCTCGCCACATATTTGTCCACCTCGGCCTGCATCTCCAGCTCGAGCAGCGAGACCGGCCGGTCGTACGCGCAGTTCCAGGCGAGATAAACGAAATGGCTCACACCCTCGAGCGCCGTCCACCAGTCCGCGACATTGTGTTCATCGAGGCGCACCATCGGATCGGCGCGCGAGAGCCGCTCGAGCAGTCCCGGATCCAGATACAGCGACACGGCCATCTCATCGCCCGCCTCGGCCACGATCAGATCCTCAGCACTCGCTCGTGCGCGCACCGCCTCCGGCAGGCGCGAACGGTCGGTGACGAGAAAATCGTACACGTCGTAGCCGACCCCGAGATCGTAGATGCCGCCGATCAGCTCCTGCAGGCGGGTCAGGATCATCGCTCAGTGCAACGCGCCGAGCGCCGCCCCCGGTTGCGCCGCCGGCTCGACGCCGAGCCTCCTGAGCAGTGCGTAGCTGCGCCGGCTGCCGGTCTTCAGCCACTGCTCGTACAGGCGCAGGATGTCCCGGCAGGTGTGGGTGTAGCCGGCTTCGCTCAGCTCATTGAGCGCATCGACCATGGGTTGGAACTTCGCGGCGAGTTCGGCAAACACCTGGCCGAGCACGCGGCTGCGGCGGGCGGCCGCCTCCTGGGGAGCCGCCGAGACGCACAGCCGCCGGGCCAGCGTGCCGTAGGCGCACCCGCCCATGGCGATGTGGTAATCGATGTCGATCAGCTTGCGCGCGAAGCCGCGGGCAAAGAACCCGGCGATGAACAGCGAGACGTCCCCGAGACGCTGCAGCCCGCGCTCGCGCTCCTCGCGGGTACGGGCCTCGAGCGCCTCGGTGAGCATCACGACGAGCGGCTTCAGCCGCAGCCCCTCGGCGGTGGATTCGAACAGCGCCTCGGAGCGGGCAAACAGCGTGAGCAGGTTCACCACGTAATGCTCGGTCTGATCCTCGAGGGCCACATGCTGGTTCTCGAGCACCCCGTGCAGCGCATCCCTGAAGTACTCGGTGAGATTCCCGACCGGCTGGATTCGGCTCGACATGGATGGTGCGACCTCCCGCGCGGCGTACCGTATATGACAGCGGCGACCTGCGCTCGAAGTTGACCCAACACCGCGGTTAAAACCGCGACCCCGTGCTCAGTTTAGCGGCTCGAGATGCGAGTTTTCCATGCGCGGCGCTGGCAGCGCACTCGTCCGAGTGCTGACAGCGCGGTGCGCTCAGCGCCAGAGCGCGCGGTAGGACAGCCCGAGCTTCATGATCCGCTCGAGCAGGTCACGGTACTTGATGCCGGCGGCGAGCGCCGACTCGGCGAAATCCTCCCCGTCCTGCAGGTTCGGATTGGCGTTCGCCTCGAGCGCGTACAGGCGACCGTCGCGCGTGAGCCGGAAATCCATGCGCGCATAGCCGGAGAGTCCGAGCACCCGGTAGATGCGCCGCGAGAGCTTGTCGAGGCGCGCCTCGACGCCGCTCGGCAGGTCGCTCGCCTTGTGCGTGGTGATGCCGTAGCGCTCGCGGTACTCGTGATCCCATTTGACCTTGCGCGTGGCGATCATGGGCAGCGACTCGGGCATCGAGCCGAACACCATCTCCCACACCGGCAGGCGCACCAGCCGCTCGTTGCCGAACACCCCGACGTACAGCTCACGCCCCTCGATGTACTCCTCGACCAGCGCATCGGAGCCGATCTGCTCGTACATGAACTCCACCCGCTCCTTCAGCCGTGCCAGGTCCTCGACCACCGAGGCCTGCGCGATTCCGAGCGACGCGTCCTCGGTGGCCGACTTCACGAACAGTGGAAAGGTGAGCTTGCGCGCGGTGCGCACCGGCGTGCCGCGGCGGAACACCTCGAAGCGCGGCGTGGGGATACGGTGATAGGCGAGCAACTGCTTACTCAGCGGCTTGTCGCGCGACAGCAGCAGCCCGCGCGGATTGCAGCCCGTATACGGCTGGCGCAGCAGCTCCAGGTACGCCACCACGTGCTGATCGTAGGTGACGATGCCGTTGAATTCCTCGAGCAGATTGAAGACGATATCCGGTTTCCACTCGGCGATCGCCACGCGCATCTCGGTCAGACTGTCGAGCACCCCGAGGCAGCGTACGTCATGACCGCGACGGCGCAGGGTCGTGGTGACATTGTACTCGGTACGCCACTCGTCGATTTCCTTCTCGCTGTGATTGGCGAGCGTCTTCGGCGGCACCAGACTGGGGTGCATCACGACCAGCGTGCGCAGTTTCTTCATAGAAAAATGTGCGGCGTTTCACCCTGCGAATACATCGACGCCAGCCGCTCCAGCAGCCAGCGCGAGACATGCACGGCGTCGCGGCGGCTGCCGCGCACGTACAATTGCAATGCCTCGCTGCGATCGATCATCATCAGCATGATCTCACGTACACTATAGCGCGGCAGAGCGAGTTCACGCGAGACGGCATCGACGAGCTCGCGCTGGTGCGCGCGCAGCACCGTGCAGGCGCGCGCCGCATCCTTGCGCGGGCGCTCCTCGGCGAACAGCCAGGCCAACATCCCCTCGACCATGCTGCGCCGGTACTGGCCGTAGCGGACCACCTTGCGCCGGTAATGCTGCGCGAGCGTGCGCGTGTTGTATTCGATCGGCTCGACGCGGTCGCGGTTGCGCACCGGCGCGCGCAGCTCGCGCACTTCCTGCATCAGCTGATCGACCACGTGCAGCTTGCGCACCGCCGGCCACTCGGCGTAGCGCTTGCGCCAGGCCGAACGCGGCGTCAGCCACACCGCGAAGGTCTCGGCGAAATCCTCGGTGGGATGTGCCTGTGCGTACCAGTCGCCGAGGTGATGCACGTAGCGGCGGCTCCCGGGACGCGCCCGGTAGCGATCCGGATAGCGGCGCGAGGCCGGCCCGAACACTTCACGCCAGCATTTGCGGCGGCGCAGTCGGTATGCGTTGTCGATGGCATGACCGGCCTCGTGGCGCAGGATGCGCATGAACCAGCGCGCGTTGCCGCCCTCCACCTCGCCCATGATGTTGCGCTCCAGGCGCATCAGGCGCGGGTGTGCCAGGTAGAACGGGACGGCGATGCCCGGCACGCCGTCGGGCGAGAACCACTCCTCGGAGAACCACACGTGCGGGCGGAACTTCAGTCCGCGCGCCTGGAGTTCCTCGTACAGGCGGTGCACGTGCGCCTGGATCACCGAGTGATCGACGCTCAGGTGCAGGTCGCGGAAGCGCAGCTTCAGCAACTCTTCATCGCTCAGGCGGACCCACGGGGCGGTCCGCGGCCTGCTCGGCGGTGCGCTCATCGGCCACCTCGCCCGGTGGAGGGCAAGTGCAATGCGGGAGCAGCGAGCTTAGCAGTCCGCGCGGGCCGCTTCAGCCCATGTGCACCAGCGCGTGCGCGAGGAAACGATCGGCGAAGGCCTCGATCAGCGAGGTGCGCAGCAGCGCCTCGCGCCAGGGCGCGGGGATGGCACTGGCGCCGTAGAATGCACCGGCGAGCTGACCGCACACGGCCGCGGTGACGTCCGAGTCGCCACCGAGGTTGGCCGCATGCAGCACCGCGGCGCGGAAGTTGCCGGTCGCGGCAAACGCCTCGAACGCACCGGCGAGTGCCCGCGTGACGCCCTTGCCGGCGCTGCCGGCCGGGGCCGGCCGCTGCTCGGCGAGGATCCGGGCCTTCGGCTCACCGTGCAGAGCCGCGAGCAGAGCGCGGGCGAGATCCGCACACGCGTTCAGCACCGTGTTGGCCTGGCAGGTGGTGCGGGCCGATTCGCGGGCCAGCCGTTCGGCCTCCGCCGGCACCGCGAACGCGAACAGCACGGGCGCGACGACCCGCGAGAGCGGCTCCGGATCGAGCTGAGCCGGATCATGCGAACCGGAGAACGGCTGGTGGCGCCACCCGGCCACCGCCAACGCGTGCGCGGTGCTCGCGGTGATGCCCAGGCACCGGCCCGTCGCCGAGAGGTGTCCGTCACGCTGCCAGCGCCTATAGCGCTCGACCTGGTCGGCCGGGTCGAACCCCTCGCACTCGAGCAGGCTCTGCGCCAGGCACAGTGCCATCGCGGTGTCGTCGCTCCAGGCGCCGCGCGGCAGCGCAAACGGCCCGCCGCCGAGCATGTCGGCCACGGGTGTGAAGGTGCCGGGCCGGCGGTACTGCGTGGCCGCGCCGAGCGCATCGCCGACGGCGAGCCCCATCAGCGCCCCGAGGAAGCGTTCGCGCAATGCACGGGCGGCCGCGAGGGCCGCGGCATCGAACAGCGGATCGTCCGCCCGCGCCGCGGCCTCGCGTCGGGGCATGGGGCGCGCCTGCCAGGTGCGCACGTATTCGCGCTGCGCCTGGGTCTCCGGGATGCGCGGCCAGTCCGCCGAACGCGCCGACTGCTCCCAGAGACGCTGAAGTTCTGCCAGCGCCTGCTCACCGGTGAGGCCACGCTCGATGAGCAGACAGCCGATCACCGTGGCGCTGCGGCCGATTCCCGCCCGGCAGTGCACGTAACAGGGCCTGCCGGCCTCGAGCGACTCGTGCAGACACTCGAGGATCTCGTCCATGTGTTCGCGTCGCGCCGGCACGCCGTGGTCGGGAATCGGCTTGCGGTGGTACTCCACTGCCAGCGGCAGCGCATCGTCGTACGCGTCGATCTCCCCCGGCGCGGTCAGATCGACGATGGCGCGGATCCCCGCATCGCGCAGGCGCGCCAGCCGCTCGCGTGCAGCCTGCGCGCCCTGGGCGAGCGGATGCTCCCCGGCGAGCAGCAGCCCGGGATAGACCCAGTAGGCGTTGGCGAGCGGCGGGGCGAGTGCGGCATCCATGGGGCGGCGCTCGCCGGTCAGTCGAGCTCGCCGGCGGCTGCGAGCTGAAGCTCCTCCGCGGCGTTCATCGGCTCGATGCGTTGCGCCTCGAGTGCGGCAAAATCGAAGTGACGCGGGTCGGCGAGCGAGGCCGGATCGAGGTGGCGCAGCGCGGTGAAGATGCTCTCGGTGCGTCCCGGGTAGGCGCGCTCCCACTCACTGAGCATGCGCTTGACCGCCACGCGCTGCAGATTGTCCTGCGATCCGCAGAGCTTGCAGGGGATGATCGGGAAGCACCGGCCGCGCGCATAACGCTCGATGTCGCGCTCCGCGACGTAGGCGAGCGGGCGGATCACCACCTGGCGGGCGTCCTCGGAGAGCAGCTTCGGGGCCATCGCCTTCAGCCGGCCGCCGAAGAACAGGTTCAGAAACAGCGTCTCGACGATGTCGTCGCGGTGATGACCGAGGGCGATCTTGGTGATGCCGTGCTCGGCGGCGAAGCGGTACAGCGCCCCGCGGCGCAGGCGCGAGCACAGTCCGCACATGGTGCGCCCTTCGGGCACCACGCGCTTGACCACGCTGTAGGTGTCCTGCTCGATGATGTGAAACGGCACGCCGAGGCCGGCCAGGTACTCCGGCAGCACGTGCGCCGGGAAGCCCGGCTGCTTCTGGTCGAGGTTGACGGCAAGCAGGGAGAACTCGACCGGCGCGCTGCGCTTGAGCGACAGCAGCAGATCGAGCAGGGTGTAGGAGTCCTTGCCGCCGGAGAGGCACACCATCACCCGGTCGCCCGGACCGATCATGGCGAAGTCCTCGATGGCCTTACCCACCTGTCCGCGCAGCTTCGCCTGCAGACGCGTCAACGTCCGCGACATGTGCACCGGCGCGTCCATCTATGCGGCCTCGCTCGCGGCCGGCCCCAGGTACTTCCCCTCCACGTAGCGGATGTAGGCAGCCGCCGAGAGCGGCTTGCGGGTGGCCCCGCGCAACAGATCCTGCACCGGCACCTTCGCGCCGAGCCCGTACACGTGGGTGCCCAGCCACTCGAACAGTCCGCCGAACTCTCCGCGGGAGAGCTGCTCATCGAGCGTCGGCACGTCGTTGCGCAGGCTCTCGTACAACTGCGCGGCGATCATGGCGCCGAGGGCATACGAGGGGAAATATCCGAACGAGCCGACCGCCCAGTGCACATCCTGCAGACACCCTTCGGTGTCGTTGCTCGGTCGGATCCCCAGGCGCTGCTGCATCCCTTCGTTCCACGCTTCGGGCAGATCGCGCACCGCGAGTTCGCCCGAGAGCAGCTGCTTTTCCAGTTCGTAGCGCAGCAGCACGTGCAGAGGATACGTCAGCTCATCGGCATCGACGCGGATCAGTCCGCGGCGCACGCGAGTCAGGTGTGCATACACGTTCTCGACTTCCCACTCCGCACCGCCGAGACCGAAGTGCTTGGCGATGAGCGGCTGCACGTAACGCACGAACGGGCGGCTGCGGCAGACGATCATTTCCATCAGCAGCGACTGGCTCTCCTCGAGCGCCATGCCGCGGTCGCGGCCGACCGGCTGGTCGCGCCAGTCCTGGGGCAGTCCGAGGTCGTACATGGCGTGCCCGGTCTCATGCATCGCTCCGAGCAGTCCGGTGAACGGGTCGGCGACGTCCAGGCGCGTGGTGACGCGGATGTCGCCCGGCACCCCCTCGGTGAACGGATGCTCGCTCTCATCGAGGCGACCGCGATCGAAGGAGAAGCCGATCTGTTTCATCACCTCGATGATGAGGGCACGCTGCTTGGCGTGCGGGAAGCGGCCCTCGATGGGGCGCGGCGGGCGGCTCTCCTGAGCGCCGATCACCTCGCGGATCAGCGCCGGCAGTCGGCGCGAGAGCGCCTTGAACATCGCGTCGATGTCCGCGGTCGTGATGCCGGGACTGAACTCATCGACCAGCGCGTCATAGGGGGCGAGGTTCAGCGCCTGGCCGAGCAGCGCGGCCTTGTCGCGCACCAGGTGCACGACTTCCTCCAGGTGCGGGGCGAACAGGTCGAACCGCCCTTTCGCGCGGGCGTCCTGCCAGCAGACCTCCGCCCGCGAGACGGCCTTGGTGAGGCGCGAGATCAGCGACACGGGGGTGGCAATGGCGTGATCGCGCTCGCGGCGCATCTCGCGCAGGTTGGCGATCTGCCAGTCCTCGAGCCCCTGGAAATTGGCCTGCGCCCGATCGAGCAGCCGGCTGATGCGCGGGGCCGTGAGCAGGGCGTGATGCTCGGTCTCGAGCGCAGCAAGCTGCTCGCCGCGTACGTCCGCGCTGCCACGCGGCATCATCACCGCGGCGTCCCAGCGCAGCAGCGACAGCGCGCCGCGCAGCGCGTGCAGCCGCTTGAATTCCTCTTCGAGCTGTTCGTAGGGGGAGGCCGACATGGTGGATACGTTCCGGGCGTCGGGCGCGAACCGCACACCGGTCCGGCCGGAGCGCGCCGCTCACTGTGCTGGAGAAAGGTTCTAGTCTAACAGGGAGGCGCCCCGCGGACGGCGCAATGAGCCGTAAATTATTTTATTTTCAATTAGATACGTACTTTACGACGGCTTGACAGCGCACGGAAGCGCGTCCGTCCCGAGCTCACCGGCACCGCCGAACCCGAAGGGTCACACCCTTCCGGTACACTCGGGCCTAAAGCCACGGCCAGCGGGCCACGACCACCCCGATCCCGATTGAGATCGCGAGCAG